>Ga0105051_10008356_pt1 | contig 10513 bp, 3 predicted proteins | sample FRY02_FD_78383 | JGI IMG/M metagenome (GOLD analysis project Ga0105051, IMG submission 78383) | Freshwater microbial communities from Lake Fryxell liftoff mats and glacier meltwater in Antarctica - FRY-02 (megahit assembly) | ecosystem: Environmental > Aquatic > Freshwater > Ice > Glacier...
AAGATGAAATCAGTTAATACAGCTAAAAGACTAATTTGCTAGGGAAATAAGCCCTTATGGATTCTAATAGAAGCAGGTTATAAGTTTATAAAATTCCTAACTGTTGGATAACTTTTGAAAAATTATAAAGCATAATCACCTTTATCAAATAAAACAAACTAATTACAGAGTTTTGATATGGCAATTATTTTAACCTAAATTAAATAATTTGATAAATTTTTAAGCTAAATCAAACTAAATTAAATACTTAAATTGAATAAAAACTAAATACTTTACTTTAAACCGAATTAAATAATTTAAACATTAATTATTTTAAATCAATAATTTTACTAGCTTTAATTATTTAAGCTCCTTATTTCAATGTAAAAACGAAACTATTGGTGAATCACTTGGGGATAATAAATTCAACCTTGTCGCCAGCATTTCTCAAGAATACAGTTGGATACAGATCTCTAACTTGCATGAATACAGGCATCATGTATTCTTTGATAAGTTTCCAATTTTCCTTATCGATGTTCTCTTCTTTCAGATACCATTGGATTAATCGATTCTTCAGGTTTACTCTCACTTTTATCTCACTGTTTTACTTCAATCCTTTTATCTGAGAAAGTTTGTCCTACTTTTTAATTCCGTTTTGATAGGTAAACCCATCGAGAGGAGAAAAACCCACAAAGTGCTGGTGCATGAAATTATTCTAAACCCCAACTTAATCAGTTGCAATCCCAATAATTAAGTTTTCGGCAACTTTCTTGATTCGGATTAAGAATTCCAAGTTGAAATTCTTTCTGGGAATCTTCTTCGATAGAAGAGCACATGAGATAATTTTTTACTTAAGTTAAATGACTTTATCATGAATGATAAAATTTTAATGCTGTTTGTTCAAAAGAAACCCTTTTGCTGTCTTAAAACTTTTCTTTTGATAACTCATGCTTAAGCTCATATCGACACTGTGGTCGTTATAACTGAACATAGAGTTTTCATTGAAGCTTATGTCTTGCAACCTTTTTTATGCTGACTTTGGAATCGCTGTTTTTCTTGTTCTGAACGACATTTATGAAGGCTATTTTTAAAGTGACCTTTAATTTAAGGGTTATCCTTTTTTTGTTGACTTGGTCGACTTTTATATCAATTTTTAGATATCTTTATTGGGGAACTTCAGCACTGAAGATCGAATGTTATCAATAATTTTCTATTTGCTCACGGGAGAAGATAAACTTTTACCAGGCATTTATTTTGGTTCGTTAATTTTAGAAGTACTGTTCTTAAGATCCTAAATTTATTGTTTGATAAGTTTAATGTCGATCTAAGCAAAAATAGATTCCTATTTTTAATTTTTAGGTGATGAAGACGGTAAAACAATGAGTATCTCAAGTTTGTTTTCTCTTTAATTAACTTTCAATGCGTCTTTAATTTACTTTTTTGCGTTTTTCTTAATCTCTTAAAAAAGTTATTTGGAATTCTTTAATTTTGTTGGCTGAGACAAAAATTCCTTGATCTACAAATCGCTTAGTTCCCCGGTGTAGGTTAAATTATTGCTATGGACATTAATTTGGACTGCGATAGACATTTGATTGCCATTTTTCGAAGTCAGTGCTGCCTCTATCCGGTATAGTTATTGGTTGATAATGACCTTTTTGTCCTCAATTTTGAACATTTTGTTAGATATTTAGATCTCGAAACTTTTTGAGTTCTTTTGAGTCTGCTTACTTTCCTTGATCTTTTTCTTAGAGTCATTTGAATTTTAATCAAGCAATGGGCTTTAATAATGAATAATATTCGGAGAAAGCTCTTTTTCTTTTAACTTTGACCCAATAATTGTTTAAATTTGTTTTTAAAGATCTGAAACTCTTCTGGATAGTTGTTAGAGTTTAGCTGGATCACCTGACTCAAACATTTAGAGTCTGACGAGATGGTTAGCTTTTATTTTCCCCATAATGCTTAGGCTGAAATTTAAGTTTAATCCGGCATGTTCGTCGATCCAAACGAGGGAAGTATTTTTTGAAGATTTTCTTTAGGATACCAATATCTCAAAGGCTTTTACAAAATCTTCGACTTTTGTGAATATTTTTTGGGCTGAAAGAGGCAGATCTTGAGGAAGAGTAACCTACCTTTAGTATTTTAGGCTATTTTTTGAGTTAGATATTTTGAATACATAGGTCTAATTTTTCTATTGATTTTGCGATTTGATTTTCAAGAGATACAACTTGTAGTTATCAAACTCAGTAAGGAATCCTTTTTCTTGATCCATGGGAACGATGTGAATATTAATTAAAGTCTTTTAATTAATAGAATGTTAAAAAAATTGACACTCTAAATCGGAGTTATAGAACTAACTATAAGAGGGATATTTAAAATATAATTAATAAGAGATATTTATATAAGGATTGCCTATAAAATTCATCAAATAATTTTTATTCATATTTCAATCAATACTCAATATCCTCTTGTTGAGCTGTACATGATTTTTATTTTGGTTCAGTAAATAATAAGCTTCCTTGCTTGCTGTAATTATTTTTTTATCCTTCTCGGTTTTAGTGATCATTTTTCCTCGAGGGAATGTTATTTTATGGCGTAAAATCGTCCCTTCTTTAATCATTGTTTTTCCAGTTGGAATTCCTTTCATTCTTGTATTATCTGTTACCTTGCCCCCAATTATCGCCTTTTTAATTCCTCTAAGACTTGTTGTTTCCTATTTGCTTACTGTATCCTTTATAATTGTCCTTGTTACTTTGGTCTTTGTTTTTATACCGATTATTTTGACCTCGTTACTGATGATAGCCTCTTTAATCGTTGTTTGTTTGTTTTATTTCATTGTTCCACCCTTTTCCTATCTTGTAGTTTTATTGTGAATTCTGATGAACTTTATTGTTCGCCCAATTGGGTTTCTTTTGCTGGCGACCTTTTTATGATGATTAACTTCCCTGATATTGACCTGATTAAGCCGAGGAATCTCTTCTCTTTTAGCCTGCACCATTTTTTAATTTTTTTTATCTAACAGAATCATTAGGCCTCTCCTATCGATTTATATCTTGCTTATTATTAAAGCTTGCAAAACTCTAATGACCACTGTCACTACTGTTTTTCCTTTTATATTTTTAAGATTTCTTTATCTCTTTTTTTACTTAAGGAGAATTTGTTCTTTTAGTAGGTGGACTTTTTGATCTACTCGATTTTGAAGAGTTGTTTTTTTACTTATTCAATTTTTATGAATTTTGTTTGAGCTTTTATCCTCCGAAAGACGCAATTGATCCATTTTAGCTCGGACTCCTCTTGTCAAAAAATCTTAAAGAAGACTAAGCTATTTGTTTCTGTGTCGACCTATCAAATATTGGTGTAGCTCCTCCTTTTTATATTTAATATTCAAAATTCAGTTATCCAATTTATTAGTTTACTTATTATATAGTTGAATGTCTCATGTTTAAACCCCCTTTAATAATTTGTCTTTTGAGCTGATTCAATTCGTATTAAAAGGCTGATAACTTGCTTTATTTTTAAATAAGGGTTCTTTTTAGTTGATTACCCTCACAAGTTATTTAATGGCACTTGTTACAAAATAATTTTCCTCTTAGAGTCCAATTCCTCTGAAATAAATTAATAGAGTACCTTTTAATTTTAAGCTTTTTAGCAAGTGAAACAAACTGTCGATTGGCACATTCCACACATAAAAGTAATGTTCCTTTAGGCTCTGTTATGAAGTTGACATTGAAAACAAAAATTTATTAAGGATGAAAATTATTCTTCAATTGGTTTGTTTTAAACTTTTTAAATCAATCTAGGAAACTAAGATTTGATAATAATACCAAAATTAGAAGTTTTTTAATCTTCTACCTTTTAAAGGCTATAATTCCAGTTTATTTACTCATGAGGATGCTTAACAGTACTCTGTCTTATTTGTAAACTGTTTCGATAATTTTAAAAGTTGATTGTTAAATCTTTACCCTTTCTACGAAAACATTTATCACAATCGCATTTATTTTGACAAACCAGACACTGCTGAAAATTTTATTAGGATTGAGCGTATTCACCTGTTTTTATATCAAAACAGTTAAAACAAACAAAATTGTTACAGCATAGACAGAATCTTCCGTAATTTGCCTTTTATTTTCTATTAAACAGTAGACTGCAAATGTGGCATGAAAAAAAGTGTCTTTTAAGGTTATTGCAATGCAATTTTACCTTTTTTATGAAATTTCTGAAAGTATTTTATGTCTGTTCTGGTACTTACTATTGAATTTGGTCTTCTTAGACTTTTAAATTGTTTCCTGCAAAAAAGTATCTTTTCTAAGCTTCAGCAAAGATGTGCTTTATATCTTAAAATTTGCTCTTTAGGATAAAATTTTAAAAACTTGTCCCATTAAACTCAGCCTTTGATTTCGACTGAAGTCCTTCGAACAAACTCCAGATGAAATCCGAAGTCAGTTTATTTCTTGGATAATATCTTGCAGCTTCGAAATAAAAATGATCGAGACTGTTTCCCGTTTTTCTTTTTATAAATTTTTCGATAAATTTCTAATCTTCACTGCTGATTTACATGTTTTTAATTTAGTTATTTAAATTTTAAATTATTTTCACAATTTCTTCATTGATACAGCTTGAACAGTTGACAATTTTTTTGTCAATTTATGCTACAAGTTGAGTTTACTTTTAAATTCCTAACAAAGACAATCGTTACTTGAAAGAAAAGTATGTATATATTGAACCAATTTATCGATGAGCTTTATCCAACAAGATTTATTTGAAATTTTATTTTTCCCACACTTTTTTTAATTTTCCTTTAGAATCAAGCTTTAAAAAATTAACCAAAGCTGATGGATCAATGTTTGTCGTTTTTGTGAGTTTAAGAATTATTTTGAGAAAGCTTTAGTCTTTATCTGTCATTGGACATGGCAGGGTAAATGGCAATCTCTGATTGATATTGGCGTATAAATACCATAGATAAAGCAATAGTTAATTCTACTTTTTTACGTTTTCTGTTTATTAAATTTAAATTTCTTAAATCTAAAAAGTAGAGCAATTTTTTTATGGGGGAGTAAAGCACATTTTAACTCTGTAGAAAGAGCAATCAAGAGTTTAAATTTATGAACAAAAAACATTAAAATCATCTAAAAGAATAATTTTTCTGTTCTTTTTGGTCGAATTCAGGTCAAAAATTATTGTTTATGCATTGATTTAATCAAATTTATTGATCTGAATTTTCTTGAAGTTATCAGTACCCTGCATAGCAAATGATTTTGTATTGTAAGAATCGTTAAGTTCAGGAGCAATGTGCATGCCACAGTAAATGACTGCTGTGCTTTATTTTCTGTAGTTTTTGAGAGTAAGGAGATGGCTAAATTAAATACAAATTTACTCTTTTAAGTTTTTCCTCTTTTATTAATTCAAGTCATTGACGATGGTAAAAATTTAACATCCTAAACTGTAGTAGTCGGTCAGAATATTTCTGGAATTGTTTTCTGTTAGTGACAAGAGCTCCGATTCGAACAAAGGAGCCAGTTTGAAATGCTTGGTGGCAATCAGAAACTCTCCAATAACGATTTACCTGGGATAGTTGGTTATAGCGTTTTAACTGTAGAATTTTTAGAGAAAGGTCGAAATTGGTATTTTTTGGGTCTTAAGTTTCGGCCATACATCTGAAGGCTTAATTCTGATACCTATCAGACGCTTGTTTATGACGATATACCTGGCTAGATGTCTGATCGCATTCTTTTTTTTACTTGTCTAAATGTACGGCAAACAAATATCCAATATCGAATTTCTAATTTAAATTTAAAAATACTCTGTGTGAAGCATTAACTCAGTCAACAGTCTCTAAGGATCATAAATTGAAGAGTTTTATATTCCTGGAATCAGTGTATATGATGCGCGAGGATCGAAATATTTCAAAGCAATCTCAGGAGCAAATAAATCTTAAGTAGGAGTACTGAAATGAAAGCTAAACTTTCTGTTGATTTAGCTTTTGATTAATTTTTGTAAAGCCATGCCTGATAAATATTTTAAACTCTTTGATGGATGTCTAATATTGGCTCTATAAATAAGTATATTAAATTATAGAGGCAATTTATAATAATTTACAACTGTATGTATTTAAACGAACGCATTTTTCTAAATACATAAATCATAAAATTAAAGTTCGATTATTATATTCTCATTAAGTTTATATTTTTTTATTTATTAGATTAAGTTTATAAAATTTTATCGATAAGTTAATTCTTCAAATTAATATAAAGTTATAGTTCAGAAGCACAACTGGTTTATATTGACTATAATTTTCAATAAAAGAAGTCTTATAAAACGGTCTAAATTTATGGATTCATACACTAAAATTCCAAAAAAAAAGAGATTTTCCGAACATAAACAAAACGGCTTAAATTACAAAATCTCATGTTCTCTTAAAAAGAATGATTTTTCTTTTTATTAGAAATCCAATTCAGTTAGTAAAAATAAAAAACTCAGATTAAATACTGACTACACCGATCATGAATACAACTCCTATCAATCGAATCATTTAAACAGTTTTGGCAATTTAAGACCATCCTCGACAAAGAAGACATCTTTTATTCACTCGAATAATTTAAAAACAAAATAAAGTTTTAATAAAGATGAAAAAAGCGTTCAGCCTAATATTGTTAAGGATTTCTAACAAAAATAAATGGTTATGCACTCAACAAAATACGAACCAAAGAAAAACACGTAACTAAAAGGTTTATTTACGAATCCTTACGAATCCAAGATAAAGAATCAAAAAAAAACAAAGCAAGGCAATCATAACGTGTCAGTATTCTTGAACATAAGCAAGCAAAAGAAATAAATAACTGGATTAAGTAACATATTATCCCCATACAGTCAGCAAATGAACAAATTCCTAAAGTCCCATTAGAAGCATAACAATAATCGATACCAAAACAATTCCCTTTCAAAATAGAAGAACAGCGACCTTTCAAGATAAAAGTAACTAAAGAAAAGTACCAACAAAGTAGCCATACAATCATCAACACCAAAGCATGTCAACCTGAATCTAATAAACAAGCGCAACATCAGGCTTAAAACGACAATGGAAATCCAATAAAAGTAGGAGTAAGTAAGAAGAAGCAGCAAGAACCATTAGTCGAAGATAAATAACTTTTTTACCAAAAAAACAGCACACCCCGTTCACAAAAGGACATAAAACAGCAACGAATTGTACGGGGCAAACAGATAGGAGGATCAATCTACTGTTAAGACTATAAAAAAACAGGAACCCACTTTTAACCCCAAACAAAGCTCCTTGAGGCAGCTTTAGTCATCAAGGGTCGTCTCTTCCTAGGATTCTCACGTAGAGGGGGACTTTGGATTGACGGATGATGAAATTTAAACTTTTGGGGATAGGTTTCCCTATGGCTTTTAGAAGGTTAAACTCTTGGGCAGAGGAGGGTTCAGTCTGGTTTGGCTTGGGAAACACTCCAAAAGCGGAAAACAGTTTGCGATCAAGCAGATAATCTCTAATAACACCCATCAAACCCATATCAAGTAAATTTGGTTTGGCACTATGTTTTTCAACTTAGGAGGAGTACCGAAACCTGAGTTTATTCATTTTCCTGGAGTTAAAAACTTGGCCAGACTTTACTCGTATGAAATAAATCAAACTGACAGTTGGATATTTTACTAAAAGTGCGGAAAATCCTTGGGTAGTTCTCTTTATGACATAAAATCATAGAAGATATACGGTTCATAAAAGCTGTATAAAGTAATTTGTGTCGATAATGTAGATTAAGTACAAGCCCTTTTACCTGGCAATGTAGAAAAACAGCAGCATCCTGACCTCAATAGTGGTCTAAACCTGCAAATCCTTGGCGTTAATAAGCGACTGCTAAATAGTGCATTCAGACCTAAAGACTGAGAACATCCTGATAAAATTCGACTAGTAGAAGAACTTCAAGATCACATAGCTCAAGCTTATCGACTACGGGTCGTCCTTTTAGTTTAGAAATATCTCGCAGTTCTCTATGGCTACTCCTTAATACATGCCTCCATAAATTCTCAATTATATTATCCGTTAGAATGAGGGAGAATATGAGGAAGAACTTTATTAGGAAGTAATGAACAACTACCAGAATCCATGGGCGGTTGATATGTGGTCTCTTGGATGTGTTCTTTTGGAAATCGTTGTAGGAGTTCCTCTTTGGATGAGTCTTCCTCTGCTTGTACCCAACAAGGTCGGGAAGTCTTACCTGCAAAAAGAAGGACTCTTCGCGGTCAAGGGACGTCTTTTCCCTGAAATTATTGCCAAACAGAGATAGGTTGTTTCAAGACTTAACTCTGTTCTCTAAAAATAAAACTACTCTAAAATTGAAGTATCACCCATAATGAAAAAAGTTCTTAAGGGAATGCTCGAAATTGATTTTAACAAAAGGATCTCTCCTCACTAAGTCATTTAGATTTTAAGCAGTGAGCTTTTAAACAACTGAGACCTGTAATCTCGACGAGCCTATTTTCTATCTCCAAAATGCCCTTTTTCAAACAAGAAAGATGGAACAATATAAAAATGTATCGATATATTTCTCTTTTTATTCAATTTTTCCTCTATAAAAATTAAATAAATCAAATGATTTTTATCCTTAGAATATTATTAATTTATAGCACGAATAATTAACTGCTTAACAAAATATAGCGAAGGATCACTTATCAAAATACTAAAAAAGTAAAATAATTATATGATTCATTACTAGTAAGCTAGAAAATAGACAAATAAAAAAATTATTAATAAATACACCATTTTACCTGCCCTTATTGTTGCCTCAAAACTTTTATTATTCTTTCCACATGTTTAATTTTATATTTAGTTTCTAAATAATTTTCTTTTGATTTAAATGCTAAAGTAGAAAATGCAAAGGGTCGATCAAAATTTCAAGGAATATATTTGAGTGACTAAAAACAATGCTTCTAAAAAGACGATGCATTTTTTTAAAGGGCAGAAAATTCAAAACTAATTTAAATGATTAGTCCTCTTAAAATTTTACTTTGTAAGATCTATTTTTTATTTTTTATTAGAATCAGCATTAAAATGTGTCTATAAAGTTTATAATTATTTTTTACAAGTTTTCTATCACGTAATTTCTTTAAACCCTTCAGCAAATGCTTCGACTTCGAGAAAGACTGGAAATTAATGAATAAGACGATTAGATAAGAGATAAAAGGTTAAAAGAAGCAGTAAATAAAAAACCGTAGACCAAACAGCAGTAATGGGTAAATCTTTTTAAGAACAATAATTCAAGCAAGCTTAAGAAACATATCTTGAAGTTTTTCCTAAGCTAAGGACATATGGACATTGCCAAACAGTTTGCCTAATAAGCTAACATTGAACCAAAATAAAGTATCAGTTTTTATTGATTAAGCTCCCAAAATTAATGAATAAGCTATCACTTAAAGGTACGAGGTCGTAAAACTTATAAAGTAAGGACAAATAGATGAGGCATTATAAAAGATAAATAAACTATCAAATGCCCAGATATTTGAATGCTAAATGTTTAAAGGTTAAGTATCTGAAGGTCAAATATTGAAAGGCCAAGTGCCTGAAGGTCAAATGCTCGAATAGTCAACGAAAGCTACGGATAAGGTTCCCTAAAGCAACATCGAAATCCTCTTTTGTCTTAAAAGTCTCAAAGTTATCAATCTAATAAAGTAAAAAAATCTTCAAAATGCCATTATCAAGGCACGTAAGGAGCTTCTACCCTTCACAAGGCATGACGTACAAGTTTAATTAAAAATAGATGAAGTACCTTCCTCGCATATAGGAGATCATGAGTTTGTTAGTCTTCTCTGATATGAAAAATTGCTCTAACTACTACCTAACCACTGGCTAATATAGGACAAAGATTGCAAAGCAGGTCAATAGACTACTTTTATCCTCCTAGAGCGAAGCATTGTAATACAGTAAACAGAATTCTGTCAACATTTCCTATGACAGTATATCGGAAATGCTAAAATTAACTAAGTGGCTGGAAAAAAGACTCTAAAATTACATTCTCTTTCCCAATGTTAATCTCAAAAACTCTGAAAGCGATAAAATGTTCCTATGATTTAATCTCAAAAACTCTGAAAGCGATAAAATGTTCCTCTGATTTAATCTAAAAACTCTGAAAGTGATAAAATGTTCTTATGGTTAACTACTCAAGTAGTCAAACTGATAATTTTTACTCCCAGAATTTAATCAAACAAATCATTATCAACAAACTTTCAAATTAATAAAAATTGTTATTCAATTAATTTATATTTTCTTATATAAGCAACAATAGGATTGTAAGAAGAGATGCGTCACATTCTAAACTATTTTCTTAAAAGATAATCACCTTAGTTAATAAAAAATAGATAATTTCTTTTAAAAAGGAGATAAGATCAGTTGGAACTACTGTAACCTTTAAAACTAAGAGTTGATCCGTCCTTATTGGATAAAAATATTTCCTAACTTATTAAAATCGACAAGGAGTAGGTTTTCAACACATTTGCTTGCAGAATTCTAAACCCCAAAGTAAAATAA
>Ga0105051_10008357_pt1 | contig 10513 bp, 11 predicted proteins | sample FRY02_FD_78383 | JGI IMG/M metagenome (GOLD analysis project Ga0105051, IMG submission 78383) | Freshwater microbial communities from Lake Fryxell liftoff mats and glacier meltwater in Antarctica - FRY-02 (megahit assembly) | ecosystem: Environmental > Aquatic > Freshwater > Ice > Glacier...
ACCTACCTACAATGCTCAAGGAAAGTATAGGACTACCTATTTCGGACTCTGTGGGTGAGATGAGGTTCCCCAATGGTTCAAAGATTTTTGTGGCTCGTTCAACACGTGGTTCTACACTACAGTATCTTCATATTTCGGAGTTTGCTAAGATTTGTGCGAAATATCCTGAAAAAGCCCGTGAGATTGTGACGGGGGCGATTAACTCGGTGGAGAAAGGTAACTTTGTGACGATTGAGAGTACTGCAGAGGGTAAGCAGGGGTATTTTGCGGATTATTGTCTCGAGGCTCAGAAAGCTGAAGCTGAAGGGGCTTCTCTGACAGAATTTGACTTTAAATACTTTTTCTTTCCCTGGTGGAAGAACCCATCGTATCGACTTTCTGCGAATAAGGTTATTAACAAAGAATATGTCGCTTACTTCGACCTTTTACATAAAAAACATGGTATTAAGCTTGACTTAGACCAAAAAAACTGGTATATAGCTAAGAAATCAAAGAATAATGAGGATATGTACCGGGAGTACCCAAGTATCTGGGAAGAGGCCTTTCAGTCTCAAATCCAAGGGGCTTATTATTCAAACCAAATGCAAAGGGTTTACCAGGACAACAGGATCACTAACGTGCCGTACGACGGCCGTTATCCAGTTCTAACGTACTGGGACCTTGGAGTTAATGACTTTAACGTTATTCTCTTCGTACAAGCCGTAGGGAACGAAATACGCTTCATAGATGAGTATCATAACCATGGAGAGGGATTATCTCACTACGTGTCCATTTTGAAGGAGAGAGGCTATGTATACGGTGCTCACACCTTTCCGCATGACGTAGAAGTCCAGAATCTAGATAAAGACGGAAAAACTAGACGTCAAACCTTGATTGACCTTGGAATGACAAATATACGTACGGTAACTCGAACAAAAGATATAAATGATGATATTGAAGGTGTACGTAAATTATTCTCAAGGTTCTATTTCGACGAAAAGAAAACTGCGAAACTGATTGAGGGTTGTCAGAGTTATAAAAAAGAATGGGACGATAAGCTAGGGCAGTTTAAAAACAGTCCTAAGCATGACAAGCATTCTCACCTTGTTGATCCACTTCGAAACTTAGCCCGGACTTGGACTCAGGTAATGGTCGGAGAAGATAAGGAAGAATCGAAAATAACCAACTTCTTTTAATAAAGTTATCAACATATTTGCGATTTACAGCAACTATTGTACAATATACATATGCCACAAGAGAAATCAGAATTACTTAAAAAAGAAACTCCTGTTGACTCTCCAAAATATTCCAACGAAGAGAGTGCCTACATTGGTAGGATTCTTTATCGTATGCTGAAAGCAAAGACTGAAAGAGACTCTGTGAAGTCAGAATTTAATGACATGGCTTATTTGCAATGGTATACAAACAATGAGAACCTTGCGAACACGAAAATAAAAAGAGACGAAACAAATAAAAACCTGGCAGTTATGACAGGTACTGTTGAGCAGAAGATGCAATCAATTCTTGCTGAAATAAATCTACTAAACCTTACTGGTGAGGTTCGTGTATTTGATAAAGACAATGATGAGCTTCAAGAACTTGGTCACGCCATTACAGACATTGTTCATAAGACTGAGGAGATTGAAGGCGATCTAGAACATAAAGAAATTAGACAGCTTGAGCTTCTAAAGCAAGGTACTGTTTTTTTTCAAGATAACTGGATTAAGAAATGGAAATCAGAAAAGAAATTCTCTGGCAAGTTTACAGGAAAGGTTACGGGTTCTGAATGGACAACAAAGCTTGAGAAAGTTTTTGATGGTCCTGTTCGATCTGTTCTATATGGTCCGGGAGTTTACTACGGTAATATTAGAGAGTTCACTACAAAGCTACAGCCTTTCATTTTCACAATGAAGCTTAGTTCTTACCAAGAAGTAAAGACTCGATACGGTGCAACAGACAAAGACGGCAAAGATATGTGGGAGCGATGGAAAAATGTTCCCAAGATGCGTGTGTCTATGGTAGACATGGATAACGTACACGGTAAGGACGTTGGGCAAGGTTGGTCTATAACTGACATCGAAGATGAGATGGTTGAGGAAATTCACTATCAAGACCAAATCAATAATGAATACCAAATCTTTCTAAATGGTATTGCTATGTTGCCGGTAGGTTTCCCTCTCTCAGAGATTACACCAAATGGAATGTTTAATGTTGAAAAACAAGTTCTTCAGGTTATTAATCCATTCTTCCTATACGGACGATCATTCCCATCAAAGACAGAACAACTGTCTGCACTTCTTGACGAGATGTTGAAGCTCCTTCTTATTAAAACAAGAAAGTCTATTCACCCTCCCTATGCAAATATTTCAGGTAAGGTTATATCAGAAAAATCTCTTATGCCAGGTGCTATCTCTATGGGTATTGATCCTGGTGCACTTATTGCTATTGGAAATGAAGGGCAAGGTGCTACGGCTTCTGAATACCAAATGCTTAAAGAGCTAAGGGAAAACCTTGACCGAGTAACTCTACCACCACAAGCCCAAGGGCAATCAGGTAAATCAGGTACTACCGCATTCGAAGTTGGAATCTTACAGCAACAAGCACAAAAAACTCTTACGCTTATTATATTTGCGATGGGTCTCCTAGAAAAGAAAGTGACATGGTTGCGGGCAAACTACATTATGGCTTACTACTTTGAGCCAGTAGGAACAAAGGTGAGTGATATGCAAGATAAACTTGAAAACGTATACCGATCAATCTCAACACAAACAACTATTCAAGGTAAAGGTTTGGGGGTTCGAAAGGTTATTCCAGTTCAAAACGCAGAAGGGCTTACAGATAATGATGTATTTAATAAAGATGAGTTCACAGGGACACCAATACCAGAAGATGGTTCACGAAGAAGAACTAGAGGGGAGATGGGAATGGACCCAATCCAACACCTCTTTATAAATCTAGATATTTTGAAAAATGCGAAGTACATCTTCTTTACAGAAGTAGAATCAAAACCAAGAGATACTTCAATTAATTCAAAGCTTATGTTCCGAGAAGAACTAAAAGACTTACAAGTACTAGGGGCCATGGGTTCATCAGTAAATGTAGAATCACTAGAAAATGATTACGCACTTATCTGGGGAAAAAGAAAAGGAAAGACCTTTGGAAAGCCAAGACCTGCACCGAAAGAAGGTGAAGAAGGGGCTCTAAAGTCATCAGGTAATATAGCAAACGTATTAGGAGCAAACTCTCCGACTCCAACAGGAGCTCAGACAATCTAATAAAAAACAATATGATAGAAAAAAGTCAGGAAATACTCCAACTTCAAAAAGAAAATACAGAACTAAAGGCCAAGCTTGAAATAAAAAACAAGTTGGTCTTTATTTTTGATGAGTCTATACCTGAAGAGGCAGGGAAAAGAAGAGCTTATGTATCTAGCGTAGCTGGCTTCTATGGAACTCTCTTTGAGAAAAAAATTAAACATTTTATCGGATTGCAAATGGAGGAACTAGCTCAGATTGGTCGAACAGAATTAAGTACAAATATAATACGTGCGAACATAAATTGTTTAAGGATTATAGATGAATGGATGCTAAAAATGACAAATGAGCACTTAGGTGACTTAAATAAAATAAGGGATAGTTACCCAGAATAAAGTTTTTAAAAATTAATAATTAACTATATATATGACAAAATTCAAACAAGAACAAGACGATGGAACTTTCATTGAAGTAGATGGTTTCACTCAGGAGGAAGTAGACGCGAAGCTGGAAGAAAAAAAAGTTTCAGTCTCAGCAGAGTATGATTTAAAGATTGAAGAAAATACAAAAGGTATGGCAACTCTTGCTTCAGAAAAAGCACAGTTGGAATCTGATCTTGCCGCTGCAAAGGCTGGAGATGGAGGTAAGGAAAACGGAGGAAATTTCAAGATTCTAAAGGAGGCTCTTGACAAAAAAGACGCAGACATTAATGGTCTCAGAGAGACTATCGAGTCTGACAAAAAGACTGCAGCAGCAGATGCAATGACTAAAAAAATTAATCTTGCCTCAGGTAATAATACTGAATTGGCTAAAAAGATTAAGCTTAATTTGGACACAATACTTACAGGTATGCCAGAGACTAACGAAGCAGAAAAGAATGCAAAATTTTCAGCAGCTCTAAAGCTTTCAGTAGATACACACTCAGAAATTCCAGGTATGTTTGACCAAGGATTAGGAGGTGGTGGAGGAGGTGGATATAACCCAATTGGAGAGGGTTCTAACACAGAGTTCACATCAAAAGAAAAGTCCCTTGGAGGCAAGATGGGTATAAGTGCAGAAGATTATAAGAAATACGGTAGTAGGGTTATCAATAAGAAACCACAATAATCATGGCAATACAAAAAACAAAAGAACAAAAGGATATTGATTTGGCAAAAAAGGAACTAGGTAAATTTGTTGAAGCAGAGGAATCTGTGGATAAACCTGTTGAATCTGTTGATAAGCCTGTTGAAAAAGAAGAGTTATCAAAATTATCTCTACCAGAAAGCGACGAAACAGTAGAAGTTAAGAAATCAGACCTTGAAACCATTCTTTCTAAAATAGAAAAACAAAATAGCGACATTGAGTTGCTGATGAAGGCAGCTGACAAATCAAGACTTGCAAAGCTACAAAGTGCCAACCCTAATGATTTAGTTCGAAAATACAAGGTTTCAAAATGGAAAGATACAGAGCTTTTTGTTATCGGTTGGAAACTTACATCTAATAGGTGTGAGATCATAATGGGGAAATGGATTGAGGAGCAAACAGCTAGGGTTGTTCTTAGTGATGGTACATATCGCGATGTATCACTACTTGAGTTCTATCGAAGTATGGTTATAAAAGTAGCTGGAGAAGTAATTAAGACAGCAGTTGAAGAAATTCCAGGAAAAGAAAATGTAACCTTGTTTACATTACAGTTCGAGAACGGTAGAGAGTTAGAAATTAACAGTGTTTACGTAAATTAATATGGAATCAAAAACATACATAGCAGAAAAGGAAGTTTTAGCCACATCAGTAATTGAAGGTTCAACTACTCCAGCAGGACTTGAGATAGTAAGAGTAAAGTTTGAAGATGGATCTGAGGAAGTTATGCCTAAGAAACGTTATGAGTTCACATCTACACCAGTAGCTTCAGATGCTTCAGGTGTTCAAAAGAAGATTAATGCACACGTAGGAGCAAATGTATATGGAATGCTCCATGAGTTTGGACTTAATTTCGGAGAGGTCGAGGGCGTTCTTGATGCGGCTACAAATCTTGCAAATGATGGTTTCCATAGAGCTCAGGACTTTTTGTTTGGTTTCACTCAAGGAAAAATCCCAATGATAGCAATTAATAACATTCTAATAGCTCATGCAGAAAAACCTAATAAAAGCGAATCTTCATCCTCTGGAGATGGAGTTGATCAATAAGATTAGAAACAAATATCAATGGGGTGAGATAATAATCGAATGTAGAGATGGTCTTCCACAGCGTGTTGCGAAGACAACTACATACGAAAAGTTACAACCTTAGTTATTAACACATCATGTGGTTTGACTTAATTTGATAGGTTGTTTATAATTAAACCATAAAGTCTCACCAAACACTGGAGGACTACGAACAGGTAAAGCTGTATTTCGTGGTCCTTTTTTGTTTCCGACTTTAGAGCGAGAACAACGCTTTATAAAAAAATTTCTACTGCCGCAGCTTTGAGCGGGCACCACCTCATGAAAAGAGGTTTAAAACAAAGTAGGTACACATATTATTATTAAATTAACTTCTATCCAGAATAAAATAAGGATAGGACGCAAAAGTATGTTCACAAGATATAAAGGAAAAACAAAGACCATCTACCTTCCAGTAACAACTTCAACTGAATTTTTACAAGGAGCATTGGTGTCTTTTAGTTCAGGATTTTTAATTCCAGCAACATCTTCAACATCAGCACTAAGCCACGTTGGAGTTATAAAGAAGGCCATCGTATCAACAGATAACGATTATGCAACAGCTCGATTAGTACCTGTAGAGGTTCCAATGGAGAAGAATGTACTCTGGAAAGCCCCAGTAACGTCAGGTTTGGTAGCAGCAGATGTAGGTCTACTTGTAGACCTTACAAACTCAGTTACTATTAACCGAGGAGCTTCAACTATTGACGCTGCTCAGGTTCGAGAAGTAATCTCAGCCACAGAAGGTTTGTTTGCCCTAAACCTAGGGGGATCAACTGGAATGATTAACTCTTAGTATTATTAGTTTTTAATTTAATTTAAAAAAACATGGAATTAAACACAGCAACATTGGCTGACTTTGTACGAAACGCCGAAATCCTTTTTATGAAAGGACTCGACTCAGTAAACATGGTAGCTCGTAACTCTGGTATGTTTCGTATTGATCAAATAGGAGATCATATGGGAGACACAAAAGAGTATACAGAAATAGATTTGGAGGAGTACGCTGACATTAAAGGCGAAGGAGCTCAAGCATCCCGAGCTAGAGTTCAGCAAGGATATAGCAAAATTGGTAAGCTTTACCGTGTATCAAAGGATATTGGTATTACTTACGAGATGCGAAGATTTAACAAGTACATCGACGTTGTTTCAAAACTTACAAACCTAGGTAAGCTTGCAGCAAAAAGAATGGAACTTGACTTGACACACCGAATTACATTCGCGTTGTCAACTTCTTACGTTTCAAAAGAAGGAGTAACTATTGACGTATCTGTTGGAGATACTCTTGCTCTTGCCTCAACTAGCCATACAGTTCGAGCTTCAGGAATAACTTTCCGAAACAGACTTGCAAACAACCCTCTTTTCTCAAAGGGAGGACTAGAAGGAATGGAGCAAATGATTATCGAAAATAGTATCAATCAGTTTGGTGAGAAAGTTACTATCCCTTACGACATTATCTGGTCAACAGATGATGCAAACACATGTAACACAATTCAAGAACACCTTAAATCAACGTCAGCACCAGATTCACTAAACGCAGGTGTAGTAAACGTTAACCAAGGTAAGTATCGACATGTGAAGCTTCCACGTCTAGCGACTACAAACGCAGGGGCTGTGGATTCATCAAAAGCAAAGTACTGGGGACTATGTTCATCAGAAAACAGCCAAGCCTTTCTTGGAATTAACGAAGAGCCACACCTAAAAGCTACTTCAGATAATGGTGCGAACATGGAGTTCTCAACAGAAGACTGGAACCAAGGTGCTGCGGCAGGTTACTTCGTTGTTATCCCAGGAGCACGATGGTTTGCTTTCTCAGATGGTCTAGGAACAGCTTAATTATAAATTAGCCAAGCATAGTGATTATGAGAGAGAAATTCTCTTTAGGACGGTGGGGGATCAACTAGCTTTTAAAAAAATATGAACTTCAATTTAAACTCGGGATATGGTCAAGCTTATGGACTAAGTAACTCAGGTAAGGTTTTTGTTTTAGCTCCTACTACTGATAGTAATCACAGTACTCTATCTCAAATTTTTACACCTGATCCGGATGGAGTAGTAATACTTTATTCAACTTTTGCAGCAGCAATTGCAGCGGCAAAAGCGGGACGTAATGATAAAATACTTGTTTCACAAGAATTTACAACTGCCCCAACACTAGCAGAGTTAGCATTGATGGATACAAAAGGTGTCCGAGCAGAGCAAATGGGGGGACGTATGGGAGACCACTACGTTACCTCACGAGCTTCAGCAACATTGCCAGCAACAACAGCAACTCCTTACTTTATTGTTACAGGTAAGGTTCGAATCATTGATATTATTGGTGAAGTTACTTCAGTTGTACAAACTCAAGCTTGTAACACAAAACTTATTGCTAATCCAACAGTTGGAGCAGACGTAGATATGTGTGGAGTACTAAGTATTACAGCAGCCGAAGTAGGTTCAATCTTCACTATTACTGGAACTCTAGCAAACGCTATGGTTAAAACAGTAAGTGGTGTAGGTGTAGCCCAAGCAGCTCCTTTAATTGTATCAGCAGGGACTATCAACTTAAGTACGGCAGCAACTAATACAGGTGCTACTAAATGGACAGTACGATGGGAACCAATCGACCAAGGAGCAGCGGTAATTGCAGCTTAATAATCTCACTCAGCCCCTTTATAGGGTTTGGGATTAGGTTGTTAGGAATTAATAATTTAACTTTAAAATAAAAATGTCAAAAAGAAAAACAGCAGAATATACTTTACTAGATGCCGTTACCCCTGTTGCGGTTGTCTCGTCAACTGATGCAACGCCTATTGTTGTTACAGCGACTTCTCACCTTCTAGAAACAGGAGACTTAGTTATGATTGGTGGTCACACCACAAACATTGCAGCAAACGGAATTCGTAGAATTACAAAACTCTCAGCTAACTCATATAGCCTTCAAGATTATGACACTGGGGCAGACGTACCAGGTACAGGAGCGGGAGCAGGTTCGGGTGGTGACATGATGGTGGCACCAAAGATTCTTCTTGTTGAAGATTTTAGAAATATTGTTCTTCAGGTTATAACAAGTGGAAGTGCTAACTTCACATTAAATCCAGCAGGTTCGCTTGGAAAGCTGAGAGCTGACTACGTAGCACCAGCTTCAGACACTCCAAACTTTGGAGCATCTGTATCTAAAACAAACCCATATACATTTGTGCAAATAATTGATCTAGATACGGCAGCCACAGTAGATGGGGCAACTGGAATTACATCAGCTGGTTCAGATATTTCAAAAGCTTACGAAGTAAATATAAATGCACTAAAATATTTCACTGTTGTTCTTACAGCCTGGGTTGCTGGAACAATCACAATTAAGGCACTACTATCAGATAACGAATAATATTCATGTTAAAAGTAAAACAAACAAAAAGTTTAAGCAAAAAAGAGGTAGACGTAGTTTCTCTAGAGGGTCGGCGTGCTTCTGCTGAATCTGAGTTTGTTATTATTGCTAATGACAGTAAAAGGCTTAAGGCTGAACAAGAGGAACTTGATGTAGATATTCTAAAATCAAGAGCCCTTTTGAGTTCTATTAATAAAAAAAGGGTAGACACAAATAAGCTATTACTTGAAAACGAGCTTATCTTAAAAGGGGAAGAAAAAAAACTTACAGAAATTAAATCTAATTATGAAGAGTTAGTAATCTCATCAGAGAAAGAACTTAAAGACATTGAAAAAAAGAAATTATCTGCTCTATCTAAAACTTCTGAAATTATTATTAGTAATGACTTAGAGATTTTTAAGGTTAATCAAGAGATTAAAGACCTTAAAATAAAAAAAGGTGCGGAAGTTGAGGTTATATCGGTGTTGGAAAATAACATAGTTGAGGTAGAAAAATTAGTTAAAGAGAAAGATTTTCAGCTTGTTCTTGTTTCGAAAAGTCTAGATGAAGTAAACAAAGAATTAATTCTTATAAAAAAGAATGTTGAAAGTGAAAAAGATAATCTAGACCACATAAGGGCCCTTATTAAAAATAATGAGTCTGATTTAGGCAACCTTGCACGTGAAATTACTGACAAGAAAACAGAACTTGGGGGCTTTGATGGAAAGATAGAAGATAAGAAAAAGGAATACAACGATTCAAAGCATAAATTGTTTACGATTGCAGACAGAATGCAGGCACTAACTAACAAAGAAGCTTTTATAAAAGCTCAATACGAAAAAGCAGGAGTTAATTGGGAAGACTAATATAATAACAATATGGCAAGAACTAAAGGCGAATGGAAAACAATAAACGGCGGCACAGCGATACAGACAATAGCCCCGGCTGGTTATGATGTTCTTATCAATGGATCTAATAAGTATTTAAACTTCAATTCGGTTGTTGGTTCTTCTGGTTATGGATTCCGAGATAATGGAGGAACTATGCAGTTTAAAAACTTAGGTGGTTCTTGGGCTGGCTTTCTTTCTTCATTTACAGAAACAGACACACTTCAATCTGTAACAGATAGAGGTGCAACAACAACAAATTCAATCACAGCAAACTCATATCTTGCTGGTTCTTGGCTAAATGTAACACAAGATTTATTTAGACAAAACACCAACCTCACAGGGGCAGTGGTTCTTAGAGATGTAAGTGATGACTTGCTTGGTATAGGGTTCGATTTGAAAGGTTATGCAAACATCTACATCAATAACTCAACGCCAGATATAAACACAGGTATTCTTATGGGTAACCTTTCTCCTCTTGGACTTGGCGGAGATACTATGATTGTCGGAGTAAACGACTTCTCTGACGATGAAGACCAAGTACAAGCAAACACAATATACCAAGGAGATATTACAGGAGATGAAGTGAGAGTTTTAACAACAGCAAGACGTGTAGACGGTACATTATTTCAAACCAATGTAACACCCTCAGGCTTTGGTGTCTTGAATGATGTAGGACCTCTTTTTGTTGTAGACCCAACCAAAGTAAATAGTCTTCTTCCATTAGAAATAACCTCTATATCTTCTCAACTAGCATTGAGATATGACGCATTAGACTTTGCAGAATTTGAGGTTGACTCTACAGGGTTGCTAGAACTTAAAACTCAAAACGGATTTACATATCTAAATGAGGATACTCACGC
>Ga0105051_10008373_pt1 | contig 10498 bp, 12 predicted proteins | sample FRY02_FD_78383 | JGI IMG/M metagenome (GOLD analysis project Ga0105051, IMG submission 78383) | Freshwater microbial communities from Lake Fryxell liftoff mats and glacier meltwater in Antarctica - FRY-02 (megahit assembly) | ecosystem: Environmental > Aquatic > Freshwater > Ice > Glacier...
AAGTGAGCACGGACTGCAAATCTTGGCTAGCAAGGAGCTGCAGTTGCAGACCCTCTCTGTACGAGAGAGCGAGATGTACACACGGTCCCAAACACGTACACCGCAACAAGAAGCAGACATCCAAAGCCGATCCATGCGTTCGACTCATCCGAGCCCACTATGTCACCTGTACGCTAAAACTTCACAGAGACACTATGCCGGCTGGAATTAATACATGGCCCAATCACGCAAACTGAGACTGCGTCCACTGAGCAACCACAAGGAAGGCTTATTGCGGAAGGATGCGGCGGAATCGCAGAATTCTTGGCCCAAGCACCCTGGGACGAGAAACGGGAGGGGCTCAGTTCGACACAGCCTGAGCTCGAGCAATACTTGTACTCACACAACTCCACCTGCCAACGCCTGGCAAAAATGCTTGAAGAAACGGCTGTCCGTAAAACTCTCCAACAGATACACAGAATCCTGCAAACTAGCATGATGCCGGGTTGGTCTACGGAGGGGCTTCAACCAGAGATCTCCACACCAGGGTTTGATGTGGTGATTAGCGAGATTGCAGAGTTTGCAACACTGCGGCTGGGATTCCTGACCGCGATAAAAGAGATCCTACTGGGAGTCTATGATAAATTGACCAACACACATATGAAGGAGAGGGCGATTCAACCGCCACAGCTTGCCCACCTCCTGGACATGCAGCCGGCGCTGACATGGATACAGTTTATACTCCCGATAAAATTAGTGCACCCACCTCTACAGTCGGCTACCCTCAAGGACACATTTGGCCCCCTTGGCGAAATAGCTGAGATTTTTCTGTTTAAACCGCGGGCAGAGGGTTGGAACATTTTTGACGGCAGTTTGAAGATCCCCAATATTGACGAGATATTATCACCACAACACAGCCTGATAATGATTACAAATCCTCACCACTCATCGCCTCCAATTCGATCTGCGGCAGCACCTCACTAACACAACAAAGAGACCGGCCCTGGGCACACTCGTGACCCTGCCTTCTCGAGTCCGCGATCGATACGAAACCACAGTAGTAGCCATCGAGCAAAATCACAGGCCGAGGGAGTGGACATACATGATCCGGGTAGAGGAAAGTGGAAAATCCCCTGAGCTCCTCATGACTATCCTTGATAGAGGAAGCCTCAACTCCTAGGACAACTCCATCCGCATCAGGCTCAAGGCGGCCATGCTGACAGATGGAGATGTGTCCCTCTTTTTTAACGCATTCGAGCACCCGACACGAGCGACAATTACTCAAAAGGCCAGTTCCGACTCCTATGAAACAGTTTGCATGGGCACATCCCCCCAAGCCCAGCGCTCTCCCAGAATGAAATTACAAGTCATTGCAAGTCACCGCTTATTCACTGCCAACACACCGCTCTCTGACACGGCCAAACTCAGCGATGTGACACAACCAGGGCAGACCCTCAAATCTATAGTCAATTGGGGACAAAAAATCACATGGCACGCCTCTCCCGACTTTAGGGACGACACTGCCAATCACCAAGGCCCTCCCCCAGAGAAGCTGACTGTTTCAGAGCGAAATTCGCAACCCGAATCAGATCACCTGGAAGCCACGGAACTGGCCGAGGGACGTGCCGCGACTGCTTCGGCGGACGAAGAACGAAACCCCCTCTCCATGGAGAGACGCACCGTGGTCATCTCAAAGAAGAGGCGGCTCCGAGGGGCACCGAGACCGAAGATCTTGATTAAATGGCGCAACTACACCTTCCCATGCACCTACTCGGACCTGCTTACTCCAGCCATGCTGATTGCAGACATAGGCACGAATCCACGAACCTCTTTGGAAGCCCTTGCTAAGGCAATGTTGACCCCATCCAACAACCCGCTGGTTACGTTACATCTAACACGCCCCTCCGCTTACAGGGAATAGTCACTGGGGACTTTTTGACCTTACTGGTACGACATGCTCAAATTCATGACCCATACGATGTACGCCTACCTGGAGGAGGACACAATGCAATACTTCCTGACTGCACTGCGGAACATTTCTTCCATTCCAACCTGGTCCGAAATTGTCATCTGCCACAAAGGCCTCCGCCTAGACCCTGCAAGCCGGTTCCAAGACTGCAACCTACCACATGAACCTACCCTTCATATACGCTTTAGTAGTCATCCGGATACCCACCCTCGCACTGAACCTGTACAACCCGAGTCAGTAGGAGAAGCTCAAGACTCATCAGCGGACCCTACGAACACCCTCCCATTTGCAGAAAAGTGCCAGGAAACCCTGCGGGAGACCTGTGACACGAGGTCAGGAAAAGGCTACATGGGCATGGCCATCTGGATAAGGCCTCCACTCGCCTCTGTTCAAAACCCCTCAGGGAAAACTCTCCAACACTTTCCCACTGCACCAGCCTACGACTTTGCCATACCTGCACCAGCCTACGACTGCCATACCTTATTACTGTGGGGTTTACCACGGGTCAATTCTCCTCATTCCAGCCACTCGAGTTTTTGACTACAGGTTGACCAACGGACCTGCCCTCCGCGTTTGCTCACGGGGAGAGCTAGAGACCCCCCCAAAGGCCGGGGCTGGCAGCTCTGAACTACCAGGTACCGTCACAGACCGAACGGATAGTCTAGAACCCTTGCAGGCGAACACCACTTCCGAGCCCCGTACTAATATAAAAAAGGGAGGCTATACCACGTTCCCCCAGGAACTCCCCGATCAAGTCCTAGTACAAAATTCAAGGGGGAAAACACAGGTCTTGCTTTTCTATCCCGGGATATCGATCGCTGGAAATTTGGCACGTCATGCCGTACAGCTCCATCTCCCACCCCCCGAGGAGTTCTACATTCTGTGGGGCAGCCGCATTATCCAGGCGGATCTCACATTGGCGGAGAACGGATTGGCCCGCGAACCACTCCTGAGGATTCTCCTCCGTGGTAGAGGTGGAATGCAAGGCAGAATCCGAGGTTCTACGCAAGGGGCCCGGGACACTAGGAGCAGAGGCAGCAAACCCTCCTTCGGACGGGGGGTACAGATGGGTGGAAGTCCCATGCCTGGATCGGGACAGGGACCCGCCTCACCTCCAGGTCGGGGAGGACGAGGACGAGGCCAAGGATACGCCCGACGGCCCACGCTGATCCAAACAGCGGGGCAGGAATCTATGGATGCCGACACCCTCCACACTTCGCTCAAAGCAACACAGGAGATGCACCACATCATGATGATCCAACACTGTCTCCGCAGTTGGGAGGAATCTGAGTTGCCGATTGGTCATGGCCCATCTCCAGTCATGGTAGACGGGACGGAGGAGCAACGGACAGAACTTTCTGAACAGGCGACCCTTCCCCAGAAATCCAAAAAAGACATGCCCCAACCCGACATACCAGTCGACCGACGGCCGAAAGTCGGTAAATCAGACCTGACTCAGGCGGCGGCCAGCAATAAAGGGGAGGAGATAAAGGGATCGTCCAGCAAAACCAGGGCAACCTCTGCGGGCCCTAAAGTGGCCAAAGTAGAAGACACCATAACTCCATCTACATCTCCGGCTATGGTTAAGGCCAACTCAAGCTCAATCCTTCTCTCAACCTAAACATCTCCTCAGACGCAACGGTGACTGCCGCAAATCAACCCCGTTTGCTGCCCCAACAGAGCCGTGGAGAGGGAAGAAACACAGTAAAGAAAGCATTGACGTTTGCCACCCCACCGAGATCAAAGCCTACAGCCCCAACTCCGGAGGACAACCTGGACAGGAGCCGAGATACCCTTGGGAATGGGGCCCAGCAGCCTACCGAGGATACTTTCACCTCCCCAATGCAGGACCCCAACATCTCACCTGCCCCAACGACGGAGGGGTTTCAGGCTCCATCTCCCCGATCCTCCACGACCCACGCACCTGATGGACAAATCCCAGATAGAACCTCTGCTATCGAAGGCTCCCAGGCTAGTACTTACTAATGAAGGGCCCCCCGAGACTGACATAATGATGCAGAAGACCCCACATTCATCCATACTTTTCTCTTCCCACAGCCATGGTGCCACAATCGCTCCAATCGCAATCTTCGAAAATGGGCAGCCATCCACACTCCCGGAATCGAATCCTGCCATCATACCGAGCACGGTGCTTACTGCCCCACCTCCAACAAATAAACGAGACAGGAGCTGCGACACTATGGTTGCGGCCCGTAGGCCAACCAAGGAAACTACCACTCCCCGGACACAGGACACAGTAGTCACGGATAGACCTTCCAGGAAAGGAGACGAGGGGGCTTCCTACATGGAAAGGAGGAGCGAACAGGAGAAGGACTCATTGGAAACATACCTAGCACATTCAACCATCAACCTCACAACTCCCACTCCCACCAACCCCTCTCCCCACAGCGGCGGAGCTGACAAGGCCCCTGTCGACACGGCGGTAATTGATGTCCAATCAGCCACCACCACCTTTGATGGAGCAGAAACAGGGATTGAGCGACTCCGGCCCAAATAGTCTTGATTAACAAAATTAAAAGGAGACAGGCCAGGGCTAAAGTATTGCGCAAGCCGGGCACGGCCTGCTTCGCCCCGGATACACCTATCCTGGTTATCAAAAGCTGCCGGGCTAGCTCGATTCCAATTCGATCCGCACTACTAGGGGACACAGTGGTCCAGTCTCTCCCGTCTGGGAAAATTCAGGATCTATCCTGGGCCGCGACGACGACCATCCAGACTCTCTGCTCATTTGATTGCCCTGGGGCAGAAGTGGATATGGTTCAGAGAGGAATGGCACAGGTCACAGCGCATCATCACCTATACGCAACGACCGGCTGGATGACGGCCCGCCAAGCCTCCCAGAGGGGTCTTGGTACACTATTGCCCAACCATGACTGCCAACTAGTCTACAGCCTGTATCTCAAAAGGCGGTGGAAACACCATGATCAATACCACGGCCCCCCTACAGAAAGAACCGACTCAAACAATGGCAGCAACGATGGGATGTCGTTTGGTGAACCCAAATAACCTCCACTCCGCAGACTGTCTCACATACCTTGACAGCCTCCTTACTATGCTGGAGCAGCACATTGGCATGGAGAAGGGACATAGACACTTCTGCGCCAATGAGGTTACAACCAAACCTAATGGCGTACTACAAATCCGGCTCACGCCAGCCCCTTAGCGGGCTGACCCTCCAACCACCAAGATACAAACTACATGTCCTGAAATAGAGATGACCACACCACAGGACTCGCCGCCCAGCCGGCGGGCAGGAAGATAGGGAGGTCAACACTCAGGGTTGAGAACTACGTGAACATGTCAAGTGGATTGGAACCCTCCAGAACTCACCATGCTCGGAGGGTGCCCTGTACCGGCAGTATGCGAACCAGCTACTGTACACCACATGGGGACACGCAGGCCCCTCAGCAATAGGGGGCCGGAAGGGGGTCGGAACCGCCCAGGACTCACCATGCTCGATGGGCGCTCTCTACTGGCAGCATGCGAATCAGCCGCAATCCACCGCACCCGAGGAACACGCAGGCCCCCTAGCACAAGAACGGTCCACCTGCTACCTAGCTGACATTGATCAGGGGGGCCTGTCGCCAGGAGACCCTATCAAAGAAACATCCGACGCCACTAACCAAAAGGATGCAAGTAAATCCAACACGGGATGCACAAAACCTTCCCTGGACCTCGGGGCTGACCAACAAATCTTGAGACAAAAAGCATACATTTTTGAAGACTTCGACGACTTACAGGAAGCCCCCGTGGCTATAAACGAAAAATTGGATTACAAAAGAGCGCTCAGTACGAGCAGGGCTCCACCAACTTCACATACCCACCACGATTCCCCCCAAGGCCACCGGGTTCCCCAGGAGGACAATAAGTCTAGACACACGTCAGGTCAACATGCCGGGCTAATTGCCCACGACATCCAGATCCACCAGGATGCCGCTCCCAGGATCGAGGACCCAAACACGCATTCCCTAGACACCGTAGACAAGGTCCAGACTTCCACATCACCAGGGATGATGCCCAACAACCGAGACTGCACGGGTGGAGCTCGAATTGAGTAGGCCGACGTCAACAAGGGGGAGGTAAGCATGCAAACCGACCCAGATCCTCAGCATAGGGACCTGGCGGACATACTCCTTCTCACCCCGAAGGGGGAGATAGTCCCCCGGCAAGAAGTGAAATGGGAACGCAATCCACATGCAGAGTTCAACCAGGACTCCTCCAAACTCATGGTGCTAGTACCAGGGCACCATCTACTCCGAGCTAATATCACAGCAGTAGATCTCTGCTCCTCACTATGTACGGACTTCTACTCGCAGTTTTACAGACTTGACCCCACACTTCAGGAGAAAACGCCGGATTGGTCACACGCGGTAACACGAAGGTCACGATCTGCCACCCTTCCCCAGATGAGGGCCAAAAAAACGGAGGAGGTGAACGATAGAGATAGCCCCACAGGGCTCATCTCCATAAACCGTCCGACCCAAAACCCACAACAAGGCAAGAACCCTGAATTGGGAAATGGGAGCAGTTCATTTGAACCCGCGGGGAAAAAGGGAAAGTCAGCAAAGGTGGGACGCGAAGAAGAAGGATCCAACTCGAACTGTCCGGAACTAGCAGCCTTTGTCTTGGCATTACGTGGCACGCCTGTGAAATAACCCACGCTTTATTAGTGTGAGAACCAAGCGCTGCTGAAAGCTGTAAAAAGATGGGTAGGTGAAGGCAGGAAAGCGACGTTAGTTGGAGCGCCAGACGCAGACATTTTACTGGAAGTAATCGAAGAGTTCCGAAAAAGAACAACAGCAGGAGCAGCGATGTATCTGGTCAAGGTGAAAGCGGCTCGAGGAGAACCTGCAAATGAAGAAACTGACATCCAAGCAGACAAGGCTCTTTCAGGCCAAGATGTTTCCCCGGAATGCCACGATAGGACAAATCGAGCAGTCTGCACATTTCGTCGGAAAGGAGGTACGGTGAGCTATCAAGATCGAAAGTCGACGTAGAACAGCGGGGTGCAAAAGGCGATTAGACGAGGATCAGCAGAAGAGGAAGTGCGCAAACACTGGGATCGTGTGACAGGAGCTTGGAAACAAATCAGCAAACAGAGGTGATGATGATTGCTTTTATGTCTATAAATAGTGGTTTAGTACCTTTGATCGAGGATCTATGCGCTCAAATCTTATATTTTAGATTTGAGATTATCAGTGAATTGCGTTGACTTCTTTTGCTTTTCTTTTTCGGAAGGAAGAATGTGTTTAAGGAAAAAGCAGTTAGTCCAAGATCTCATCCTGCCTCCTAGCATATACATACACACGTGTACTTTGTACACACGCACGAATATATTCATGCCGAGATTTAGTCCATCCAGATTAATTTGGGCCCTCTAGGTGTCTCATCCAGATTCCTGGGCTCACATCCGAGTACCCCATCTGTGCAGTGTGTGTGTGTGTGTGCGTATACACACACATACACCCACATACACACACTCACACACGCGTTAAAAAGAGAGAAGAAACAGACCACAACCCTATCTTTCCTTCTGTCAAAACAAATTCCCAACGCCAAGCAATAAGTGCCCTCATAGACTAGTTGAACCCACCCATCCTCGTTCCCCCAACGCTAAACGAACAAACTGCACATGCATAAGCACATATGCACATCCTGTGTCAAGCGTGTTAGCAAATGTGTACGCTGATGTTCACTACACCCGTCTAACGTACACACCTGCACATGCATAGTGTCCAAAACACCGGTCTAAATTCATGCACACAGTCACTCACTTCGTTGAGAATAAAAGACTGCACCTTGAGAGTTCCAAACAAAACTACTACATTGTTTCTTTATAAGTCTGCACATAGAGCTTCCAGCAAAGCTACTAGTCTATTTCTTACGAAGTAATAAAAGCAACATCAATAATGATAAAAGCAATCTTCATTCACCATGCACAATCTCCGCAAAAAGTGCATATGCGCTCGTGCATGCGCGCATATGCAACGGTACAGAAGCGTCTTTCCCATGAAACTATTGCGAACTTATCTTGAGTCTTGCGCCAGCATCGTGCATGCTGTCATTTGCCACCCGCCCAACTGCTGTCTCGACTAAACCCGTCGCCCGACACTGTTCGCTCAAGAAATCCGTCCAAATCCACGCTAGCTCATGACGCGGTCGCCGCTGCGGTCTCGCACATGCATCATTCGATCATCCACGTTGGTGCAGGTCTCGTCCAGTTTGTCTGTAAGTCGCACTCGCGCTTGGTCACGGAGCTCACCCTCGACAAAGTTCTATTTTCGCCATGGTTTTTACAGGCTCAGACGACGAGTCGATGTAAGCTATGATCCGAGTATGGTAACGGCTCTACAGCATGGTACATGGATGGATGTGGAGGGTTTCAAAAAGGCTTGTATCAAGGAGAAGAAAAAAAGGGGAGGCACCCACCAGCCTCTCTACGATACATGGGTAGCAGACTTCATGCTGAGACAGGATGCAGGAATGTTTATGCAAGAGAAGTGTTTGAGCAACCAGAAAATTCCATGGCAGCGAAGGAGACGATTGGGGATGGCGGTGGCATGAAATACGCCAACAGACTAAAATAGGCAAGATGCAATCAGCAGGGTGTCGGCTGTGCCGAATAGCACGAGAGGCCCGAGGTGAGAGCACTGACGGTCTGGCGGCTGAAACACACGCTCATATCAACAGTACAGGCAGCGAAGGAATGGCAACAACAGTTACGGCTGCCCACCACTCCATCTGGAAGCACCTGTTCGACAGCATGCATGCTGCACAAAAGCCAAAAAAGCAAGCTCAATTTTGCTACGCTTGACAAAGAAAGTAACATGAGTACGCTGTTGCGACGAGAAGAGTTTCTAAGAATCTGCAACAAGGAAGAGCTGGCGGAGAAGGCACAGGATATAAAAGCTACAATACCAGTCACTGGCAAAAAAGGTCGAGAGGCACGGTACAACCTCGATCCAGGGTCTTTCTTCGGAATCTGTTTCTGGGACAGGCGACGGATGGGGTCGCAATCAATGAGGATCTGCAGATCGTATATATTTTTGAATTCAAACGTTTGACAGATAGGGACGAGGGGTTCCTATAGGTGAAAAAAGCAGAAGCAAATGAGCAGCACAAAAGCGTCATCGGTGTGCTCAGAGCCGCCCCGAGACTGCTGCTTCAAAGTGGGAATTTGAGCAGATTAACTTTTTGGTAGGTAACCGCGGTTCGGTTGTTGAAAGCAACTTCTACGCCGAGCTCCAAAAGCGGCTTGATGTACAAGAAAGAAAAAGAGACAAGCTCTTCGCCGATCTGGTGCCGCAGGTATGCTGTCATATGCAAAGCGCACGATCGGGTGATTGTGTCCTTCATCCAGTAGGTGCAAGGAGGTGCGAGGCCAACCACAGAGGGATTGAGGGAGAACATCGGGCACTATGTGAATTTGTGAGGAGATAGAGAGAGGAATACACGCTCATAGAGCGTCAAAACTGGGGCCCGTCGAACGATAGTGGACTCAGGATGGTAAACTGGCAATTACGATCCAAGACCCCCCCCTAAAGTCCGGAAGCCGGAAACATTTGCTACATTTTACTTATTCGTATTGCATTCTGTCTCACTGCTTGTTTTACGTCTTTATGTAAATCTATTTCTTTTTTGATGTCAACTCTACACGTGACGTCGTCACGGTTTTGCTTATATTTGCTAAATGTTTGTCACGTTACCCACACATTTTCACATGCACATACAGAGGAACACATACACAAGCACACGTGTATAATCAGCACACAAGAGGAATTGCGACAACCAGGCATAGGAGCCTGGTTGGGAGGGGCGGAAGAAAGGCTTTTATTAGAGACAAAGGCCTTGCATACACACAAGTAACAGGGAGATAAATATTTAGGACACAATCTGTATACAAGATTAATTTGAGGAAAAAAAAATTTGAGCACATAAAGCTTCCAGAAAAGCTACTAGACTATTTCTTACGAAGTGATAAAGGTAACATCAATCAACCAGTATAGATTTGACTTTTCAGAAATCTTTGAAAAAAGCAGGTGCGTGTTTAGATTCATCTCACGTACGTCACCCGCACGAAATGTTTGTGTGTGTGCGTGTCCGGTTTCTGTGTCTGTGCCTACAGGGGTCTGTTTCTGTGTGTCTGTGTTAGTTGCCATGTCTGTATCTGAGTGTGTCACTCAGTCTGTGTGTGAGATGCTACTAAGAACACGAAACATGTTGATTCATGAAGCAACATGTATAGATATGTGTGTGTGTGTGTGTGTTTGCGTTTGTGTGTTCGTGTGCGTGCGTGTGTTTGTATGTGTGTGTGCGTGTGTGTGTGTGGCGAAATTGGGGATTTCGTGGGTGACGGGGCAAAACTGGGAGCGTTAAAGAAGATTTGGCTCAAACACCTGGCTTTAAAAGAGGGCAGCATTTATTGCACTTACAAAGGCAAATTAACAAGTGTAGGGACTAAAAACTGGAGGCCGCACAGTGGCGGGTGGAGGCTGGCTGTTGCTGGCTTGCATGCTGCAGCGGATGAGC
>Ga0105051_10008378_pt1 | contig 10493 bp, 9 predicted proteins | sample FRY02_FD_78383 | JGI IMG/M metagenome (GOLD analysis project Ga0105051, IMG submission 78383) | Freshwater microbial communities from Lake Fryxell liftoff mats and glacier meltwater in Antarctica - FRY-02 (megahit assembly) | ecosystem: Environmental > Aquatic > Freshwater > Ice > Glacier...
ATTTAAGAGAGAGAGTATATTTTTTTAAATGTATCTGTTGTAATATGTTCTACATTTACAAATTTATTTAGCTCTTCTGGAATGTAGTTATCTGATGCTATTACTCTTATAAAATTAATTTTAGGATTATCTTTTATTACACTTACTGTTTGTCTTAGCCAATTACCAAAGAATGTTGCACCTTCTGTTGATTTTTTATAGTTTACAGTGTCAGAATACATGTTATTAAGTTTTTTACCCTCATCTAACCCTTTGTAGTCAAACCCCAATATAAAGATTTTTTCATAACCGTGTTGGCTAGCTAGCCATAGCGCTGTAGGCCCACTACTCCACCCTTTGCTAGGTTGAAAGAAGTTTAGGTTTGACATTTTTTGATAACTTTTATTGGGATTAGTCCATACATTATGTTTGTGCTGATACCCCGCTTTGTTTATTTCAAGTACCATTTTAACATCAACTGCAATTAAGTAATCAGGGTCAAATGTTCTATAAAGCGCATTGCAACCATATACTTTACCAAACGTTTTTAATTCTTGAGATTTTACACTTGCTCTGCTAGTTCCGTTACCTAGTACAAATGCAGTATTTGATTCTATCATAGGCATTGATTCAACATTTTCTATTTCAGAAACAACTAACTTATCTGCTTTTGCAGCAGTTTTAAGTATCTTGTATTGTTGTTTTGTATATTGAGTTTTGTCTATTTTTGCCATTACACTCCGGCTGCGGCTGCTTGTGCTGCTATTCCATACATCTGTCTAACGAAATCTAATTCGCCAGCTTTCTCAGTTGTATGTAGCTCACTTGCTTTCCTTGCACGGTTGATTTGGCGTAGGGTAAGACGTGTTTTGCGTGTATCATCCATTTTAACAACACTGTCGTCGTACTGAGGATCATATCGATCATCCTCAGTAGGCTCGATTGTTTCTTTATCAAAATAAAATAGCTCGCGTAATATCATATTGTATTTATATCGTTTGTGCTGTTGCGCCTGGAGCAGCAGCTCCTGGTGCTGCGCCCGTTGCTGTGTCTGGAGGAGTTGCTTCTGCGCCTATTTCTGGTTCGCCGCCTTCTGGCGCAATATCTTCTGCACCATCAATATCTGCACTAATACCTGCACTGCTAATACCTGCTGTACGCATTTCTGCACTTGCGTCTTCACCACCGGTATTGATAGTTTCGTCGTTTTCTTCTTTCCATAGACGCTCGTTTTCTGCAATCTCTTCTTCGCTCATACCTAAGAAGCGTTTCATAGCAAAGCGATTTGAAACATATGGTATAGCACTCATTTGTGTATATGTTGGTACACGAGCATTATCAAGTTCTGCTTGACGATAGCTTGCAAAGTTTTGTGGTGTTTCAAACTCTAGATCAAACATTGCAGTATCAATGTTTACGCCTTTTTCTAACAAGTAACGTTTAAACTCTTGATTAAATTCTTCTACAATTAAGCCTTGCAACCGTTCGCAGTAAGTATTAAAGCGTAGTTCTTGAATGTATGCTGTTCCGACACGACCGTCATTATAACTGCTAGATGAATCATCTGCTCCAGTTGGTAAGTAAGAACTTGGAATACGCAATCCACGTACTAGCTTATTGGTAAAATATCTAAGGTCATCAATTTCACCTAGGTTAGTACCACCCGGAAGTGTTTCAACTTTAGATCCGCGACCTTCTGCTGTCTGCGGAAAGAAGTAATCTTCATTTATTGAATTTTTAACAAAGATACCACTTTCAATAGCAAACGTGTGATAGTTGTGCCATTTTTCAGTGCCGTCTATAGTAATAGTTCCTGTATCTCGATTAGACACTACTTCTATTTTTACTACTTTGTGGTTAAACTGATCGATTTCTTTTACAAACTGTTTCCAGTTAGTGTATCCGTTTTTCTTAAGAAGTCCATTTAGTTTACTATAACCAAATCGCGTAAAGTCAATCTTACACTGAGCGTTCTTATAATCAAGAGCAACTGAATTTTCTTTCTTTAACAGATCTAATAACTCTTTGTTATTGTCACAAAGATTAATTACAGTGTTCTTATTTGTTGACTGAGTCTTAACTATCTCCACTACTATCTGTAACATTTCAAATGTCAAATGTAACGATTGATTTTTTATTTTAACTCTAGATTCCAAGTTTTTTACCACTTGTTGCATCGCAGCTAGATTACTATTAAGGTGGTCACTTCTAGATTTGCCAGCGTTCTTTTTATAACTGACCGTAGTCGCAGGATCATTCTGTCTCATCCACACTGCTCTCTGTTGTGCTGACCTAATATTGTAAAGAGCTGATTGTCTTTCTACAATAGTCATATTCTTCCAATGTGTTTTTAACGTATTAGAAATTTTTCCCGTAACTAACTGGAATTCTTCTTCTGATAAATTAGACCAGTAATCTGATTTATTTGCAGCATGGTACTGTATGTGATCAGCTTTATTCATATATTGAAGATTACGTGGATCGTTATTAAAGCGATTATAATCTCGATGATGTATTACTGCTTTAGACTTTCCTGCATTTTGTTCAAGGTATGTAAATTCCTGATGTTTGCTCAAGTTTCTAAAAAACTCGCCTACAACTCGATGAGTCCACTGCCATTCCTTCTTGCTATGATCCCAAACTTGCTCATAGTCATTAGATTTAGACGATATCTTTTTGTTTCTTTTATTAAAAGATATTAGACTATCAGTTTCGACAATGTCCTTGGCCTCTACCATACCTTTTCCAAATACTGGTATCTTGTGGTCTGGAGTACAAACTAAAGTTTCGCCATTATCAAATGTTAATTGAATAGTTTGTGTATTTCTACGAGTAATACCAGCCCAGTTAATTACCCCTGGCGCTATTTTGCCAGTCACAGGATCACAACTGTATGCCCAGTTTTCTTTTCCTTGCTTAAACTCTGCAATTAACTCAGTTAGTGCTAATGTTCTTCCATCAAGTAGAGGAATCCTTGTAGATAAATCCAAACAGAGAGGATTATAGCTTGAGTCAATAACATTAGTGCCACCGCCTGTAGCACTTGGAATACGTCTTTGATGAATCTCAGTTTTAACACGCTCAACAAACTGCATAGCAAGGTGACTTGGCATGTTGCCTACGTCCACATAAAATACTCGGCGTTCCGGAGCACGTTGTACACGATAGATAATAATAGCATCTTCGAGTAATTCTTTTTGTTTGAATACTTTAAAAATAGTTTCTAATAAACTGTTTCCAAATGGGTAATTGTTGTCTAAGCCTTCACTTAAACTAAGATGCAACACATGTTCGGCATCAATTGCAACTTCACCGTTGGTAGTATTAAATCGTGATCCGTTTTGTGTAGGAGCATTACCTACCATACCTCGAACGCCACCAGTAGTATATCCTCCTCCGCCACCACCTGTGATATTACCATTAGTAATAAACGGTGTTGTTGCAACCATCTCAGTAAAGTTTAAGTTTATGTCTTTAACAATGTATTGTTCAGGAACTTTACCTTCGCTTTCGTTAACAATAATTCGTGTTAGTTTTGCGGGGTCAACATGATAAAGTTTTTTAGTTTCTGGATCTCTTAGAAATATTGCATCGCCGTATTTAAATATGTTACGGAATGTTCTAAACATTCTAGTTTCAAATTGATTTAGTTTGCACCACTGTTTTAGGTACTGACCTAAAATATTAATTTCATTGTTGGTTGCACTTTTATTAAATGCAAATTTAAAATTAGTACCGTTGGTTTTATTCTTTTGTGTGCAAAACTCAGCAAGGATATCTAGTGCAGCGTTAACTTCACTGTCCATATCCATAGTGTTGTATTGACCGTAACGTTCAACTCTGTTTGGACTACCAACATACACATCAGGAAGATATGAACTGTAGTTTGATTTTGCAGGTCCAGGACGTCCAGCAGAGTTAGCACCACTTATTGGGCTGTAACTTCCGTTTGAGTTATCCCCAGTTTGTACCGGAGTAAAATATTTTTTCCACGACATTATGCTGCTATCCTCATGCTCTACCGAATCCGTTCATTAAATTGCCAGCGCCCCTAGCACTTCTTAAATGCTTTTCGCCTGTACGTGCTTGTGCAGTATTTACCCCTAACACAGCTAATAAAAGATCGTTAGTGGTTTGTAGTAATTGTTCAATTTCACCGCCACCACCGCCCATTGCTGATTGTGCAGATTGTGACTTTGGTGCTCCAAACTGCGCCATATCTTTCTGAAGTTCGTTCATTGCTGCCGGAAGTCTACTTGTTATATTTTTTATGTTTGGAATCATTGAGCCGTCCATTCCAGGAACAAAGTGTTCTGTTTCGTTACCTTCATTAATTTTATATGGCTTATTTGCTTTCATCGGGCCGCCGTATTTTCTTGCTGCTGGTTCTCCTCCAAAGATTCTTTCAGCAAAGTCGCGAATTAGCGACGATCCTTCATGTTCTCGTGCTATAGGATTTTTTTCAGCAGTTTCGCGAATTGGCGACGATCCTTCATGTTCTCGTGCTATAGGATTTTTTTCAGCAGTTTCGCGAATTGGCGACGATCCTTCATGTTCTCGTGCTATAGGATTATCTCCAGCAGTTTCGCGAATTGGCGACGATCCTTCATATTCTGGTGCTATAGGATTATCTCCAGCAGTTTCGCGAATTGGCGACGATCCTTCATGTTCTCCTCCAAAGATTCTTTTAAAGAATCTTTGCGACGATCCTTCATATTCTGGTGCTATAGGATTATCTCCAGCAATTTCGCGACGGCTGTCAGAAAGATTTTTAATAATTATTACATTAAGACTTCCGTCAGGATTTAAAATATCTCTAGATTGTAGATCAGCCTCAATCTCATTTCTTCTTGCTTGAGGTGTTTCAGGATTCTCTAGTTCTTTAATTAGTGCTGAATCTGCTTTACTCATCGCGCCCACAGTTACTGCTTCCCTGGCAAGTTCAGCATTGCTTGCTCCGGGAAATATTTCAGCTACAGTTCTTACTATTTTTTCAATACCTTCCGGAGCAAATTTTTTCATTTGTTCAGATAATTCATTTAATGCGCCTACAACTAAACTGTTGTTTAATTCTTTTGCAATTGCTTCATTAGTTGCACTTGCAACATTAGCTAGTGCTTGTTGGGCTTCATTGAGTGCAACTAATGCTTCTTGGCCGGCCCCTTTACCTGCTACCTGATTTCCTTGTGATGTAATCATGCCGCCTAACATGTTGTTAAATGATTCAGTAAATGATACAGTGCGTCCAAGTTCTAATTCCATTTTTTTAGTATGTGCTGCAACAGCATCAATTATTGGAGCAACTTCTTGCAATACATTTGCTTGACCTTGTGCAATTTCACTTATCTGTCCGTAAGTTCCAATTGTTAAATTCTGTACTGAGTCTGCACTTTTAACAGTCGCTCGCGCTGCCTCTTCAGCATATCTTTGAGCACCTTCAACATCACCTGCTTTAGTTGCATTAGCTGCTTTCGTTAAGAGTGCACCTGCCTCACTATTCAATGCCATAAAGCTCTTAGTAGCTGCTGTCATTGGTACTCCGGTTTGTACAAGGTCTGCTAACAAATCTCTTACTACAGCAGGCGATTGTTGTAATGCTGCTGTTGATTTTTCATATGCGGCCCGTGCAGTAGTAATACCTTGTTTTTCTAATAGACGAAGTTTAGAATCAGTTGAACCGTTACGCATCCGTGCTGTCATATCATCCATTTGTGATTTAGCGTCTTTGCCTGTCAGCTTAGAAACAATGTCCATTTGTTTAGCAAGCTCTTGAGCTGCTTGTACTGATTGAGCATCAGTTAGACCTTCTACAAGCTGCCTACGACGCATCAATGATGTATTTTTAACTACGAATTCGTTAGCTTCTTCAATAGTATATCCAAGATTCATAAATCCGTCAATCAACTGTGTGCCGTTTTCTCGAGTCGCAAATAATTCTTTACCTAATGCTGCAACTTTTCGTGTGCCGCCTTCAACTCCTCCAGCAAAGCCTGCTAACTCTGTGACATTGTTAGAAATCAGTTTTGAAAATTTATCTAACGGTAAGCGAGTTCTTGCAGCACTTACTCTTAGATCTGATAAGTTTCCATTTAGGCCTGCGCCAACTTTACTTAAACTATTAAATTCAGATTGGGTGTCTTCGAGATATCCAATAATAGCCGTAACTCCGTCTAATGCTTTACCTAGTATTCCAAGTCCTTTAGTAGATGATATAATACCTTTTGAAAAGTCAGTTAATGATCCACCTGCTTTATTAAGTGAATTCTTAAAGGCGCTTAAAGGCCCAGTAACATCAAAAGAGTTACTCGGGCCACTATTACTGCTTCCGCTGGATTTTTTAACAAATTGAGCTAGTGCTCTTGTTAATCCTTCTTCAGTTAATGGTTCAGCCAATTTAGTTTCCTTAAGGTTATCATACCCATAAATACATTACAAGTATTACTATGTATTTATGTAAGGAATAATATGAGTAGTTTTTTAGAAAAGTACAAAAGACAACCTAAAATTTATATCGACCTACCTAGCAAGGGTGTGTTCTATTCAGATGATGTTTTAGACAACGGGCAGTTTGTAAGTTTGCCTGTGTTTGGTATGAGTGCTATGGATGAGATTATTTTTAAGACTCCGGATGCATTATTTTCTGGAGAAGCTACTGCACAAGTTATTAGGAGTTGTATTCCGGGAATATTGAATCCCTGGGAAATAGTTGGTTACGATTTAGATTATTTGTTAATATCAATTCGCATTGCAACTCACGGTGATGCAATACCAGTTAATACATCATGTCCGCATTGTAATGAAGCAACACAAAGTCAAATTAATTTATCAGGGCTGTTGGCAAATTTTGCCAACTACGACATTAGAGAAAAATTTGAGATTGGTGATTTAACATTTAATCTCAAACCTATAACTTATAAAAGAACTACAGATTTTGCTATCGAACGTTATCAGCTTGACAGAGCAATTGTCCAAATTGAAAAAGAAAAATTAACACAAGACGAAAAAAATACACTACTTAATAAGTTATTACTAGACATTACTACATTAAATCTTAGATTAGCAGTAGCACACGTTGAGTCAGTACAAAACGGTGATGATATTGAAATAGAATCAGATACTATCTATAAATTTGTATCTGAAAATGATGCTGAGTTTTATTCAAAATTACAACAAGGCATTAAAACATTAACTGAAAAATGGAACTTACCAGCATTTGATGTTGCTTGTGCAAGTGAAACATGTAATGAAGTTTATAAGACAAGACTGGACTTGGACTATTCAAGTTTTTTCGCGCCACGCTCATCCCTCTCGAGGAATCTCAGATTTTAGCACTAGCTAAAGATTTTGAAAATGATATCAAACAAATAAAAGACGATGCTTATCGGCTTGGTTGGTATATGAGAGGAAGTTTTAGTTACGAAGATCTAATGTTTAGGATTTCTAATGAAGATAGAGAGATCCTAAACAGGATCATCAAAGAAAACATTCAAGCTACAAATGATACTAGGATGCCGTTACTTTAGCAGCTTTGAGCATAGCAAGTAATTTTGGATCGTTCATTACCATATCTTTTGAGGCAGCTTTAATTTGTGAAACAGATTCTTGTAATCTAAATTCAATAGCTTCGTCAATTGATTCAGTTGCACCATCACATTGCGGGAAACTTAGACTAGATAATGTTTCCTTGCTCAACATGGTGTTTGCAATAAAATCACTAATTCCATTAATAATTCCAGTATCTTTAGCAAGTTTACCTAATAGATATGATATAGCTATACCACTTGCGCCGCCAATAATTGATAGGACCCAGCCAAAGCCAGGAACAACAGTAAAGAATCTTGTTAGCATTGCTAACGAAGCTGCGGTTGATGCGCCAACTGTTAAGAAACTAACTAAGCCGCCAGCAATATTATCAGTTATTCTAAGTTGAGGAGCATTTAATTCCGGAGCATTAATATTACATTTGTTTGCTGCATACACATTTGCATATGCGTCTAAGTCAGTCGATAGTTGTTCAAAAGAAATTAGTGCTCCTATTACTCTTCCTACCGGTGATGATAAAAATAAGTTATACATAGTTTTGCCAGGCGATTTAACTATTTGTTTAACTGCTTTTTTAACTTTGCTGACAGACTTAGGTGCCTCAGGCTGAGTAGTAACTGGTAGCGCCGGAGTATTACTTGGTTTAGGAGCAGCTACATTTGATTTTGCAGTTAAGTTTTTTGCTTTTGCATCTGCTTGTCCACGAATACGTTCTTTACCAACAACAGCACCAGTTGTAGGATCTATTATATTAAATACTCTATTCCGACCAGATCCTGCTCTGACTACTGCATAATCTACTTCTGCTAATATGTGATGTACTTTCATTCTGAATAATCCTTAATGCTTGCAAGTTATTTATCTATGAAAGTGTTTAACTGTTAGTGTATGAGCAAGCTCATACAAGTTTTCGCTAACGCTCAAACTACTTACACTTCGTTTTAATTAAATGATTTATATATGAACAAGCAATATTACGAATGTAATATTGTATTAATTTCATGTAGATCGTTTCAGTCAGACGGAACTATTTCTAGCTCCGTCGTCTTTAAGATAAACTTCATGTGAGTCTTATCCAGCAATGACATTGGAAGTAGGTAATTATTATACACAAGTTCATTGGGCTCTGACCTTTCCCAACCTACATCGACATCATGTAACATAAAGAGCGCATTAACTGTGTTAGTGCTACCTTTATAGTACATTACCTTCCGCTTCGTTCCTGTTGCTAAGAAGTTTTTATGAACTATGTTGTGTTTTTCGACTGACAGCAATCAATCTATATCAACCTGTGAGCCCAATTTGTTTGGTGGCTTCCGCACTCTGGTGCGTCGATCAATATGTTACGTGTCCGGATATCACCTCGGGCTTTACACAGCGGTATTATTAAACTGGCCCGCCAACCTTATGTGCTGTATTGATTTGCCTTAGGAATTTTTTTTAAGATGTTCTTTGAGAATGGTTGATCCGCCAACTCTAACATTGATAATACCATTGTAGTATTCATCTGTTTCGAGTACTCTACGTTCAAACTGTTCACGGGCCTCTAAGTAACTTGCTATGCCTCTGCTGGGACAAAAATGTAATATTTCACGTGTGAAATTTTCTGCGCCTAACTCTAAAACGTCTGCGTTAAGTCTATCACTGGAGCCATAATATTCTCTCCAATCACTTTCCTTGGTGCTACGTCTTTTATTCTTCTTGCCTTTAAGCGGGGGTTTAGTTACTTTAAACTTTGCTAGTTTCTTGCCTACATACATCATGCTATTGGATAGATTTGTTATCAAGTATACAAATGCTTCACATCCTTCCGGAAGTTCGTCTAGTTGTTTACCTTGATAAGTCCAATGCATAACATACTTATTTTGCCTTTTGCTTCTCAGCCGCCTTCTTGGCTGCATAAGCTATATGTATTTCTTCTTGCCTTAATTTTGCTAACCTTCTAATCTCACGCAACCATTTTCTACTTGCTAGATGTGTTCGATGAGACAAACGAGACTCAAAATTCTCGTTTGCCTTAAAGTACTCTAAGTAAGCCTTAGTTAACTGATCGTGTATGTCGTCGTTAATCATTCTACAATGTCAATATCGTTTTCGTAGCTTGTAAAGCCATTTTCTTTTACAACACGCATAACATAACTTACTCTTCCAATTAATTCGTCTTTGTGTGAGATAAGAAATACATTCTTATCACCTTCACGGCCCATTTTCTTGAGAACGCTCAATGAACTTTCAACACCAGCAGTATCCATACCGCTATCAATCAGCTCATCAATAAACAACAAGTTGATCTTTTGATATAGGCTTTCCCAAACATCGCGGAATGCAAAGCTCATACCTAAGATAAGTCTGTTGCGCTCGCCACGACTCAAGTTATCAAAGTCTAGATCTTGTCCTAGTTGAGTAATTTCAACATTCAAATCATTCTGGAACACAACTTGATGTGGCAATCCTAGCTTGTCGAGATAATATGTAAGCCTATTGTTCAAATACGCTAGGTTTTGATCAATAATCTTTTTACGAATGAAGCTGTCTTTATTTGTAAGTAGCTTTAGCAAGAACTCTTGATGCTCTTTGAATGTAGTAAGATCGTTTACAGGAGACCAATCAATTTCTTGCATAGCTGTTGACAACAATTCATCAATCTGTGCTTGATAAGGATCGTTTTCATTTTGTTTTGTATCAAGCGACTGTTTCAAACTGTCAACGTTTTTACGATGCTCATATGCTTCTTTAGCACTTTCATAGAACGTATTAGGCTTTCCGTTGATATCACCAATGTCACTAAGATCTTTAAGCACAGCAGTTAGCTTTTTGCTAATTTCTAAATGATAGGTGTCTGCATCCTGTAACTCTTTCATCTTTTTGTCAAGAATTTCTTGTTTCTTGTCTGCATGCAGCAGCTGATTACAAGTGTAACAGGTAGCATCTTCAAGATTTAAGATGTCTTTTTCAACCTTTTCAACACTAGC
>Ga0105051_10008382_pt1 | contig 10488 bp, 4 predicted proteins | sample FRY02_FD_78383 | JGI IMG/M metagenome (GOLD analysis project Ga0105051, IMG submission 78383) | Freshwater microbial communities from Lake Fryxell liftoff mats and glacier meltwater in Antarctica - FRY-02 (megahit assembly) | ecosystem: Environmental > Aquatic > Freshwater > Ice > Glacier...
CAGGACAGTGAGTTAGGCCAGGACAGTGAGTTAGGCCAGGACAGTGAGTTAGGCCAGGACAGTGAGTTCGCTTAAGACAGTAATTTCTACTAGGACAGTAATTTCGGTTCCGTTGGGATATTCACCCCACTTTGCCGTAGTACTTTCGCAATAAATAGTGAGTCATAACGTTGGATATTTCAGCGAGTCGTTCGATGTACGAGGAAACTTCTATAGCTTCTGGTTCCGAAAATGGCTCGCCCAATGGGACCATTTCCAATGGTTCGCCAGACGCAACGGGGCTAGCACGTGCCGATTCAGCCAGTGTTGCACCCAACGACGGCGACCTGGACGCAACGGTTCGCCGGAGGCGGTCGAAGAAACAAAGCACTTCGCATCTCAAAGACGTGCCACAGGAGCGCGAATTAAGAGACAAATTGCGTTTGCGTTGCGACGAGATCGCGGAAACGCTTGACCATAGTACTCCGATCAGTAAAGACGAGATGGAAGTGATCTCGCGACGTATTCTATCCCAAGAAGACCTACCCGACGCCTATTTGGGCTGGATGATGGTCATGATGGCAACGTCTTTCTGGCGTGACCAAGTGGCGAGCGTGCCTTACGAACGCCGCTTGTTTCTGTTGCCACATTGTTTGAAACATGCCGAAGGCTGCCCAGCGGATTACGATGAATTCGGCTTGGATTGCAAGACCTGTGGTGCGTGCAGCATTGCGGGCTTCCGAGGCCGGGCCGAAGAACTGGGGTACCGCGTGCTGGTGGCCGAAGGCTCGCCTGTGGTTCTCAAGATTATCGTTTCGGGATACATCGATGCGATCGCCGGCGTTGCCTGCTTGAATGTGCTGGAAAAGGCGATCGATAAGATTTTGCTGGCCGGCATTCCGTGCATGGCCGTCCCTCTCCTATCCAGCGATTGCCGTAATACCAAAGTGGATGAAGATTGGGTTCAATGGATGGTGGAAACGCCTTACAAACCTTTGACCAAACGTACTAAGTCGTATCTGCACTTGATGCGAGGGTCGGCCCAGTTGTTTCAAGCCGATCATTTGGAAACACTGGCACCCAGAATTCGCAGCAAGAATCGTCTGGTCGATGCCGACGGAAACCCGCTATCAGCAGAACAACCGTTACAGGGAATCGACCCCATCGCGGCCCCAGAAGCTATCGCTTACGACTTCTTGTGCCAAGGTGGAAAACATTCGCGACCGTTCATTACGATGGCCGTTCACGATGCGATGACCGGCGGAAAAGCTACAGGTGCCCAGGGTGCTGAGTTTTTGGAACAATTGTCGCCTGCAATCAAGCGGACAGCCATGTCGATCGAGGTCTTTCACAAGGCTTCCCTCGTCCACGACGATATCGAGGACAACGACGACTTCCGCTACGGCCAACCGGCAATGCACAAGCGGTTTGGCGTCCCGACGGCGATCAACGTAGGCGATTATTTAGTTGGCATGGGCTACCGCTTGGTGTCGCGAAACAGCAAGGAATTGGGCGGTGACGCGGTTGCCGAAATTTTGGATTACCTGGCCGAAGCACACCAGCGATTAAGTGAAGGGCAGGGTGCGGAACTGGTCTGGCGAGACGGTTCGAATAAAGAACTAAGCGCGATCGATGCGTTGCGGGTCTATTCGTTGAAGACTTCCCCCGCTTTCGAAGTTGCGTTCTATTCCGGTCTGCGCCTGGCTGGCGATGCCGAACCTTATCGAGAGATGGTTAAGACCTTCTCCCGACATTTGGGCGTTGCATTCCAAATTTTGAACGACCTGAAAGATTGGAACGAGGACGGCGACAACAAAGGCTCGGCAGGTGGTGATGTACTGGGCGGTCGCCCAACGGTGCTTTGGGCTTTTGCCTTGGAAGCCCTCAGCCCACCGCTGAAGGAAGAACTGCTAAGCTTGATCAAGCCAGATCATCCGCTGTCCACCCAGCAAAGAATCCAACGCGTTCGCCAACTTTATCACGAAGCTGGGGTGTTCGAAAAAGCGAGTCAACTGGTTGAGAAGTACGAAATTCGCGCAGAAGAAATCGCCGAGGGGACTCAACCCAAAGCCCTGCAAGAGCTGATGTTCTACTTGATCGAAACGGTGCTTCAACGACCAACCCAAGAGTTTACGCCGACAATCCAATTCAATAACCCAACGTTCAAGCAAGCTTTGCCAATCATTAGCGGCTAAACCCCCGGCGGTGGGTCGCAACATGTCTTTACGGTGGCGATTTACATAGTAAAAAGGCAAGCGACTTGCAGTCCACCCAGCAGACAAGGACCCGGCTAATCTCCTGGCACAGGACTATCCATACATTCTATTGAAACTTGATGATCTATTGAAAAAGGCGGACTCGAATCATCGAGTCCGCCTTTTTTTGTCGCCCTGGATCGAAAGCTCCTGCTTCGGGGCAGTCTCGCCACCGAGATTCATTTTTGCACCGCCTTTACCGGCCATAAAGTCTTTGTACCGAGCGTCTCCAACCTCCTCCAGCTTCATCCCTGTAAAGGCAACTTGGCGTTGGCCGTCCATACCAGTGTCCTCAAAGATCACGGGGTCGCTTGCTCCCATCCCGCCTTGAACTTCCCAACGAATCACAAAAGCCTTGCTGTCGCGTTCCGATGTAAACATGCCGTCAACCTTGGAAGCATCGGCATTGAAGTCCTTCATCACCGAAGGGTCAATCTTGCTGATAAACGATTTAAATTCGGCTTCATCTTTGGGACCTTTCCAACCATCTTCTGCTAGGTACTTGTTATACAAGTTTGCCAAACGCTTGATATTGGTGCCATTGGCTTCCTTCAGCAAAGCTGACGAACTATCAGACTCGCCGCAGCCAACAAAACCAACCGTCAGCGCTAACAACGCACACAATGAAATAATACGATTCACGGTCACCCTCGGCATTCCTCAAGACAAGTTTATTGATTCGAAGTGACAGAAAAGTCGCCTCAACAAAGAATAGCCCAAGCCAACGAATTTAGAATCCATTAAGTTCGGTAAATATCCCAGCAAACGACCTGGTTTTCCCCTTTAAAGAGGTGGTTGAGTGGCGAACAGCCTTAGACAAGACATTCTTTTGGAAGAAATTGTCCACTTTCGGCACGGCGAGGCGATTGCGGGTCGGAGCTGTCGAATTTTGCCGTGAATGGGTAAAAAAATGACAGCGAATGCAATCGTGCACTCGCTGTCGTTCCATTCCAAGTTCGTCGAATTACCTGTACCGTGACAACGCTTATATGCCACCCAGTACGCTACCCAGTGTGCTACACAGTGTGCAATGTATGCCTTCGGTTGTGCAAACAGCGATACCTTGTCAGCTTGGCGACTTATTCCTGCGGCGGGGCCACGGTTTTGACAATCGCTCCGTTCTTTTCACTGGAAACCAAGACTGCCAGTTGGGTCACGTTATCCAACGATAAGTTACTTTGGGAAACGTAGTCAAATCGCCCTCGCATGTCCGTGTAGCCATCCTTAAAGAACATAACTTGACCGCTGCCCAATTTGGCATAAACCTTCACGTAAACTTTGGACATCGGTTTTTTTCCGCCTGCGAAGTCACCAACAATTGTCCGAATGCTTCAGCAAACTGGACGTCCATCGAACGCGAGTAATAAGTTTCGGTTTGAACCTGATTGCCGCCGCGAACTTCGATCAAGACATTTTGGTTGGCCAATTGGTCGGGAATCGTAATTGCGACTTCACTGACTGCGCTGTCCAGCGGCTTGGAATCAACCAGATTCGGCTTGACCCACGAATATCCCTGCTGTTGCCCCTCCGCAAAGGGATTGCGACTGAACAGCAATTCCAAGTCAATCGAATAATAGTTGACCGTCACTTGCTTTAGATTTCGGTAACGAATCTTGGCCAATTCGCCTTGGATCGCGAAATCGAAACTAGGTGTGGTTTCGGCAATTTGGCTTTGGTCGGTATGTTCGCCAAACAGTTTTTCGTTGTCGAAACTGTCGGTCGCATCATCCGCGACCGGGACATTATCCTTAGCCAAGGGATCAGCGTTTTGCTTGCCTAAACCATCACCATTGATGGGTTGGCCGGTGATCTGAGCGACCTGGGCGGCAACCGATCGGAATCGTTCTTGCCAACGTTCCACGGGGTACCGCTGATAATCCTGGGCAATTCGTCCCGCAACTTCTGGCTGCTGGCGATATATGGCGGCGTAGGCTGCGAAATAGTCCCACTGAATGGAATTTCCGACATCTTCTGGTTTCACAACGTCAAACTGGATGAACGCTTCATCGATCCGATCTTGCAAAAATAGATAGTATGCCAACGACAGATGATCCTGGGCTGACAGGCTTCTTTTTCGCGCCAAAATATCCAGCAAACGAGAATACTGTTGATAGAACGAAGGGTTCAAAATCTGGCGATCTCGCCCCAATTGATGCGTCCTGGAATTGACCAACGGCCAGTATTCCCGGTGTTCGTATTGGTAGACATCAGCAGGCGTTAACTGTATCCAATCACCGTCAAAGTAATTACCGATTTGACTGACAAAGGTACTATTCTTTAACAAACCAGTCGCAATACGTCGTTGATCGTCGTGCTTCAACGCATAAGACCATAGCACTGGCTGAAACACTTTTCGATTTTCAAGCAAGCGAATCACACGTTCAAAGAACAATTTATCTTGCATTCGGAACGCAATCATGGAAAGGTCCAAATCATGCAAATTGGCTGCCTTCAAGAATTCGTAAACTTCATCTTCACTGCCATTTTGTGATACAAAACGCCAAGACGTTGTATCTTGCTTGGTCGGTTGATCAACCACATTGAAGGCCAAACCGGTCGCAGATGCCAACACTTGTTGCTCGCGCGATGCATGGGCTGGATAGTGTTCAAACTGGCCTAACTTTGGGAAGTAGAAAAAGTACTCGAAGGTCTGCGTATTGTAAGGTGCCAACGTCATCGGAATCATCTTGGTCATTCGAGTTCCCGCAACCGACATCGCACCCCGGGGAATTTGCAGCAAAACTTCGATCTTTTGCGGCGCACTGGTCGGGTTGGTCACCACCACTTGGCCACCGTACACCGCATGAGTGACAAATTCTTCGGTCACAAACTTGTCGTAACGATTCCCTTCTTCCGTGTAATAGCGATCGTTCTGCTGAAAGAAATTTTCGCTGACCAAGATCGTTGTATTGCCGCCTTTAATGACCGCAGGTGCCAACTGTTGACTTAGCACAATGGAATCACCTGCTGCGGTCAAAGTCCATTTCTCTTCACCTTCGATCGGTTGATGGCCGGGTCCATCCTGTGGAAGATCCAACAAAGACAGAACCATCATCATTTCGGTAAAGCTATTCCCAACATCCATAAAGTTTGTGGATAAAAAGGAACCGTCGCCACCTTGTTCCACGTACTGTGCGTAATCTTGCCAGAACCGATTGGCAGCGATCAACGAAGCTGGTGATTGATCGGGCGCGAAATGGTAATAGTTATTCTCGACCCATTCGGAAGTTGGTTTCAGTCTCCGATACAACCGATTGGCAACCTGTTTACGCAGTTCCTTTAATTTGTCAGCGGCATCGCCCCCCTCCATCAAGTCTTGCATTCCCGCACCGTCCGAATCTTCCAATTCAGCCAGGTTTCTCTGCATTTCAAGGCCGGCTGTTGGATCCGAAAGTTCCAGATCAGCCTTCGCCGACTCCGACGGACGACTCTCACCACTCCGCCCAAGCGAACGCGTCATCGGCTGCGCCTTCTTCGCTTTATCCATTGAATTGGGTGCCAAGGGTATGCCTGCTCGACCTCCAAAACCGCCAAGTCCTCCACCAACACCACCGCCAGCAGCCAAACCATCCACGTTGAAATCCTGTTCGGGACTGGACTTATCCATAAATGACAATGCAACCTCATCATCCATCATTGCCGTTGCATTGTCCTTCTGCCCCAGAAAAACGCCCCGCGACTTGGCGTCCACCCCTTGGAATTCAAAATTCTGAATTGCGGCATCAAAATTCAAGTCCAACAAACTGCGGTCCAATGGCACCAAAGCCACTTGTTCGATGACATTTTTAGCAATATCACTTCGCCGTTGTGGCAGACGACTTGCCATCAGCAAACGTTCCAACAAGTTCAGGTTATCAAAATGTAATGCCTCGTCGTATGAATCAATTGCCTGGCCCAACAACCATTGATCCAAGTAAGTCTTCCCAAACTTACTGCCAAGGTAAGGTCGGACAATCTCGTCAAAGAATGTCTTATCTTTGCAGAACAAAAAGAAGTGCAGTTCGTGGCATGCGAATTCAGAATACAATCGCAATTTTTCATCCTGTGACTTGGACGACCACTGGGTCACAAATGCAAATTCACTAAAATCTGAATTATTGTGTTTCGCTTTCAAGAATCGATAAACATCGCCCAAATCGTCATAGACGTTGACGGTGGGGTCCGTGTCCAAATCAACTGAAAATTCCTGATCTTTCTTGACAATCATTGCGACTTTGGTTTGAGCAAAATGTTGACTGGCCTCCAAGCCGTTCAACAATCGTAGATCACGACTTCGCACATTTTCAGCTCCCAGCAACAGCTTCGCACTGACCTGAGCTTGATGGTCCTGAGCCACCACTTGGATCACTTGCTTTCCAACCAGATCTTCAACCGCAACCTTAACCCAACCTTCTTTGTCTGGAACCAAATTCAGCAACAATACCGAAGGTTGGACCATAAAATCCATTTGAGAAAAATCAGTCAAGCCGGTTCCTGGCAAGCGTACAGACGCCGCGGTCGCCGATTCACTTTGCAGGCCCAAATTCGCGTTACTTCTCTTTTCAAATTCACCACCAGCGGCGGCAATCTGATTACTATTGATCGTGTCTTGCAGCTTCCAAGGATTTAACAGCAGGCTAGGTCTTGGCAACATATTTCCGGGATACTTCGAGATGGATTTCCGATCCAAAATGTATCGCATCTCTTCGCCAATATCGCGACCTTCGACATACGAACTTAGTGAACGACCCGGCTTCAAAGAGAACGGACCTCGAGGCGAATTGACTGCCAACGATGCAAACGCATCAAAAGGCTGGTCAAATCGACTGGCGAAAACATGGACTCGGGTGGTAGCCAATGAACCATCGACCTGCACCCAAACTTCGTTATCCTGACGCCTGACTTGCCCAATCGACAAACGGATGGGCCGGCGTTGTTCTAACATTCGATTGCGCCCAACCAAGACTCCCGCTTTCGCCTGCCCTCGAGTCACCTTGATCTGCACCACCTGGTCTTGGTCTTTTAGATGCAATTGATAGTCGCCGGGTAACAAACCAGAAATCACCAGCCGCCCCGGCAAGCCTCGCACCTCTTCAAAACAATCACGAACCGGCAACCCGCTTCGCACCTCGAACAGTGCAAATTCATTACGGTTGATTTCCACGAAATTCCCGCTCATTTCGCCCTCGATGGACTCGCCATCCGCCTTCTTTGGTTCGTTCGCTTTGGGATCAGCACCACCAGCCGCTGCTTCGCCGGTTAAGGTCAGTGCAGCCAATGGCACGACCACTGGCGAACCTTCCAAAGCGTGATAAACCGAATCTAAAGTCTGAGTTGGATCGACCAAATTCCAAACCATTTCCTGGCCTTCACTTGGGGTGGCCTTGATCCACTGCACGCCCGCTAGTACCCCCAATTCAATTCGCCCCGCAGCATCGGTGACCAACAGGTTCGTGACGACCTCGTCAAACCAATGATGCTTTGCCAAGACACTGACCCCACGACCGGGTTTCAATTCACCCGACTTTCCCCGTACCTCCAAGAAGTAGCCCGAAGCCGTAGGAACCAGTAAAGCCTGGTCGATTTGATGCGTCCGATCGATGCCGTTGATTTGGTAATTTCGATTCGCGGACAGCTTTTGACTCTCTGCCTTGGAAACACTTTTGACATCAGCATTGAAGGTAATCGCAAGGGACACCGTGCGTTTGGGAACCGTAAACTGCGACACGATATCTTGATTATCTTGAACCCGAACCGGTAACGTCTGCGAGTTGGCGATACCATCAAGATCAAGCGAAGTGACCGTCAATTTCGCGTTTTCAAGTAACCCGATCGGTACCACATTCCCCAACAGTTGTAGCGACGGTCGCACCACAATTTTCGCCAGATTACCACGAATTAGACTCTCTCGATCCACGTGAATTCCGGCACTCATCTGGTAGTCTTCAGACAAATGCTGAAACTGCCCCAAGGTCGCCAGCACGTTTCCAGCGTCTGTCTCGACTGCGTTCAGCTGCTGGCTGACGACAACCGTTTCAGGTCCTGGCTGGGTCGAATAGGGAACCATCAAATCCCCCTCAGCATTCGGAAGATATTCTTTGCCACCTACCAAAATCTTAGCATTGGCAACAGGGTTGCCCGCCTGATCAAATACGACAAAACGCTGCCCGAAAAGAGTGTTCTCTACATAGAAATCCAACCGTCCTTTTCGCACCAACGCTCGGCTGCTTATCCCATTGCCGATAAAATCCACAACATAAACACCTGCACCCTGCATCTGCTCCAACCCAAAGGTTCGCTCTTTGCGAAGCAGGGGAGCGTCGTCATATTCGTACGTCTCTTGAAAACTGGGGACAAGACCATCCAAATTGACATCGGTGGCAATCTCTTTCCCAAATTGTCGATAGTAGTTCTCGGCATTCAATTGAAAAACTTTGACGATCAATTGCTTTATGTTCTTCGTGGTCACTTTCAGTTGAACTGGCGCCGCTACATCCCATTCTTTTAATGTCGTGGGTGCAAATTCCAAATCCACGCGACCGGTCAATGTTTGCATCTGTTCGGGGCTCAAGACACGTGCCCAACGCTGCGAATCTCCCAAACCGTTGACCAGTTTCACTTCGGCCATCAGTTGCCGTAGGTAACCGTCTGCAACCCAGGTAGAAAACGCCTTCTCATCGTCCGCGTCTTTTAAATAATGGGCCAAATAGAAGCGGACTAACGGTTCATCGTCACCGATAGGGGCCAGGCACGTTTCAGGATACGAAGCCGACAAGCTGACAAATTCGTTCTGGCGATTCGAATATAACTGGCGATACTTCGCTTCCACATAGCCAAGATTTCGAGGCAACTTCAGGTAGGTTTCAAATAGATTTCGGTCGAAAACACCCGCTTGCTTGTCTAACAAAAGTTTCCGATAAACAATATTCGCCCGTAACGAATTATGAACCGGAGCCAAGGCTTCCGCAAATTGCCACATACGATCTAGGTAAGCGCGCAATTGTTGGTCGTCAACCAACCAATCGTTGTCTTGATTAGGGGCCAATTTTCGCAAGTACAGCGTCACGTAATTGGTATTATTCAACAATCGTGGCTCTTGTTTGACCAGCGTCTGCAACTGGGAAACCGTGAGCGCATTGTGGATCGGCAGTTCGCCAAAATTCCAACTCTCTCGGGCCCGCATATCCTTGACAATCAAATCGACCAAACCGGGATAGTCAGGCGTCACCAAACGTCCCAATAAATGCGAACGTCGCTGCAACGTCATTTCAGCATTGGCCAACAGCGGTAGAGCGTTTACGTGAATTCCATTGGTCGCGTAAGCATCTTTTTGAAGCGTAATTTCTAACAGGCGGTTGACGGAAATCAATTCGTTATCAAATTTGGAAGACAATTGCCTTTCTGCGTCTGGCACGATACGTTGATGATCAAACTTCAAATCCAAGGCGACAATCAAATAGCGCAAGGACTCCTCGGGATTAGATTGGTAACTCAACAACGCTCGGCGATGTTCAATCTCAATAACTTTTTCGGTCCGCCCCGTACGCACTCGCCATTCACGCAGTAGACGTTCCACTTCTTCAAACTTCTCTAATTGTTGATAGTGCAAGCAATGGTAGTAGAAATAATCTTCAGTGCCTGGCACAAATTGCTCGAGTGCCTGGGCTCGATCTTCTGCCAGAACGAAGGCTTCGATCGGATGGATTTGCTGCCCAAAAACGACCGAAACACTACCCAGTCCCCAAGTGCCGCTGATGGTGGCGTAGCTTGCGACGCACAACAGAACTATACGTGAACAAGTCAAATGGTTCATAACTTCAAATCCAACAGGTAAAAAACCTTAGGCAAAACAGATCTAGCCCCAGAACAACACAGCCAAACCGGAACCCAGCGCCCCAACCCGAAATCAGAATCGCGAATTGGCAGACGCCCACAGTCCCGTCCGATATCCTCATCCCGAGGGCTGGGAATAGCCCGAGCTTAGACTAGGATTACGTTTGAAAGTTCCTGGCGTCCCCCACAAAATCGAAAACTAAGTCACATTTCCGCCAACAGGTGACAATTTCTCGGTGTTTGTGGGTTGGTTCCAGGCTATTGCGATTCTGCTACACCCTGCCTGAAACTGCTATTTTGCGACCCACAACGTGCAAAGCAGGAAGATGAAATAGAAAACAGCGGTTCCAAATGCAGCATGGCAGCGAAGCGGAACACAACCAAGTTCGATTCCAACCAAGTTCGATTCCTACCAAGTTCGATTCCAACCAAGTTCGATTCC
>Ga0105051_10008388_pt1 | contig 10481 bp, 8 predicted proteins | sample FRY02_FD_78383 | JGI IMG/M metagenome (GOLD analysis project Ga0105051, IMG submission 78383) | Freshwater microbial communities from Lake Fryxell liftoff mats and glacier meltwater in Antarctica - FRY-02 (megahit assembly) | ecosystem: Environmental > Aquatic > Freshwater > Ice > Glacier...
AGAACGAGATTTCAAGTTCTGCTTTATTTGATAACCAACTGACATTATTTTGTGTTTGTGGAGTGGATTCATTTCTCCCCGAATTAGAACATTTGTAGAAAAACTTTTTCACGGTCTCTTTTCCAAAAAGAAGGTTTCGAAATCTGGAGGTGTTCCTTCGTTTCTGAGTTGAAGCTGAGGTCAACGTCTTCCACAGAGAAAAACTTTGCCGACGAGATTACTTGGATTACTTGAAAAACAGAGCAAATTCTGGAGATATAGCCGTTCTTGAACTCACTTATAGAAATATGAGTCTGGGAAAAGTGGTCGAAAAATTGATCCTGCTACCGGCGTAACAAACCAAAACCAAAACCATCAATAGACTGATTTTGAGATCTGATTTTCCGTACTAATTAATATGTTCGTGACGTGGATAAGCTTTCGTGGGACCTTCCAATCGTTTTGGGACGTCACTGAGGTCAGTGCGCAATCCTGGTACAAAGTGCGCACTTGTGATTTAGTTAACCCGACTTTCAAAATCAGTCTATGCAGCGACACTCACGTGGATTCAAAACCAAAAAAAAACAAAAAAACTCCAAATGCATGATGAATGTTAAAAGAAATAGCAAATTCAACGCATATGATCCATGACAAGATACGAGAGACATGAATTCATAAACAAACTTTGAATAACCTCAATACACAATAAATATATGTAAATAAGCACATGAACACAAATTCATAAACGAAATAACTATAACTTGAATACATTTCATACATAATCCACTATATGCACACAAAAATAAATAAATACGATTATTTGTCCAAAATGAATTAGTGTACACACTGACATCTCAAAAGTAACACTTGAATTGTTTTGTTTGTGTGTTTGTTCTATTCTTTGTTTGTGTATACCTGCGTTTGTGTATTTTCCACATCCAAAGTCCATTCCGGGAGTGCCGTTCGATTCGGTCAGGCGCTTCCGGGCTACCTTATTACTGCGCACAACTTGTATGCGTTCCTGCTGTACTTGGATTGCTAGCTGTGTGGCGGCATAACAAACCTCCAACCAAATCAATTTACTGATTCTGACTACCGATTTTCCTACTAAACTTGTTCGTGGTCTTTCGCCGGAATAAGAAGATGAGCTCCCTAACGAGATGAGCAAATTGTACCAGAACTGCTTCCTTATTTTGAAATTTGCTCCCTTATTATTTAGTCAGCCCCGCAATCAAAATCAGTCTACAGTAGGACCGCAGGAAGAGCTACGCGACCCGAGTGGATAAAGTTCCAGGGATTGTAATTCAAACCCATGGCGGGAGGCGAAGTAAGAACTGTTCCGATCCGGGTTCCAAACAGAAATCTTTCGTTCCCTTTCTTTCCCCCTTTTGTCCTTTTCTGCTTTGCTAAAAAAACCGGAAAAAATGAGAGCGTGTGAACGAGGTCACAAATTCAAAATTGTGTCATTTTGCGACCGTCACAAGTGTCAGTGTGACTGGCACAAACCCTGCTTCTGTTTCTGTTTGGATTCCGGATCGGAACGGCTCTAAGGATTTTCGGGTTTCATAAGAGCAAAAAAACAAACAACACAAAAAAAAAAACCGGAGGAGACTGACGATACATGCCAGCCCACGAATATTGCGAGCTGTTTTACCCACCAGCAGGGGATCTGATTGGGTCTGCCCTCGACTAGGTAGGCTGTGGTCCTCCGGTCCGGGACAGTTTCTTGGGTATTGAGTGTTTAATCAGGTGTTCACTGATGACCATCCGCTTGGTCTAACATCAGGAAATTACGCTGATATACATATGTCGTTTAAAAATGTGTTGATATGTCGCAATGAACTTAAATGACATGAGAATGTAGATAAATTCTTATCGACTTAGTTTACATCGCTTAATCTTTTATCTGACATACATATGTTGCACAAGTATTAAGCGACATATCATGTTAAGCAACATATATTGTTAAACAACATATATTTTTAAACGATATATTTGAAATTCTTAAACAGCATACTGATTTTGAAATAACATCTTTGTTAAGCTACATATAATGTTAAACAACATATATTGTTAAACAACATATATTCTTAAACAGCATATATGGTCACGGTTAAACAACAGATAGATTCTTCAACAACATATTTGTTATACAACACATATCTTTAAAGGAAACATACATGTCGTACAAGCTTTATGTGACATATGTATGTTGTATGATTTTAAACACCATATAAATACATTTTAAGCCCTGCAGAACTTATATATACATTCAACAATCAATTGTTTTTGGCCATGTATTGTTTCGCATCCACTGCTTCATTGAATGGCACCACCTAGACTCGACCCTGTTGAGGGGATCAGGAGGTTGCCCCCTTTTCTTGTGAGATAACACGTCTTCAGATCTTTCTCTTCTCTAATCCCGTGGGCGGTGGTGCACTTTTTTTTGATATGTATGGATGTCAGAATGTTTGTGTATGTTTCGACAGTCCGGATTGAATAGGGTGACTACCCCATATCTCTTCTTGAGTCAAACACTTTCTAAGGAACTCATCAGATTCACTACCCTCGGCGAACTGTGTTCAATTTGATTCAGGGCTCCCCTGTCATCTCTAAGGAAGTAATCCTGTACCTGTTCCACGTAACGGCGCACTCCAAATATCTCTCAGCCTCATACCCCATTTTGAACCGCCGGTGGGTGTAGGCGTCACTGCTGATTTCCCAGTAAATTGGTCTCAGTGCCAGAGGCCTTGAAGACAGCCAGTCTTTGAATGCGCCAGCTTCAACCGGGAGGCGCTCTCCCTCCTTTGACGACTGCCACGTGAAAGTTGTCCACGCTGAGGCCACCACCTCTTTCAATTTTCCTTGCACAGCGTGTTCCACTGGTCACATTCGCGCCTTTTGTCTTCCGTGTAAGGTGAATCGTTCCTCCAACTCAAAGTTTAAGTTTATAACTGCATGGGCCATGTCGAAGAAGATCACTTGGTCCTGCCACAAGCATCAACCAGGTGTCAAATCAAATTCTGTATCCAGCGCACCCTCATCAATATCTTCTATACTCATTTCTCCTGACTCCGCTCACTTCCGCAATAAGATATGTAGTGGTGTTACAGGTGTATGTGAATATATTAGAGTATATTTCTACAAACTTACATAATAATTCAGCCGGTGCATAGCACTTGTTTTGAGATACGACTCGAGGTTGCCACGGTTCTCCAGTCTCCACGTCACGGCCTTCTTTTCCACGCCATACAACCAGTCCCACATTTTCCGGATCACGCATTCCATTTCTGCAGTACAATCATGGTATGCATGTATACTGTGAACATCATGTATTGTTTAATGACATATAAACATCATGATTGGTAGTAAACTGCATATACATGCTGCAAGTGTCCTTATATGAAATACAAATGCTGTAAATGTTCTCATACACCAAACAAGTGTTGTATGACTGTAATGATCCTACTGACACACAGAAGCAAGTTGGTACTCTGAAACATGTCAACACACCTGAAGTCTCGGTGAGATTATCCGTGTCTAGTCCCGGGGATCCGACCTGTCCAAACATGAAAGTCAGATTATGTAGTAATATGACATATAAATGTTGTATTGTGTATTCAACGGCATATGTGTGTTTGTGATCTCAAAGGACACATAAACGTTGTAAATTAAGTCAAATGACATGAACATATTGCATTGGTATTAATCGACATACATGTGCTTTTGTTGATCTTAAAGGACACATAAATGTTGTAAGTGCTTGGTCACAACATATGCATTGATGAGATCCTGCGCGGCAGCGTGCACGGTGGCGCAGTCACGCACATCTTACACCACCACTACAGCAATGCGAATTCACAAACCCAATCATGCTCACACCACGCCATTCACACATATCACAGCGCACGCATTCGTTTTTGCATTAGCATGCACATCAGCATATGTATGACGTGACAATATATATATGTATATCAGACGTATAAATACATACCAAATAGCAACAATATATATATACAGTAGCGACAATATCTATAGATGCATATACATACATTGAACACGCAACTTCGTCCACACACGCACACTCCCAGTTTTGGCAAGCAGAGTTGGGCAGACGAATAGTGGCAATATATATATATATCAGACACATATATACGTATCAAATAGCGACTTTGGCCACACAAGCACGCTCCCTGTCGGCAAGCAGAGTTGAGTAGACAAATGTACTTGAAGACAACATCTACAGAAATATGTATATATCGAACAAGCGACTTTGTCCACACAATTACACTACCAGTTTTGGCAAGCGGAGTTGGGTAGACGAATAGTGGCAACACATATATATATATAAGACACATATATGTATCAAATAGCGACTTTGGCCACACAAGCACACTCCCTGTCAGCAAGTGGAGTTGAGTAGACAAATAGTGGCAATATATATATATATTGCAAACACAGTAAAAACTTGGTTTTCGCCGATACGTTAGCAGTGTAAAATAAACACTGTGGAATCACCCTTATTTACCGTGTAAATGTGTTTCAAGGGCACTTTCGACGCTCTTGGCAACAGCTTTACTGATGACATCCACGTCCACTGCTGCATGGGCAGCATGAGCTTTCTTCTTCTTTCCTGCTTTTGCCACGGGAACAACAGCCTCTACCACCACTGCAACCGCAGCTGTATTGCTCGTGTGTGGCTTCTTGTCCTTCTTCTTCTTGATAGGAAGTTCCTCATTGGACAGTGTCGCCTAATGATCATGGGCAAATGATTGAAAAATTTTGCGCATTTTGGGGCCTTGTCTGAATTAAACTTTGTCAAGTATGACATAGTGGTTGTATTTGTATTCTGATCCCTGTTGTCGAGCTTACGGAAGAGCTCCTGGTGCTTTTGTTCTAACCTGGAAAACGCCACAGCGCACTTTGTGTGGTGCTCTGCAGCTGTGTGTACATCAGATTCGAATGTTGCCTCAATTTTACCCTTGTCCACGTCAATAGTACCCCCAAGCTGTGCTGTTCTCAAATCATTATTGTGCTTGTTTTTGAGAATTTGCATCTCTTGGAGAACCATTTTGTCTTCGATGTGAATGTGTCGATTGTGCTCGGCATCTATCGCAATGTTGTTCTGTTTATAGTGTCTTTGGAGTCGCGCAGCGTCGCTCATCATTCGATCATGCATCGCTTTTCCATCGGTTATTTCTTCGAAACGATTTCCGGGTGCATTTGGACCCGGGGTTACTGTGCCTGCAAACGCGTGTTTTGCGTGCCTTGCCAAATACATGTGACGGGACAAAATATCTGCAGCCTTCTGTTCGGCAGGTGTGAATGCCGGCTTCCTTCCAACCATTCTTGCGTGGTATTCCGCTTCATACTGTGCCGAATCCATATCTGCCGCCTCGAATGCACGCATTCTGGCAACTTGCAACGAGCCGCTCGTTGAATAAGGCAACTTATCGAAAAACGTTGGTCATATTCTTCACGTGAGTGGCTGAATGCATTGCTTTCCTCTGCATCTCATCGAGAATCTTCCGCCTGTACTTTTCGTCAAAATTTTCCATACTTTTGTCTTGTGCCTTCATGTAATTGTGACTGAGTAAACCACTGCCCCTCAATGCGTCTGGGGTAAAATCCGATACCGTCAGCATCGTGATAGAAAGCTTTTTGGGAAGGTCTCATTCATGTCACTTATATACATCAGTGCGTACAAGATCTGTGTGAAAGTACACAAAGTGGGAAACTGCGTACGACGTGTTTTCTGTGCCGTAAACAGGCATTTTTATGCTCCACGAAGTGGTCGTCGTGTAGAAGCGACAATCATGTATATATAAGTACATCTTTAAACAGTCATCAATTGTTATTACATTTGATGCAAACATTCCGTACGGCGGATCTTGTATATCCGAATTTGGCGCCACCAAAGAGTCTGACTGACAAACTCGATTGGCGCCATCCAAACAAGTCTCAACCTGGCGTGAATACACTGCAGGAACACCAATTTGTAGAAATTCAAAATCATGGCGGAGGCAATTGTTTTTTGTTTTTTTGCATGTATCGCCGAGGCCGTCTACGGTCACGAGAGTTTTCACATGCAAGTGCGTTCGGAGGTGATGAAGTTTTACGTGAGAACTATGATGACGGGGTACAAGAATCTCAGCACACAGCAGCAAATAATGATGGTGTATGGATTTGGGCACTTCTCATCAAGAGTCCTACAACCCGACGAGTTCGCAAATTTTGTGTTGGATTGGGTCAATAAAGTGAGAGAATCCGGAGAATGCTGTTCTGAGATTGATATGATGGTGCCTGCCTTTATCTACCAAATACAGATTATTGTTCTAAAATACAGCCATCGACAGAAATATGTCTATGATGACAAGGGAGTACCACGTATGAACAGTCATAATCAAATACAGACCAAGTGTGAAGGAGCGATGGGTTCATACATTATTGAAGGAAGTTCTACACCCTTTGTCAGACTTCTGGGATTGGAAAATCCACATTTTGAACTTGATGCGATTTCAAATATGTGTGCGGACGTGAAGCTTATTATGATATACAACCAGTACATTCCAGGTAGAATCAAGGATGTCCTCAGTCGTGGCCCAAAATCAAAATACGACGAAGGTGGACATTATACCCTGCTGAATTCATTCGCCGGGTGGACAAGTGCCCTTGCGACCGGCTGTTGATGTCGCAAAAAAAACACCTCCTATTGTTATCGACCACGGTCGCGTCAGACGTGGACGAGACGACAGCTGGGCATCTTCAGACAAGCATGCCATGCAAGTTCAAGGAAAATGTATTGAGTGATGTCAGAAGAATACAAACTCCCCGAATGCCAATGTGGCATCAGCAGCACATGCTCGTGCAGTTGTTCACGGACTTCCCGGAAAGGGCAAGTCCAAGACAGTGTCTGAAGGAGAGAGTGCACTGTTTCAGGATCTGCCCCAAATTCGACGGCTGAAAGCTGACATCAGCAGACAAGTGAAAAAACTATCACACATCGCGTCGCATCGCGCGGAGCGAACGAAAGATACCCAAACACGATTGCGAAATTGTCTATACGAGCGATTGACGCAAATCACGCCACTGACAGCGCTTGAAGTGGGATTTATTGGAACTCAGGCGAGTTCTGAGGATGCAACTAGTGCAAAAGAATATGAACAACGTATTTACAAAAACACAGGGCTCATCACGATTTACAAAAACATGCCAGACGAAGACCAGAAACAAGAGAAACGAATTACAGTGTACTTGGCCCAAAAGCAGAAAGAATTCGCACTCATTCAGACATAGGTACGAAGGTAATTTGTGACAGCAGGCTGTGCTCAGCTGTAGAGTGTGTCGTAAGAGAGTATGACACGCAACGAATCAACGCACAATTGCGTCAACAACCCAGAGCATAAACGAACGTTGGTCAAGAGGAGAAACGACACTTTACGGTCCTGGCAGTCTTTTATCCAACGCTCCAGAAGGTCGTGTTTGGTGATCTGCATGCCACGGGTCGACACACTGGCTACAAAATGACGCATTTCACGTGCTGATACAAACAATGCAATGCCACGGACGTGTAAATCGAATCCTTCCTGAGCGCAAATACGCTTGCGTATGATGGCCGATAACAGGCGCGAATACGACATTGGAAAAACGGCGTTATTTGTTGAATTCAGCGAGCGTAAAGTCTTGTTTTTTGCCAGAGCATGCAACATGACAAGTGCTCCTATACTGCCAATACCGTTGTCGGCAATATCCAACACTTTCAAACTGTTATGTTGCGTTACAAATTCGGCGGCATGCCACATACTTCGTGTGCCGAGTGCATTCCCACTCAGACAGAGAACTTGCAGGGTGTGATTGCGCGCAAGCATGTTCCAGAAGGGCGCATCGAGCACTTTCTCGTGGTGTGCGATGCCAAAATGTTCACAAAGATGGTTGTTTGCAAGATCGAGGTGTATTATGCTTTGATTGACACTGATTCCGCGAGCCAACTCATAAACTGTTGTCAGCGTCAGTCCACACTCCGCAAAACTGATGCGCTGCAGCACTGGATGGCACGAAAGTTGCTGTTGAATTTTCGTATGTGACGAGTCTGTATGTATATTGTCAAGTCGAACATATTCATCCGACAGTCCGGATACGTCGAGGGATTGCAATTGTTTGTTGATTGTCAGGGTGCAATACAAGTGTTGTTGGGCTGTACGATTGCTGCTATATTTCGCGATAGATAGCATTTCGTGTTGTGCAAAAGCATGTTGGCTAAACGCGTGATACCCAGAGGTCTGATATCGTTATTTTCATGTTCAGAGTGCAGAGATGCGTGTTTGTCTGCAAGACTGCAGCTAGAAGACTGGCGCCTGCATCAAACAGTCGATTGCTTTCGACCACCAGCGATTTCAGCACGCTGCTGCTATTATCGCTCAATATTGTGTTGCACACATTATTGACTACATTTGGTCCAAATTGGTTGTTTGAGATGTCGAGATGTATGATGCTGCGATTGGTTTCGAAAACTCCACAAATCACGGCGATTTCACTGTCGCGTAATCCGTTGTCGGAAAGCACGAGTTTGCACAGGCTCGTGTTGCAGGCGAACTTGGCGTGCAACCAGTGCATGCATGGCATCCGGAGTTCACAAAACGCGATGGAATTTTCTTTCAAGCTTTCTGCGCCCAAGCTATCCCTTTTGAAAACACAGGCAGAGTATTTTGGGATGCAATTTGTATTATGCAAACTGATACTTGTCACTGTGTTGTGACGTGTCACATGCCGCCACATCTTGTCAAAAAATGAGTTTGGACACTGTGGACTTGTAGTGTATGCGTTGTGTATCTCGATCACTTCAAATTCGTTGTTTTGCTTCACAAACTTGATAATTTCTGTACAATTCCGTGGGGTGACCAGGGCTTGCGTCACAGACACTGTTTTCTTAGTGTACCTAGGCATTATCCTAGCGACAGGTGTTTTGAGGTACGTAGCCACTATCATGTGCTATCGACATTGCATGTGTTTTTCTGGAACAGACCAGGAAAAATTTCAAACTGACGTAAGCATTCTACATCTTCCAAGCATTGGCATAAAAAGAAAGCCATGCGTTGGAAGCACATGCGTACGGCGCACTACAACACACAATTTGCATACACGCTGATCAATCAAACTGTTTTACTGAATAAAACATTAGAAACAATCGTCGAAAACACGAGGCGCGTGGCTGTCTCAACGTGCAATATATAAACAAGCTCACATATAACTATACACCATGACGACAGTGCATAGACTTTACACAAATCATGTCAAAAACAAGGTTTGTTGCGTGGCAAGAAAAAAACGTTTTGCTTGCTGGAATTTTGTGTTGTATGGGATTGGTGGTATGTGAGACGTGTTTTGCCTTCAACATTTGCACCGCTGCACCATCGACGGGTGATAGTTATCCGGATGGTGGATCTTATGTCGTTTTGTCGGAAATGTGATAGAAAGTCCATCCCTCCCATTCCGCACGGTCGCATGGCTGTTCATTGCAGAAGACAAACATGTTTTTTGGTGGATCAAACGAAACCGGACCGCGGATGTCGTGCCAGAAACGTTCCATTGTCAGACAGCGCGCTACGGCTTGAGCGCCTTTCCGGACCATTTCGTTTGCTTGTTGGATCTTTTCATTCTTCATCTTCGTCTCTTTTTCCAAATCGTAAGAAGTGCACCTCCCTTCCTCGTACTCGATCACCACCAGCGACTTGTTGATGTCACACTTGGAGTACACGTCAGCAATCTTCAGCGCCGAGCTTTGCATGGGGAGGATGCAATATGCGCCATGGTCGCGCTGTAGACGCCCAATACACTTGTGGCGGTCTTCTTGCAAGCTCCCATAGAAGAAAACCCAAAAGCAGGGGCTGCAGGCATGCCCAAACTGGGTGGGTTGCGCAGAAATACGATCTCTTTACAAGTTGAATTGTTGTCAGAATACAGCTTGATCTGCACAGTCGAACCAGGCTTTCCCATAATCCTTCCGCAAACATGTTCGAGTGGAAACTCGTTGAGAATTATGTAGCCGTCGACGTTCATGACGCGATTTCCTACTTTGACGAGCTCTGACGACAACACAGCACCTGCTCCGGCAATGATTCGACTCACGACGATATTGTCTCTGCAGTCCTTTGACAGAACGAGACCCACACCAATGTTGCCTGAAGAATCTGTGCTGGGCATCGACGATGTTGTTGTTCCGAGACTCTCATGGATTAGAGCCATGACACTCTTTTGCCACACAGACGCATCATCATTTCCGAGCTGGGTGTTGGACGGAAGCAGTGCAATATGCACAAGTGCTTCGACGGATAAGGGGACACGTCAATGTTCTGGTTTTCCCAATGGTACCCGTGGCGCAAGCCTTGCAACCTGAAATGCAGACGGCAATTGCTTTTGTGACGACTGTGACGATGGCGCTGGTCCGCCCTGTGCAAGAGTCTTTGACGTGTTCAGACGATCTTTTTTGAGTGAATGCGCAAAAC
>Ga0105051_10008395_pt1 | contig 10475 bp, 8 predicted proteins | sample FRY02_FD_78383 | JGI IMG/M metagenome (GOLD analysis project Ga0105051, IMG submission 78383) | Freshwater microbial communities from Lake Fryxell liftoff mats and glacier meltwater in Antarctica - FRY-02 (megahit assembly) | ecosystem: Environmental > Aquatic > Freshwater > Ice > Glacier...
ATCCAGCACATACAAGTAAGGAGTAGATCCTTAAATGGACTTATAATTGTAAACTTCAGTATCAGATTGGAACAAAAATGGTTTACAGTGATCTGAGTTTCATCCTGTTGGGAAGAATTGTGGAAATACTTACGGGTGTGCCCCTTGAAGTTTACTCCAAACAAACCTTTTAGCAAATGGGAATGTTTAACTCAACTTATCTGCCTGCTTAATCAATCAAGAATAACATTGCTCCGACTTAGTTTTCAGGTATATTTTAGCTTAATTTAGTATTCAGAAAAATGTTAATCAGAGGATAAGTACATGATCCAACCGCATTTAGTTTCGGTGGGATTGCAGGACATGCTGGGTTTTTTTCAACTGCCCCTGATCTCTAAAAATATATGCAAGTTCACCTTAACTAGGGTAAGCTTCCAAGCGGAGATCCATTCTACACTAAAGAAATAACAAGTACGTTTTACACAAGAGTCGACGGATTACCCTACCAAAATAGAAGAGCTTTGGGCTGGGATACAGTTCCCATTCAAGACAATCCTCCCTGTGGACACTTCTTTTCTCTTAATTCTTTTGGGCATACAGGTTACACAGGCACAATGATGTGGGCTGATCGGGATAAAAGCTTAATCGTTGTCCTATTAACAAATAGAGTTCACCCGACTTCATTGAGTTTTCTCATCAGTGCTGCTAGAGCTGCAATCGTTGACTAAATTGTTAAAGCCTACACAAAGAATACTTAATAATAATGATTCAATAATTCTAACCCAGCTAAAAAAATTAATAAAAGTTCATCTTCTTATACATAATAGAAAATGAGGAAATTCATTAAAAAATTTTATGACAAATTTTAAACTGAAAAGAGAGTTTAAAACTTATCTTATTATTTGAATGGAAAAATAATAATCGAATCATTTAGTCCTTTAGTCTTTTAATATAAATTAACCAAATATTTGTATGCAATTGTTTATGTTCTTGAGGAAAGTTTAACTTTGCATCTGAGTATTTATTTTCCAAAATTCTAAAAATAGATCCCACCCCGACGACTAAGCTATTTAAAAGGCTTTTTATCTAATATAGTTTTGTCTAGGAAAATATAAAGATCGTTATCAACCTTAGTTGATCTGAATCTTTTTACGTATTTATCAAGGAAAGTCTTTTTGCCACTTTTTCAGTACTAATTTTTCATTAAATTTATTACAACTCTTGGTTGATTACCCCATGAACATTAATAACTAGAATTATTGCTTCTAAATATTTTTGTTCTAATTTTCATATCATCTTTAATCAATTAGAGAAAATCTTGAAAGATATACAAATAATTAGTTATCTCTTTATTAATAAAGTGTATTTTTATAATATTAATCTCTTTATTCAAAAGCTTTTCTAAATTAGCATATTAAGATTTTCTAAATTAATCTAATTAAATTCAAAAGGCAAAAGCTTTATCATAAAACTGTATTTTAAACCAATTTTTATTTGGAGTAAAAAATTCCTGAGAACAATCTCACAATATTAGGTTACAAGAGTATAAATTATTTATATAAATAACATTTTTTGTGTTTTCTACTTTGTTCAAAAACCTTTTTAACAAACTGTTCAATTTTATATTTTCATTTGAAATATGGTTTAGCTTGTGGTGCATAAAAGGCTATTAGAGTCTGAATTAAATAAAAATTACATAAAAGAGTCTATTAAATGCTTAAGAACTAAAATCGTTCTATAATAAAACAATATTGAGTAAATTATACTTCTGAGCTAGCAGCCCTGAAATTTGTGCAGAATTTATGGCAATAGACATTATTAAAGAACGTGCGATTTAATATTAATGAAAACTTCCGATTTATTATTTGGTTAGTTTTGCTAAAGAAGCCGCTAACATATTTTAGGGAAGTCCAATAATGGAGCTGTCTGGACCATAAATATCCTTGACTAAGAAATCAGGACTATTTTTAACTTCTATTTAGAAACATTTCTAAGTAAGAGCTTTTAAGTCTAAATTTTAATTGTCCTTTTTACTGAATCTGTTATTGAAAGATTTTTTTAAAAAAGAGCTACCCAAAGGATTTTTCAGAAGAGTCTCCTTGCGTATATATTTTCCTAATACTTTTTAACAGGTTGAGAATACAACTTCATCTTTTATTGAAACGATAAGAAATTAGATGAGATTTAAGTCTTCTTAATGAGAATCTTAACGCATACTCGATTAGTAGTAAATAGTTTTATAAAAATCGTCAAAGGTTAGAAGAGCATTTTTATTCAGGCAGTAAAGTTTAGACGAGTGTTATTCTTATTCGCTTGTCTACATGAAATTTATAGAGTGCTGTTTGGTATATATTATTTTTGGCTGCTATAGTAAAAAATAAGTTTCTGGATAAATAAAAATCAAAAATGACATTCATAATATAAATTTTACAGATCATTTGAGTTCAAAAGAGTTTAATAATCTATAGGGAATTGAACAACAATCTTATTTAGAACAATTTAGGTTACTTCAACCTTTTAGGCTGGGGATTACAATAATCTAATGCACTACAGGCTCGACTGAAACTGTATATGGAGTATCCACTCAGTCAAAGGGTTGCTGGTCGAACAACTACAACCGCTTATCAAAAAAATTCAATCTCGCTAGATTAAGAATCAGGCAAAACGGATACCATACAAAATCAGAACGTGCTCACTTAACACTTAATTATTTATACTTAACACTTGATTATTATGATCTGTCAATTTTATTGTTACAACTTTTATTTAATTTGTTATTTTATCACAAAGATTACCTCATCAAGTTTTAAAAATTATTCTATCGTTATCATTTTTAATCAAGCTTTCGGGAAGTAAGCCATCATTTGGATACCACATTTTCCTTTTCCATCGCCGTTTCTTTCGATAAGAGTGTAGCCTTTCATTCCCCATCTTGCTCCCCATGGGTTCTTTATTTTAAAATATTTTTTGCTATTAAGTTCTCCATATCCGACTGCCAGAACACCATGGTCAAGTTTTGTTCCGCACATTCCTGAGTAAACTCCTCCCTTATACAGTTGGAATGATAAATGGTTTGCTTCAATTGCAACTTAAACTGGTTGTTGAGCGATTGAGGCAACCAAAGAAGCTTCCTTCTCTTTAGTTACATCTGTAATGTCAGAAACTGTCCAAGCCTTGTCAGAACTTTCATTGTAGTGGCATGCTCCACCAACGCCTCGGTACGGATGATTTGATTCAAGAGTGATTCCGTGATCTTTAACATACCAAAATGCATTGTCCATCAATCCACCGTTGCATCCTTGGTTTCCGTAGGCTTTTGAACAGTCAACAAGTTGTTGCTCTGAGAATGAAGCCAATTTTGATGTAGAGAGGAAATAAGATCCTTATAAAGAACCTGTTGTAGAAAAAGCCCAACAAGATCCGCATTGAACTTTATTTTTGACTGGAGTTACCCCACCTTTTTCTTCCCAGTTGACTTCAGTTGGTAGATTGGTAGTGAGGGCTTGACTGCCAGTACAGTTTTTAGTATCATCAAGTTTAAGCCCAAAAATATCTTACAGAAAACTCTTCGTTTGTCATGTCAGAAAAGCTGTTGATTTAAAGTTCAAATGTTTAAAATCCTGCTTCAAATCTTTTATCATGATTATCGACGTAAAGAAAGTTTAAGAGCCAAATTTGGAATCTGTAAGAATTTTCGACATTGTCATACTGCTTATTCATTATTAATTTTCAGATTTCAAAGATCAAATTTTATCTCGGCTCCATGGCTGATTTTAGATTGAACAAACTGATAGCAGCAACTGCGATTAAAGCTAAGAAAGCAATGAAAGTCTTTCCTATTTTAGATATAAAATATATAAATTATAATTTTATAAGGCTATTTTATCATTTCACTCAATTATTGAGCTATTATATAAAAAACACAAGTTTTTATAGATTATCTGATTGAAAGAAGAAGAACAAATACCATAGGTAATTTCTGCTATAAGAAAGAAATATAATATATACAATCGTGATGTAGTTTATATGTAATGTACGACTCCCGAGATTTGAACTCAAACGTAATTAATCTTGGCTTAGTTTATAAATTTCTCTTAATTTTTATGCTAATTATGGCTGAACTATTATGTGAGAGGCTTTCTTAACCCTATTCATTCTTTTCGATGTAAGCGTATAAGCTTCAGCTTCAGTGTTCAAAAAGTGGAAGATCAGGATTCTTTAAACTTTATTGTAAAATCTTTCCTCTTAGTCGCAATAAATAAAACTCTCAAAATTGCCCCTTTTCATAAAAATTTTTATTGTTTATTTATTAACATACTGACTGATCTTATTCTTTACCATACCTTGGTAATTATAAAACCTCTTGACTGACCAATCAGATTCAAAATTTAATCTTTTAAATGTTTTTACTGTAATATTTTAAGACTTAGTTTTCTTCTGAATGTAAGAAAATATCTGATTAACGAGGTTTGGGATGATGTTTCTGTTCTTGTTTTGTTCGTTCTTTTTTAACTTCTTGCTTTTAGAATTACCAGGAGTATATTCCTCAGCTTTATTTTTGCACTAATAAATGCGTGATTTCTTTTCAGTTTTTGTCTCATAAGAACCTGATTCATTCATTTTTTTACTGCACCTTTATTGTAGGAGCAATTAAAATTTGTGAGAAATAGGATTTGCTTTCATTGTAATAAAGTGAATTAGATCGTTCTTTGCAACAAAAAGATGTGTCTGAAAAGATGCAATTGAAGAATACTGAAGTTAAGGGGCATATAAAACTTAATCACTACAACACTTACCATGGTAGGGCTTCAAGTTTTTTAATTAATTGCAAAAAAAATACGCAAAATTTATTTATTATTAAGAGAACAAATAATAAATACTTTATAGGGACTTGTTTTTATTAAACCGATATGCAAAGTATGATATTCGATGGATTTAATGCAAAAACTGATAAAGTTTAGTATATGACTTAGGAATTATAATTTGTAAGAAATTAAAATCAAAACATAGAACAAGGTAAAATGATGGAGTTGAAGCCGAAATAGCAAAATCTAGTTAAAAAGTCTTAATAACTCGAAGGAACTTATTAATGTTTTTTATCCCTTTTGATAAAAATGAGAAGTTAAAACAAATATAAAAAATTTAACAATTCGATCTCAAGTTAAGTAAACTTAGACAGATGATCGATAATGATTTCAGAAAAGTATATAAAGATAAAGAGATGGTTTATATGGAATTCAAGTGATAAAATATGTGATAAATGCCCCAATATAATTTTGTGTGATATCAACTTTTTTAATCTTTTTATTAAGTATTTTTCCTAATTTGTTCTAATTTTTATTGGTTTCAATTATTATTTTTTGCTCATCAAATTATTCTTATTTAGTTGGAAATATTAACATTAACTATTAAAAGTTTAAAAGTATAGTTAAATTTAAGAATATTTAGTTTTTCCATTTAATTTCTTATGTGAATATTAGATAAAGTAATATAAGATAGATTTAAGGAAAATTAAGAGTTTTCAGTAAGCCTTCAATGCTGTGATAAAACTGGTGTATTCTTTGTTTAATTAAGAACCGAATCAATTTTTATTTTAGTACTTATAAGTATTTGTATTTGTAATTATCCATCCAATTAGCGTAACAATGGTATATGCTGTAGTCAAGGACTTAAGATCATTATAGTTTGATCCGTTGATGTTATAGAGAACGGCCGATTTGTGACTGACGTTAAATATTATGTAACTTATCAAGTAGACTATTTTACAAGGAAAAATACATATGAGCTCTATTACGCATAAAACTGCACTCTTATACAATTGATCTACTTCTGCCCCGGTTCCTCTTATTTTTCCCATTTCGTCTACATTATAATTTAAAATTACATTTCTGTTTTGATATCAAGACTGAGTACAATGCTCCTAAAGTACTCAAAAGTGACAAAACTCTCATGCATTGATCTTAGAATCTCACGAGATCAGCGGATACAGAACTGGAGAGGTTCAAGGTGATTGTGTACAAAAGAGACATTCCAGCAAAGAGTCCCTGGAAAAAAGTGGTGGTCTTGAAGAGTTTATTTTGAAATTATATGAACAACACGCTCATTTCTGTTTAAAAAGAGTCGACCGTATAAAGCTCTTCATCTTTTTTTTATTTGGAAGATTCCATCATATAAGTCTATGAAATCTGACTGAATGTTCCGCTTCTGATGTCTTGGTTAGGGCATTTGTACTTTAAATATAATATGAGATGTGAGCGTTAGTGTCGTCTCTTTTAAGCAGCTCTAAGGAGTCGTAATTAGTATTTTTGGTAAGTTTATAGTCGTAACTGACCTTGTCTTAGTTGTCATATGTCAGGGATAATTATCCGTTGGTAATATTTTTGAACATCCGATAGTAATTACAAATTCTTTAAATCATAAACTACTTAATATAACTACAAAATTTAATTTTGAAATAAATTGTTCTATTCTATCATTATCCCTTGTTAAGTTTCCTGAGAACATATTGAAGGATACCTCCGTTCTTGAAGTATTCAATTTCAACATCAGTGTCTAATCTTACTTTGGCTTCGAATTATTTTCCAGAATCAGTCTTTACTTTTAACCATTCACCGACTTTGACATTTCCGCTCTTGAGGTCAATGTCAAATTTCTAAGTTCCTTTAAGTCCTATAAATTAAAGATTGAAATACCTAAAGAGTCAGCGTTTTATCCTTTCTTAAATTCAAGTGGTAAAATACCCATACCGGCCAGGTTGCTTCTGTGGATTCTTTCGAATGATTGAGCAATGACAGCTTTTATACCAAGAAGATAAGGCCCCTTAGCGGCCCAATCCCTTGATGAACCTGAACCATATTCAGCACCTGCCAAAATGATAGTCGGATGACCTTCCTTTTGATACTTAAATGCAGCGTCACTAATATCCAAAATTTATCCGGTGGGTACATACTTTGTTTGGGGACCAACTTTATCGACTAACTTGTTGATGATTCTTGTATTTGCGAAAGTACCTCGAGCCATAATCTCATCGTTTCCTCGTCTGGCACCATAAGTGTTAAAATCGGTTTGTTAAACACCCTTTTCGATTAAGAATCTTGCAGCAGGTGATTTCTTTGAAATATTTCCAGCTGGTGAAATGTGATCAGTTGTAATTGAATCTCCGAAACTGCAAAGAGCATAAGCACTCTTAATGTTTACGATCGTTGGAAGCTCTTTATTGGTAGTTTGGAAAAATGGAGGGTTGTTGATGTAAGTTGATTCGTCTTTCCATTTGTACTGTAAAGATTTTTAAACTTTAAGACTACTCCATTACTCTCCTCCATTTAAAATTCCTTCATAAACGCTTTTGAACATCTCAGAATTAACATTTTATGCAGTAACTCTGCTGACTTAAGTTCTGGTTGGCCAGAGATCTTTTAAATAGACATCTTTTCCATCTTTGTCTTTAGCAAGAGGCTCAGTTTCAAAGTCAATGTCGATTCTTCCAGCAATAGCAAAAGCTACGACCAAAGGCGGTGAGGCCAAATAATTTGCTTTAATGTTAGGATGGATTCTTGCTTCGAAGTTTCTGTTTCCTGATAAAACTGAAGCAGCAACACAGTCAGATTCATTGATTGCATCATTAATCTCTGGAGAAAGATCTCCTGAGTTACCGATACAGGTCATACAACCATATCCTGCATTAGTGAATCCGATTTCGTCCAAATATTTTGTCAAGCCTGATTTGTTCAAATATTCAGTAACAACTTTTGAACCGGGAGATAAAGTTGTTTTGATGTATGGTCTGATTTTGATACCTTTTTAAATGGCTTTTTTAGCGAGTAAACCTGCACCAATCATAACATCAGGGTTTGATGTATTTGTGCAAGATGTAATGGCAGCGAGAACAATTGAACCATGTTTCAAAACATTTTCTTGTCCATTGAATTTGAATTTATGTTGCATATTTGCTTTATCAGCGGCAACACCGAATCCTTTGAATCCGACTTTATTTGGAACACAGCTGATGAAGTCATTCTTAACATCTGAAAGTGGCACTCTGTCATGTGGTCTTTTGGGACCTGAAATGCATGGATCAACAGAGCTTAAATCTAACTAAAGAGTATCTGTAAATTGAACATTGTCTTGAGCATTGTAGTTTCTTAGCAATCCCATTTTTTGTAGAGTTTGAGTGATAATATCGATTCTTTAAGGGCCTCTGTTGGTCATTTTCAAATAATTGATTGATTCGGTATCTTGTGGGAAATAACCCATTGTTGCACCATATTCCGGAGCCATATTGGCAATAGTAGCTCTATCAGCAAGAGAAAGGTTGCTAACTCCTGCACCGAAGAATTCTACAAATTTACCGACGACACCTTTCTTTCGGAGTATGTTAGTTACCTGAAGGACTAAATCAGTGGTAGTTACATGTTCTCTTAGTTTTCCCGTAAATTTGAAACCAATGACTTATGGTAAGACCATGGAAATAGCTTGACCAAGCATAACGGCTTAAGCCTCGATACCTCCGACACCCCAACCGACAACACCCAAGCCGTTTATCATGGTTGTATGTGAATCTGTGCCGACGACTGAATCAGGGTAAACTACTCCTTTGGCGTTTTCTAAAACAACTCTGGCCAAATACTCGAGGTTGATTTGATGGACGATACCACTTCCTGGTGGAACAATTTGGAAATTATCAAAGGCAGTCGACCCCCATTTTAAGAATTCAAATCTTTCATAGTTTCTTTTGAATTAAATTTCTTAATTTTCTTTCCAAGCATCTTTGGTTCTGGCAACATCGGCTTGTATACTGTGATCAACGACCAAATCCACTGGGCAGAGTGGGTTGATTTTTTTTGGATCCCCTCCGAGTCTTACCATCGCATCTCTCATAGCAGCGAGATCAACTACGGCTGGTACTCCAGTAAAATCTTGTAAGATTACTCTTGCAGGTTTGAATGGGATTTCGATTCCTTATTTTGATTTTTTTTCCCAATTGAGAATGTTCTCAACGTCACTGGATTTAACTTCAAATTAATCGCAGTTTCTTACTGCACTTTCCAACAGAATTCTGATACTGTAAGGAAGTCTCTCGAGCCTTGGATCGTTCAATGCTGGTAAGCTAAAAAAACTTAAATTTTTCCCTCCAGCCTGAAGAGTTTGAGAGATTCTTTGGAATGGGTTTGGTTTCGCTTGTGAAAAAGCGAGTTTAGTGCTTAAAGTAAATCTATACATGGTTTTTATCAACAAATAATATAATTTTTGATGATCATAATTAATCTAAATAAAATTATCGAGGAAAATATTAATATCGCTGTAAAATTTATTCAATTTTAATTTTATCAACTAATCTTTATTAGATATATACTTAAATTTTAAAATCCTCGAAATTTTAAGTCTAAATGATTGAATTTTATTTTCATCATTATACATTACTCCTTTAAATTGATAAAAGTCAAAAGTATAAGTTCTAAAGAAAGGCTCATGTTTCGATATATTGTGACCCATTTCTATTTTTATACTTTATTATTAGTCTATCACTTTTCTAAAGAACTTTTATAATAAAATTTTTAATTTAGTTTTCTTCATATAAAATCTTGGTATTGAATAAAATGTCCCTAAAAAAGTTATTTAACCTCGAGGTATCATAAAATTAATTAATTAAGACTAAGAATACATCTACCATACCTGATTAATACTTCGTTATTCTTGAAAAATAAGAGAATCATAATAAAGTCGTCGAGCGATTAAAAATCCTTAATAAAGTCAACAATAACTTAATTCGATCGTTTGCCACAATCAAAGAATCAGTTTTTGAGTTGATTGAATATTTTTTTGACGATAGCTAAAAAGATCTCTTCAATAGTGTTCGATATTCAATTATAAATTCCTACGAATAAATACAGGAGTTTTGTTCTATTAATCAAAAAAATATTTAAAAAAAACTTCATATTTATGACTTTGCCATAAAGGAACTGAGTAAAGAATTCAAGTAGCAATCTTAGCAAGTTTAACATTATCGGAAAAAACTTGACTCTATAAAAAAAGGGAGCCATAATGATTCTAAATAATAAAAACAAAGATTTGAAAGAAATATATAAAAAAAGCATGCCATTTAAGAAGATTGGTAAAGTACGAGAAATTTACTTCTGCAAAATTATGAGTCCTTTAGACAATAATCTGTTGACTATTTAAAAAGCATACCTTTAAAAACCGTAACAAAACTCGTTTAAACTACAATTCTTTCTTATAACGCCATCTCTATAGTGATTTAATAACAAAAGTCTAAAAAAAGAACATCGAAAAGACGATCATCCATTATTAGTTCAGTAATATCATAATTTACTGACTCTGGTTAAGACGTCCTTTCCTAGTATTCGGAAAGCGACTTTAATTAGCTTGAATAATAAAATAAAGAACAAATACTTAGATCTTAATAGGATGTTTGTAATAATTAAAACAATTAAATAATCAAATAACGTTGTTCCATTGTTTAAAAACCTACCATCCAT
>Ga0105051_10008402_pt1 | contig 10471 bp, 5 predicted proteins | sample FRY02_FD_78383 | JGI IMG/M metagenome (GOLD analysis project Ga0105051, IMG submission 78383) | Freshwater microbial communities from Lake Fryxell liftoff mats and glacier meltwater in Antarctica - FRY-02 (megahit assembly) | ecosystem: Environmental > Aquatic > Freshwater > Ice > Glacier...
CGCCGATGGTTGGTCAACAGAACTCACTGTTCCGATTGAAACCGCGCTTCGAAGATTGGCGGGACGGCCAGCAAGCGGCATCGTCATCATTTCTGATGGTCGAACAGCTCGGCCAATTGACCGCAGTGTGTTGCGAGCCCTGCAATCACGCGCAATCCCAGTCTTCGTGGTTCCAGTTGGATCTTCAGACGCGATGACTGACATGGCGATTGCCGAAACAGAAGCACCGTCACGAGCTTTCATCCGCGATCAAGTTCCTGTGGTGGCTACGGTGCGCTGTGTGGGTGGATCGCCCACCAAACCCATACCGGTCGATCTTGTGGAAGAGGCGACCGGCAGGGTCATCGATACCACAGCCGTTCAACCAAGCGAATTCATTGATGGCCACGCAGAGGCTGTCTTGACGGGAGCGCGGGCGCAAGCCGGATCAGTTCGATGGATTGTGCGAGTGCGTGGTGGACAAGACGACCTTGTGAGTGCAAACGACGAGCAAGTTGTCGAGGTCGACTTCATTGATCGCCCTTTGCGCATTCTTTACATCGAGGGATATCCGCGCTGGGAGTTTCGATATCTCAAAAACATGTTGGTGCGCGAGTCATCATTCGAAAGTTCGGTGATGTTGTTGTCCGCCGACCGAGATTTTGCGCAAGAAGGAAACGCACCACTTGAACGATTACCGCAGAGTGAGGAAGAGTTTTCGAAATATGACTTGTTTATTCTTGGAGATGTGCCATCCAGCAGCTTGTCAGAAATGCAGATTGCGCAAATGAAACGAGCGGTGAGTGAACGCGGGGCTGGTCTCTTGTGGATCGGGGGAGAACGCTCAACACCAGCTTCGTGGCGCGGAACAGAGCTTGAGGATTTATTACCGATGCGAGGAGTTCCAGAGCGATTTGACGAGTCGGTTTTTATAGAGCCAACCGAAGGCGCGCTCCGCGGCGGTGTCATGCGACTTGGCGAGACGACGAAAGAGCGTTGGCCGATCGCGTTGACATCCGCTGGTGATCGCGGACGAATTGACTGGGCGCAGCGAATCGAGATTGATTCATTAAAGCCAACAGCTGAAATTCTGGCGCGCGCCGTACCACGCACAGGAAGTCCCGCGCTGCCAATTGTGATTTCAATGCGTTATGGAGCCGGCTTGATTGTTTATGTAGGGACCGACGAGACATGGCGCTGGCGCCACGGAGTTGGTGAAACATATCAAGAGAGATTTTGGATTCAATTCATTCGCTACCTCTCGCGAGGAGCGGCGCAATCAGATGGCGGCGCGTTTCGTCTTGTTGTTGAACCAAAGCAGCCCGAGGTTGGAACACCTGCGATGATTCGTGTTGAGATACAGGATCCAAAGGCTGGCGATATCGCTGGCGATGCCTCGTTGGATGTTCAGGTTGAGCCGATCGACGCCGCGACTGGCGCTGCGGAACAGACGGTGCAATTGACACACGAATCAACGGGATGGGTTGGACTGTGGTCGGCCGATACACCAGGAACATGGCGAGTTCGTGTCGCTTCTTCGCGCACTGGAAATATGGAACAGTTGGTCAAGGTGATCAGGCCTGACATCGAACTCGCCCACCCAGAGTCTGATCATCCTCAATTGGTCGATTTGGCAACTCGTACGGCGGGTGTTGTTGTGGCTCCGGCCGAAATTGCGCGCTTAGGCCAACTACTTCCCAAGCGCGCAACAAGCCTCGAGCGTGCAATCCTTGATCCAATTTGGAATAGTCCAGCCGCATTCTGTGCAATTATTCTGTTGCTATTTGTTGAATGGGTTGGTCGAAGATGGCTGCGACTGGCGTAGAATTTCACACAGTTGGACAACATGAGCACCCGAAACCTTTCACGAGAACTTGATGAAGCCGGCCGGCGGATTCGATCGGTCGGTCTGCTGGAGACATTCGTTCTTATCACACGCGTTTTTGTAATGGCTGTGTCGGTGTGCATCGCAATAGACGCACTGATTCGATTCCCGCAGGAAATTCGCTGGATTCTGCTTGTTGGACTCGGCGTTTTCGCGGGTTGGTTGGTATCAAAAAGGTTTTTGCCGGCACTTGCACCAGAAGTGTCACGAGTCAAACTCGCGTTAGCGGTTGAAAAGACAATTCCACAAGCGGCCGGCCGTCTCGCGTCGGGTGTCGAGTTTTCCAACGATGCCACAATGCAAGAAAACCAATTCGCTCAACAAGTCGAACGCGATGCGGTCACACTTGTTCCTGCGCGCGCAATTACCCAACTGGTTTCAATGAAACAACTCAAGCGGGAAGGCCGCGCGTTTGTCGTGGTCGCCTTGTTGTGGATCACATTTTTTATTGTTGCGCCGAATCTCGCGACCATTGGAATTTTCCGGGTCCTCACTCCGTGGGTTGCGGTCGATTGGCCAGCCCGCACAGGAGTTCGCAGTATGGTTTTCGCAACTCATCATCCAAAGCAAACAGCGCTGGCAATCAAAGCAGATTTGTTTCGTGGCGACCCATATCTGGAACCGGTGTGGGTGCGGATGCGTCGAACAAAGGGAGAGAGCGTTGGTTCTTGGGAAAGGATTCCACTCATTCATCAAAGCGAAACTCGCTTTGAGCGTTTGATCGAAGCTGGTTCGGATGTGGTTGAGTTCCAATTTCTCACTCGCGATATGGAAACTAGCACACAGAAGATCGATTTTGTCGATGCCCCCACAATGACATCGATAATTGTGTCGATCGATCCACCGGCATATGCACGGCATCTTGAGCAACAGCGGTTTGATCTTGGAAATGGCACCAACAACCACGGTCGAATTTCAGAATCGGTGTTACAGGGCTCGTTCGTCGCGATCGATTTCAAACCATCATTTAAGATTTTTATTCCAACCGACGAAGCCAGGCGAGAAGAGTGGATCAACCAGACATTCCACTGGTCGAGTGTGTCTAAAGATGATGACGCATCGATTCCACAGACCAACCTGACAGAGTTAGATGGTGTTTGGCAATTATCTTGGCAAGCAGACCGTTCAAGATCGTTGTTGGTTCGCCTCACCGATGAGAATGGAGTGCAGAATGTTGACGACATTCAAGTCACGATTGATGTCGCGGTGGATCGCCCACCCGAAGTCCTGGTCATCGATCCCAGTTCTGACGAGACCGTCCTGTCGACAGCCAAGATTCCACTGCGCGGATCAGCCCGCGATGATATTGGGCTTGATCGTGTGTCGATCGATGTGAGTCGTGCGACGAGTTGGCGTCAAGAATTGACGACGGCGCAAGCTGATGGTTCGCGGGAACTGGATGTGCAAACAGTTTTCGATCTTTCAAGTGCGAACGCGCAACCCGGCGAGGTGTTTGAAATTGTGACAGTCGCGAGCGATTTGTTTGAAGTTGACGGAGTGCTGCGCGAAGCGAATCGGTCAAGCCCAAGGCGACTTCGTGTAGTCACGCGTCCACAATTCGAAGAGGAGACTCGCAACGCACTCGCCGCAATTCGCCAAGGTGCAATCAGGGCGGATGAGCGACAAGCAAGTTTGGTTGAGAAGGATGAGGGAGCATCAGCACAAGTGCGACCACAGACAGAGATTGGTGAGCGCATCACATCGATGCGTTCAATGACACAAACCCTTCGCCAACGCCTAGATCGCAATGCCGTTCCAGACGATGCAACTCGCAGTCTGATCGATGCAGCTGACGACATTCTGCAAGTGGCGAAGGCACAGAGCGATTCGGCGCGCAACGATTTACAAGCTGCGGCGCAGATGCAGGAAGACCCGAGTGATTCCAGTGCGATGGATCAAGCGAAACAGAAGCGAGAGGATGCTCGGGTTGCACAAGGAGAAGTTCGCAGCGAGCTTAAGGATCTCTCGACACTTCTTGACAAAGATAAAGACGCTTGGATGGCCGCTCGAAAACTGGAGAAGGTTGCGCAAGCGATTACACAAGCAGACAACGAGCGTTCAAAGGCTGGAGCTCGAACAATCGGTCGCAGTCGCCAGGAGTTGACGGCCGAAGAAGCGGCGAATCTTGATCGCGCTGCGCAAAGCGCCAAGGCGGCCGCGCAGGTGGCGCGCGAGACAATCGAAGAATTGAAGAGCAGAGCAGAAAAGGTTCAGAAGGATGATCCAGCTCGGGCGATGAATCTTCAAGAAGCTGCTGAGCGTGGTGAACGCGAATCGCTTTCGGGACGGATGGAGCAGGCTGAAAAAGCGACCCAAGAAAATCGGCTGGATGAAGCGCAGCGGGCATCAGCGTCGGCGATGCAAACAGTGCAGCGAATGATTGGAGATCTTGCCAACGACGAGAAGGCGCGAACAGCAACACTGAAGCGAAAACTTGCCAACCTTGCTGAAGCGATTGCACAGTTGGTGCAGCAAGCGGAGAGTGTCGTGGATATCGGCATGGGTCTTGGGAATCTCACCGGACAAGATCTCACTCGCGCCACGCAAGGTGCGGCACAGCAGGCGGCCACACTCTCACTCAACGCATCAGCCGTTGCGGACGAAGGCCGGGCAGCTGGGCCAAGCGGCCAACGCATTGTGCGATTGGTTGAACGCGGGGCAGAAGCCGAAGGTCGAGCCGCTGTTGCGCTGGGTGCAGCACAACAAGATGTCGTGGTCGGCAACGAGAATCTTATTCGCGGGCTGAGCCTCTTTGGCGAAGCGCTTGCCGCGGTTGAATTGCAAGAGAAAAAGAATGAGGAACAAGAGCGACAACAGCGGGTCCAGGAACTTGCGCAGCAATACCGCAACCTTGCTGATCGCGAAGAAGGGTTGTTGACGGCCACAAGCGCGCTTGTGGGAGTCAACGCCGACCGTCGAGCCCTTGTTGAGATGCGGCGACTGAGTGTGGAACAAGAAAATATTTCTCAGGCGATTTCAGCAATCTCTGAATCATCGCCAGATGTCAAGAAGTCAGCAATCTTTGTTGAAGCGACAAGCATTGCAGTGGATGCGGCAACCAGAGCGGCTGCTGATCTTCGAAGTGGACCTCCAAATCAAACAACCGTTGACACAGAGCGCGAGGTGTTGGAGATTCTGCGTGGCCTCACTGAAGCACTCAGCGATGCGGCAAAGAAGGATGATGATCCATTCGCCGATGATGACGGCGGCGGCGGCGGTGGTGGCGGTGGTGGCGGCGGCCAACAGGAAAAGCCGCTCATTGCGCCACTTGCAGAGCTCAAAGTGATTCGTTCGCTTCAACAACGCATCTATGAACGCACAAAAGCCATCAACAGCGCTCGAATGCCCACAGATGCATTGGATGAGCTCGCACAGCGGCAAGAGTCGATTGCAAAAATTGCCGATGATCTTCGCAAGGAAGTCGAGCGGCAGATGAAGGAGCGCGAAAACCAAGCAACGCCAAAACTTGTTGTTCCAAAGGACGAGCCGCCAATCAATGTCGATCCCAAACTTCCAGATCAACCAGTCGAGTGAGCACAACACACAATGAGTGACAGATTCAATTGTTCAACAGCCGCACTCGCGTGGATCTTGCTTTGCGTTTTTCAAACGAGCGTCGATGCACAGGCTCCCAAAGCATTAGATCCACAACCAGCACAAAAATCGCCAGGGGGGAATGTGCCGGCCAGTGCCGTACCAAAGGAAGACAGAGAAAAGTCTCTTGATGATCTTCTGGGTATCGGCGAAGACGACGCCAAAAAGGCAAGCGATGAGAGCGGTCGAGCTCAGAAGGAAACACTTAAGAGAATACTGAGCGAGCAAGAGGCAAAGAACACACTCGAGGCGACGATCGATGCCATGCATCGCAGTGCAATACTTCTTGGAGAGAAGGAATCCGGCACGGCCGTCCAGCGCTTGCAGGAAGCCGTGCTTGCTCGGCTCGATACACTCATTCAGTCTGCGCAGCAACAGCAGCAACAACAATCATCATCAAGTTCGTCATCATCATCAAGCTCACAATCAAAGAGTTCGTCACAGCCCAAGGGCGGCAAGGGAAAAACACAAAGTGCGGCCCAAGCATCCGAAGAGCAGCGCCGCGCAGAAGCAAAGAGACGCGCTGAGCAAGCTGCTGGAAAACAGCATCCCGCTCAACAACAACCAACGGGCGATAGCCCGGGTGAGTTACCGCCAGGTGTCGACGCTATTCAGGGTGGCGTGATTCAAGAGACCGAAGAGGAGTGGGGAAATCTTCCGCCTCGAACTCGAGAGATCATTCGTCAGGGCGTGCGCGAGAAGATGTCGTCGGTCTATCGTCGCTGGACCGAGGCGTACTATCGCCGCATTGCGGAAGAAGCAAAGCCGTAAGTGAATTATGTTTGCGACTCTGACACTCATTCTCGCGTTTCAAGCGACCACCGCAAACACGAGTGATCAAGCGGCGGCTCTTGGAAGTTCGGCGGTGCAGAGTGGCGACACATCCACACCAGCATCCACACCAGCCGCCACGCCATCCCCCACCTCACCTCCACTCGCCGCCGCGCAAGCGCCAAGTCGCAACACAGCCGGAGCCGAAAACAAACCGGCGAAGGACGAAATCACACCAGAGATGACTCGCGCAATCGAGCGAGGCTTGACATATCTCGCTTCGGCGCAAAACGCAGATGGTTCGTTTGGTCGCGGCCGCTATGGTCGCCATGTCGGCATCGCCGCGCTCGCCGCACTCGCATTCATGGCTGATGGAAATGTGCCCGGTCGTGGTCGTTACGGCGAACAGGTTGCCCACGCACTTGAATTTGTGTTGGCGAATAAATCTGAAAGCGGATTGCTCGCCACCGAAGGCACAACGGGTCCAATGTATGGACATGGATTTGCAACACTCTTCTTGGGCGAAATTTATGGCATGAATCCAAACGATTCAAGTGTGCGCGATGCGTTGGTTCGAGCGGTCGATCTCATTCTCAACAGTCAGAATGATGAAGGTGGCTGGCGATACAACCCAGTTCCATATGACGCAGATGTATCGGTCACCATCTGCGAAGTCATGGCTCTACGAAGTGCGCGCAATGCTGGAATCAAAATTCCAAAAGACACAATTGATCGTGCGGTGCGCTATGTCCGTGATTGCCAGAATGACGACGGCGGATTTCGATACATGCGACAACCCGGCACCAGCGCATGGCCACGCACCGCGGCAGGAGTCGCCAGTCTTTTTTATGCCGGCGTTTATGAAGACAATTCAATTGAGCGCGGCTTGGAATATTTGCTGAGCAACACGGCTGGTGGAGCGCTGGGAGGTCCACAAGTACAGGCCCACTATTTTTATGGCCAGTATTACACAACTCAAGCCATGTATCTCGCTGGTGGTGAACGATGGGAACAATGGTGGCCAATCATTCGCGAAGAATTGATTGGCATGCAATCCGCAGATGGGTCGTGGATCGATCATCAGGCAGGCGAGTCGTATGCGACGGCGATGGCGTTGATTGTGCTTCAGGTGCCCAATCGATATCTGCCGATCTTTCAGAGATGATCAAATGACCGTAATTTCATCACTGCTTTTATCGCTTGTGGCATTCGTGTCATCTTCGCGACAGGACCCAACGATCACACTGGATGTTCTGACACCGCGAGGCGAGTGGGTGAGCGCAATTGTGAGTGAGGACAAAAAAATACGCAGTGCAGAGAAGGTGGATGTGGGCCAGGATGCCTTAGCGTGGATTCCGATTTATGACAATACCGACCGAACCGACCGTCCACCATTCTCAATGATCAGGCTTGCCGATGGACAGACGATCGTTGGATTGTTCGGCAGATTTCATGGGGCACTACCCGATACGGTTGTGCGGTGGAAACACCCGATGCTTGGATCCATCGACATTCCAACCGATCGCGTTGCTTTCATTCAGATTCAGCCGATGGCGCATCCGCCATGCGCAATCGAATCGGATGAGATCGTCATGATCAACGGTGACCGTATCGGCGGGTTCATTGAAAAGTTTTCAGATCCCATTGTTCTTGAACACGCCGGATCCAAACAAGAGATTCCACTTGACCGAATTGCGGGTCTCGCATTGGTGACAGCAAAGACAACACCCGCAAAGGTGCGAGTATGGATGAGCGACGAATCTGTCATTGACGGCAAATCGATTTCTCCACTTTTTGGAGACGCGTTCGCGCTTCAAGGAGTTTCGTTTGTCAAGGCGCGACCGTCAATATCGCTTCCCACCGAAGAAATCGCTGGCGTTGCCCAAGCACTAGCACGACTCATGCCGCTTGCGCTGCTGGTGCCAAAGGTCGCCCCGCCGACCGCGTCGACACTGCCGCGCGCGGAGTATCCACAACCAACAATCCACGCACGCGACACCACTCTTGGCGCAGCCACCATCGAAATCCGGGGGCCGGAACGGCTCATCTATGAAATCCCCCAAGGATTTTCCGTCTTCAGTGCGTTGGTGGAAATCTCGAGTCTTGCACCGGCGTGGACCGACTGCGTCTTTGTTATCCGGCAAGGTGCAATCGAGCTTGCGCGCCAACCAATGTCTGCAAAATTTCCAAAGGTCAAGATTGGCGTGGCGATTAAGCCTGGACCACTCGAGATCGAGATTGAGGATTCTGGCGGCGGCCCGATCGGCGACATCGTCATCCTTCGACGCGCCCTTCTCATCGCTGCCGAGCAATAGAGTTGTCTCAATCGTGTTTGGCGCTATTTTTTTTATGTGCCGCACAAGACCAGAGTTGGTCCATTGATATTGCCAACCGGTCCAACATCCAGTCCACACCTGACTATCGCCATCAACCAAGACGCAACATGCACGATCGCGTGCGGTCACAAACCTGCGGGCTTTGGGAAGGACTTCGACCCAGCGATCTTTCGCCAAACGAGCTGGTCCCGTCGATTGAAAAACAAAAGGACTCGCAACGCGCGATGCGAGCGCAGCTGCGGCTGGACGAAAACTGCCGTGATGCGGCAATTCAAAGACTGTGATTCCTTGAAGGCTCGCGACATCGGGTGATTCCAAGAGCGCGACGCACGCTTCTCGCGCCGCATCCCCGACCATCAACAGCCTAAAGTCGCCATCATCAATTCGAATGATGAGGCTGCTGTCATTGGAATCTCCAAAGACATCGCTCGCGCCAGGATGCAACACGCGCCATGTCGTGTGTCCATAGTTCATCACATCACCACGCGCCAAGAGTTTGGTGAGAGCCCCAGCGTTATTGGCAGCACGCAGAGCTGCGCGAGCCGCGCCATCTCCACGGCGCGTCCACTGGATGAATTGCGGTGTTACAAAAACATGCGGCACTGCGAATGCTCGGACAACCTCGGGAATCGCACCATAATGATCAATGTTTGGATGGGAAATCACAATCGCGTCAATCGAGCGGACTCCAAGAGCGCGAAGTGCTGGCACAATAGTTTGCGATCCCACGGCGGCGGCACCGAGACTTCCGCAGTCGAATATGACGGCAGAGTTTCCAGAGCGAATCAAATAGCACGATCCATTTCCAACATCGATCATGTCAATTCTTGTGTGCCACGCAATTGGGTCGGACACAGTGCGCACCGACGAAGCGCCAGTCGCGGCACCCGGCAATGTGGCGCAGAATCTGACCACACACAGAATCATTCGAGCATTCACCATTGATATCCATCCAGCCGCGAATCCAATCGGCGGACAGATCGGCTGTGCCGCGACGGCAATGTTGGATGAGATCACCATGACGGCGAAGCTCGGCGATAGTGCAAGAGTGCATGGCACACACCAGAGTGGGCACGATCCGAAGTGAAGCGCAACGATTGGTACCGTCGCAACCCACGCGCCAATTCCCGCCGCGACTGGAGTGAGCGCACGCCGAAGAATTGTTGCGCACAGTCCGTATCCGTGGATCGTGCAACACAGCAAGCGCGCGATATGGGGTGTGAGATAGCGAAGACCAAAGATTGCGCCGAAACTCAGTTGGAATCCTGGTTCAGACGCGGCGAGTGGATCAAATGCCACAATCACAATCGCGGCCATTCCAATCACCGATCCAAATGGAATGGATCGACCAAAGAAGAGAGCGAGTGCGGATGATCCGCCCATCAATGCAGCTCGCGCGGACGAAACTTCCGATTCAATCGATGCGATGAAGAGCAGCGCAAGGATCACCAGAACGGAGCCGCCGATTCTCGGCGCAAGCCGTAAGCGACCGACCAACCACAGCGCGACTGCCGCAAGGATGGCGAAGTTGAATCCAGATATTGCAACGAGATGTTGAACGCCACTTGCCGCGAATGCTTTGGAGACAGACCGTAAGCCAGGCCAGTTTGCGCCAGTGGTCGATGCGGCGATGAGGGCCGCAGCGTCGAGACGCGTTTGATCGCCGATGGCATCGCGAAGGCTCGCATCAACCGCGGCGCGCCAGCGTGCCAGACGGGTTGTTGGGGAAAGCGAAGAATCTGCGCGGCGCTCAACAAGATTTGCGCTGGAAATCAACAGCAGCCCGGCGATTTCGCGGCTGCGACTCCATCGAAGTGCGTTGAATCCACCGGGATTGGTCGGCGCCGTGAATCCGCGCAACCAACCCTTTGCTCGAATGCGATCACCAGCGACGCAACCAGCGACC
>Ga0105051_10008404_pt1 | contig 10470 bp, 8 predicted proteins | sample FRY02_FD_78383 | JGI IMG/M metagenome (GOLD analysis project Ga0105051, IMG submission 78383) | Freshwater microbial communities from Lake Fryxell liftoff mats and glacier meltwater in Antarctica - FRY-02 (megahit assembly) | ecosystem: Environmental > Aquatic > Freshwater > Ice > Glacier...
GTGAGGTATTTAGAGCAATTGATAATATCGACATTGGAGTAAGGGTAAGATGTAGGTCAGGACAAGTACTTGGAATAGACCCCACAAAATCGGTGACAAGGCTAACAGCAAAAAGACTCAAGTAATAGTTGTGGTGTTATGTAAAAATTTTTTATATTTACAAAAAAATTTTACACTATGCCAAATTTACCTCAAGGATGGTTCTCAGAGCATGATATCAGTGCTTACAGAGAGCTTGTAGAAAAGATTCCAAACAGCGGTGTTCTAGTAGAGATGGGTGTTTGGAAAGGAAAAAGTCTTTGCTCTGTTTCTGATATTCTTATAAGAAAAAACATCCAAGTGATTGCTATTGATACTTTCCAAGGAAGTGTTAATGAACCAGAGCATATCAAAGAAGCTCAAGAAATTAATATTCAAGAGACATTTGAAGAAAACATTTCAAACTATGGACTGCGTTACAATACTAAGATCATAGCAGGAGATTGTAATTCTATTGCTACTGTGAAAGAAGTAGATACTTTCCTGAAAGTGTTGAATAAAAGCAAGATTGATTTACTTTTCGTAGATGCTGAACATACCTATGAAGCAGTAATAAGTACAATTGATACATGGTACAAGACAACAAATGTAATTTCTGGTCATGATTATTTAGAATGGCCTGAAGTTAAAAGAGCTGTAGATGAAAGATTAAAAGAAGCTACAACCTCTTTGAACAACTCTGATGTATGGTTTTACGTTAAACAAACCATATCTGTAATTGTACCTACTTGGCAAGGTTTAGAAAGAGTAGAGCCTCTAATTAAAAGCATCCATGAGAATACATCTATTGATATAGAAGTTATCATTGTAAACAACCATCCAACCAATGTAATTCCAGAAGAGAGCTTTATTGAATACTCTGGCAGTTGTATAGATGTAAAAGTTATAAAGCGTTCACATATAAAAGGATTTGGAATAGCTAGTAATGCAGGTGCTGAGGAAGCTACAGGTAATTATCTAATCTTTCTCAATGATGATTGTGCTATTCTAAACTTCAGTGCAAAAAATGAATGGTTGACTAGACTCATTGAACCTTTACAGAATCTAAAGGTTGGTGCTACAGGTGTTCTTACAAACTCTTTGGATGGTTTTGATTTCCTTGTGGGATTTTGTCTAGCTACTACAGCTGGTCTTTTTTCAGAGTATAAATTTTCTATAAATGGTTGGGGTGGTTTTGAAGATGCTGAGTACTCTTTTAGATTAGAATGTGCTGGATACCAAGTACTTAATGTAAATAAAGACAACACTTACCCAATTTACCATGAAGCTGAGGGCACACTACATGATAAAGATCATAAAGAAGTGTGGCAAACTACAGAGTACAAAGAAAATTACAAGAAGTTTACGGACAGGCTACAAAGAATTATTTATATTATCACACCCTGCACTAGAGTAGAAAATCTGACAACCATTGCTAACAGTATTGAAACTGCTTTTAAGAGTTTTCCTAGAGCTACTCCAGTATGGATTATTGTTCCTAATAATGGTGCTGTTGTTCCAGAAAGCTTTTTACAGAAATACTCTTTTGCATCCAGCTATGTGTATGGTAAAAACTCTCCTTATGGTAATGCTGCTAGAAGGCATGGGCTAGAGGTAGTTGCAAATCTTGTTAAAGACAATAAAGAAGCCCTGCCTGAATATGTCTACTTTCAAGATGATGATAATACATTCTCTGTAGATGTGGTCAAAGCCACCTACGCCACTAATGAAGAAGTGATTTTAATTAGTCAGTACAGCATCTTTAATGAGTTGAAGTGTAATGCAAATGTACCTATTGTGCAAGGTGAGATTGACACGGCTATGATTATAGCTAGTGCAAAAGCAGCCATAAAAGTAGGATGGGCATCAGATGCATATGAAGCAGACACAGCTTATGCTAAGGCTTTGACAGAAAACAACAAGTATGTTTACATAAACAATAAGCTTCGTTCAACTTACAACAACCTTACCTTTGATAACAACAAAGCAGTTACAGCTGTAATTCCTACCAAGGATAGATACTCAACTACCTTTGCTCTTACACTTCAAGCTGTTATTACTCAGACAATTGCTCCAAAAGAAATTCTTATCTATGATGATAGTGATAATACTACAGACATTAGAGAATGGGAATCATACAAGTTTCTTCTTATCCTAGCAAATCAAAGAGGGATTAAATGGGAACTGATATATGCTCCAAAGATTGGTGTTTGGGCTTCTCACCAGAATAGTATAATGAAAGCAAGCTGTCCTATCATTTGGAGAGTTGATGATGACTGCATTCCAGAAGCAGATGTACTTGAAACCCTATTAAGCCACATGGCTGATGGTGTCAGTGCTGTAGCTGGCAGTGTATTAATGGTTGACAATCAAACATTCAATTGTCCAGACAACTTCACCAATAAACTGGATACTTTAACAGTAGCTCCTAATGCCCAATGGTTTAAACGTACAAACGTTGTTGAAGCTGATCACTTGTATAGCTCTTTCATCTACAAAAAGAGAGATGCTATGGATTTTGAGTTTCCTCCACTTAGTAAAGTGTCCTTTAGAGAAGAAACAATGCTCAGCTTGCATTTGAGTAGAAAAGGAAAGTTACTACTTGTACCAGCTACAACTTGGCATTCAATGGCATCCAATGGAGTCAGATCTGCTGGTAACAAGAAAGAGATGTTTGAGGCTGATGAACTGGAGTTCAAAAGATTTCTAAAGATCAATGACTTTAAACAACCTAATTGCAAAGTGTTCTATGCTGTAAATGGTAAAGGGGATGCCGAGATACTCAGGTCTGTTGTAGATGAATTTGCTTTAACAGGTACTCCAATCATTTGTGCAGCTGATAACAACATTGAAGTATTTGAGGACTATATGGTTCTTAATGCAAATCAAGCATCTTTCATGGGGTTTGGTAATATTGGAGATTTCAATATTTACAACTTTTTGAATGGCAGGAATTGGAAGAAGACATTGAAAGAAGCTTATGAAACATTTTTTGTATGATAAAAGTAATTATTCAAACTAAAACAAACTCAGCTGGGAAGGCTAAAGAATGGCCTTTCTTTGAGGAACTTATTAGTCTTAATCCAGAGGTAAACTTTGTAGAAGTTCTAATAGAAGGTCAAAACCCAACTAAAGGAGCAGCTGCAATGTATGGAACAAGAAAAGAGATATTACAAGAGTTAAAAGATTCTGATATGTTTATCAGTATTGACAGCTGGTTACAGCATCTAGCTTCTATGCAAACAGATAAGCTAGGACTTGTTATCTTCTCTAGGTCTAACCCTGCAATTTTTGGATACCCCAAATTTGCTAATGTTTTTGAAAACACTAAGTATTTCAAAAGCAACCCCTACGAAGCTTGGTCTCCTGTAGATATAATGACAGAAGCCTTCCCAAGCATTGAAATAGTACAAAAAACTTTTTTAGAATTGTTGCACATAGTAACAGCTAAAAAGAAAAGTATTTAACAGATTGTCAATTTTTAAACTTAAACTATATTTGAACCATGCCACAACCAACTATTAATGACATTAGCTTTGAAAACCTCATTTTTGATGATGACGTAGCTAAGCAAGTTGAAGCAAATTTGATCACCAGTAAGCTCACAGAGCTAGGAAAAGCACCAGCAGCAGACCCAATAATTGAGCAAGCGGTTGCTCCAGTAATTGATACGCTTGATACTACTACCCTAGAGGAAGCACAAACAGATGATGCAACAGATGATGAAAATCCAATTACAACCATGTTACTTACAGCTCTTGGAGTTGATGTAGAGGGTGAATTTGATGATACAGCTGAAGGAGTAAATAGACTTCTTACTTCTGCTATCCCAAAACTTGTTGAAGCTAGGCTTAAAGAAACAATTGGAGCACATCCAATACTAGAGCAATTTGCAACGTATGTTATGGATGGTGGAGACCCTAATAATTTTCTAAGTGTCCAGCTACCTGAAACTGATTATGAGCAATTACAGCTAAATAATAATGATGTTGCAACTCAAGAAAAACTAGTTAGAACATTCTTTGCAAGGCAAGGACTAGGAAGTGACAAAATCACTTCACTTGTAAACAGCTTTAAAGATACCAATCTATTATTCTCTCAAGCTGAAACAGCTCTGGAAGTTCTTACAAGACAACAAAAAATAGAACAATATACTTTGCTTTCCGATCAGGCTTCAATAAGAGAATCTGAGCAAACTGAAAACTTGAGAGTTTGGAAAGACATAGAATATAAAGTGACCACTGGTAAAATTCAAGAAGTTACTATTCCTATTGCAGAAAGAGCAGCTTTCTTGAGTTACATTAGTCAGACAGTAGACAAAGCAGGTAACACACAAGCTGATCTAGATGCAGATAAAGCTGATTTGGATATGAACTTGGCTATGGATTATATGAGATTCAAGAAAATGGATTTAAGCTCACTCGTAGCTGGGGGAGTCAAAACCAAAATGAGTAATGATAAACAAGAAAAATTAAGATTAAAGGATAAAACATCTGGAGACCCTATGAGATCAAAAGTTATTAAAAATCCTATATCTGCTTTGGAAGGATTAACCAATGCACTAGACTTTAAATTCACCTAAAAAACAAAATAAAAAGACATGAGGCTGTACAATGATGTATTTAATGAGGAGAGGCACACATCCAGTAATTCACTGGCAAATGCGCTCTTGACAAAACCTTCTCTTTTGTCCTCTACAATTACCTTTCTTTCAGGTAAGCAACAGAACATTGGCACATTGCCTTTGACTCTTATGACTGAAGGAGTTGGTAACGTAGAGACAATTGATGATTTCTTCTACGAGTATCCAGTAATGGATAGCTTTGACAAGACTTGCAGTGTGATAGAAGGGCCTACTACAGGTACTCCTGGTATTGGTAGACAGTTCTTCTTCTTGACTTATCCTGACCGCTGGTTTCAAGCTGGCTATACAATTGTATCCCAGTCAGGTATCTATGCAACCATTCATGGTGAGCCAGAGCAAGTAAGTACTGGATTCAAGTACAAGTTGCGTATTCTTCACTCCAATCCTAATATGTATATGCCTTTGGCTGACTGCGTAAATGGTGCAAGGTTTGCAAGTATGTACCGCTTGGTAGGTGTTGACTTCTCTAAAGGAAGTACTTCTAGCTGGGTTTCTCCATCTAGAGTGCGTCATGCTGTAGCTACCCTGCGTAAGGGTTATGCAATGTCAGGTAATGCTGCTGTGCAGAAGGTTACAAGCATGGAACTGATGACAGATCAGGGTAAAATTGATCTGTGGTCTGACTTTGAAGAGTGGCAACACATGATGAAGTGGAGAGAAGAGTGTGAAAACTACTACACATATGGTGTACAAACCTATGATGAAAGTGGTGTAGTTCAACTCAAGGATGAAAATGGACAACCCCTCTTAGCTGGCCCTGGTCTTTTAGAGCAGATTCCAAACAAAGATACTTACACTTACTTGACTGAAAACAAGATCAAGAACACTGTAAGAAACCTTTGGTATGGTATGTCAGATGGTGACAACCGTGTTGTTACCCTTATGACAGGTACTGGTGGTAGAGATGAATTTGACAGAGCTATGAAAGGTAGTTTGGTAGCTGATGGTTTCAGACAGTTCAATGATAAACTCTTTGTGAGTGGTTCAGGTAAAAACCTACAGTTGTCTGGCTTCTTCTCTAGTTACCAGCACGTTGATGGTCACGTTGTAAATGTAATTTACAATCCAGCCTTTGACCGTTCTGGTGTAGCTAGAGCTAGTCGTAGACACCACAAGACTCAATTGCCTTTGGAATCTTACCGCATGGTGTTCCTTGATACTTCTAGCTATGATGGCCAATCCAACTTGGTTATGGTACAGAAGCGTAATAGAGAGATGTTGCGTTGGGCTGTAGCTGGTTCTACTATCCCTAAAGGATTCAAAGGTAATGACACAAGAGCAAATGACGTGGATGGTGCATCTGTCCACTTCTTGAAAGTGGGTGGTATCTGCTTACGTAGATTCACAACTTCACTTGATTTGACTTGTGTAGCAGAATAAGCATAGTTTTTTTTCATATTTGAACAAGAAGGGGGTCGGAAAGCCCCCTTTTTTTATTTTTATAGCTTACGTATTAAAAAATATTTTTATATTTGTGGAGGAAAACAAAAAAAACTATATGAGCAACGTAATTGTAATCAAACCAAGACCACTGCTGACTAATCATCCTATTGAGATTAAGATGCAAGCCGTAAGAAGCCTATCATCTTTTTTCAAGGGGGGATTTCCTTATAATCCACTGAGTAAAGAACAAATCTTAGAGTGGATGCCAGAACTTCTAAACATGGAAGTCACTGAAAAAGGATTCCGTGCAGCTGTTGAGAACTACTTTATTGAAATCACTATTCCCATTCCTTTTGCAGGTAAAGAACTTCAAATTGGACTTTATAATGGGCAACCCATTAATGTTGAAGATTACATCAAGTATCTATTTGCAAAAGGTTCTAAGAGAGTTGCTAGTAATGAAGTAGCTTTCAGATCAGATGCAATGTATGAATTCTACATTGATGACCCTAAAGATGCAGAAAAACAAAGACAGATTTCTTACAACAGTACATTAGAAGCCTCTCTTTTACTTGCTGAACTGGACAAGAACAGTGAAAAAGCTGCATACGTTTTATCAGTACTTAATCCTGATATGATTGTACACAACATGACCATAGGTAACATTAAGCTAGAGCTTGGTGATTGGGTTAGACTTGACCCTGTTAAGTTCACAACCACTGCAAAGGCACATAACCTCAAGGACATGGCATTCATCAATAGCTTAGGTGCTACTGGTATTGTGACCAAAATAGGTGAATCTTACATCTACCAAGACATTACATTGGGAAACAAATTGAATGAAGTAGTTGCATATATAAACAGTCCAGCTAATAGTGCTGTTGTAAATCAAATGAAAGCAAAAATTAAACAAATTGAAGTATCTTCACAAATTGTAAACGAAGAAGATGGTAATCCTGAAGATGCATATACGGCTGCGCCAACAACTAAGGCAAGTAGCAAGTAACACACTTGGAGACCTTGAGCCTGACGAGATAGATGATTATCTTGATCAGGCTCATACTCTTTTTCTAGATAGAATTCTAGACCCCAGAAACAACAAGCTACAAATAGGCTTTGAGCAATCTTATCAAAGATTTGCACAAGCTGGCATTCAGCCAACTACTCTCATAAGAGAACTCAAGGCTAATGGCCCTGACATGATGATAGTAGCATTACCCCCCTTTTTACATACACTTACTAGAATTGATGTAAGTACAGAAAAATGCAAATCTCTTTATAGTACAAAAACATTCAAGAGAGTTGTAATTCCTTTTGTAGTTCCTCACACAATGCCAGACTTTTCAGAGTTCAGTATTGTTGTCGGAGCTACAACTATAACTATTGATGCGTTAAATCTAAGTGAAACCTATCTGAATCCTGAGGACACACAAACTTTCATAAGGCAATTACACAAAAAAAAGGTAGGTAATGTATTAGTTGAGTGGGAATCTACTGATGATTTGTATGTACCTAACTCACTGATAATCACTATACCTACAACCAATGGTACGCAAACAGCTACAATAAATTTTAATGGGGAATCATTTAAAAGCGTTACATTTGAAACTATAACTCACAGTGTATCAGCTATTAGTACAGAAGGTATTTATAGGGGTGCAAATATAGCGCAGCAAGAGGATGCATCAGACATGTTAATTGACCCTTTTCAAACAACAAAACACACTAGACCTCTAGTGGAGATAAGTGGAAAATACATTATAGTACATCACAATGAAACCTTTGCTCCTAAGTATGTTAGAATAGGATACATTCCAATTCCAGCACCTGTGAGTTACAACTTAAATATTTCATCAGAGATGCCTGAAAGAACACATGAGCAAATTGTAGCTCTTGCAGCAGAACTGATACAGCAAGATATGACGAATGCTCAAAAACAACCAGAATCAAGAAATTAACCTTTGTTCCACGATAAAAAACAAAAAAAAATGGAAAAAACAATTTTAGTAGGTAACAGCGTAACCGCTGGAAGCCCTACAAGTCCAGTAAGTGTGCCTGATGGCGCTATTGCTATTTTTAACGCAGATACTGGTGCGCTTGTAGCTGCTGGTGATACTGTAGATGATGCCCCTAGAATTTATATTGCAAGAGGTGTTACAGGAGGTAACGCAGCCATTAGCCCAGTTATTGAGGTTAGAGGAATGCGTAAATGGGAAGGCAAAGCCTACCAAGCCCCTGCAAGACATGTGATGACTATTGGTTTTACAGGTTCAGGTACTTCAGCTATTGCTGTAAGTAATGATACTGAGTATGACCTAATCATAAAGGAACTTTCAGGTAACTTTGAACCGTTTCCAACTCTTGTGAAATCAATTACTTCAGCTAAGACAGGTGCTACTGGTGCTGCTATTGCACAGCAGATGGCAACTCTTATTAATGCTGATGCCGCTTCACGCACTTTTGCTGAGGTTCTTGTAGATGTAGCAGCCACAGCTTTTGCAACTACTGCAACTATTACTACTGTAAATGGAAGCCCTGTAGTAGTTATTTCAAATGGAGCATCTGCTCCAGCTGTTGGTGCTAACATCAGAATTGGTGGTACTACTGCTGGTTTCCCTATCTATAGGGTGCTTGGTGTTGCTGGTACTGTAATCACATTAAGTGCACCTTATTGGAGTCCTTCTCAAGTATTGGGAACAACTACCGCTGCTGTTGCTGGTGGTATTCTTAATGCTGCTCCAGTACTAGCTGATGAAGCTGGTTTGAGATTCACTGCCAAAGAGTTTGGATTTGTACTTTCAGTAGGACTTGATGGTGGTTTCTTAGGAACTCCTGTAATTGCTACTACTGCATTTGTAAATGGTACTGGTACAGGTGCACAAGTAAAGCTTAGAGAAAAACAGCTTCAGGGAAGTCAAGCCCATTACAACAGGGCTTGGTTGGTACAACCTACCTTGGAACAAACTAATGTTGCAAAGAACTTTGATGCTTATCATATAAGCTATGCAGTACAGTTTGAATCAAGTGCAACTCCAACACAATTGGATAACACGGTTCATGAAGTGATTGTGTTTATGGATACTGCTTCAGCTGACCAAAAGACAGTTCTAAAGGATATTCTAAATCCACTGTTTGCTTCTACTGCTTTACAGTTTCCTGATGTGACTGTGTAAGTTTAAAAATGTAAATCTAAATTAAAAAGGGTGGGTGGTTATTTTCCATCCACCTTTTTTTTATATTTGTAAACCATGAATGACAAGACAAAAGCAGACAGTTGCACCCCTAATCCAGATTGTGCTGGCTCTGTGCTTGTACAGCAAGGGAGTTCTAAAAAAATTACAGACTTTCAACAATTAAACAGTCTCTCAGGAGATGAATTCTTTTTGGTTGCTCGTGGTAATCAGAACTTTAAAACACCAACAAGTTTATTTGCAGGTTCTGGTTTTGCTGGTCAATCAGGAGTTTCAGGCCGTTCAGGCTTTTCAGGCCGTTCAGGTTTTTCTAGTCACTCTGGATTCTCAGGGCAAACTGTTATAGGTGGTTCTGGATTCTCTGGGTCTAGTGGGTTTTCTGGAGCAGGGGTAAGTGGAACTTCAGGATTTTCTGGAGTAAGTGGTTTAGGAATTTCAGGAACTTCTGGAATTTCAGGGCTTGGGTTATCTGGTTTTTCAGGCTTTTCAGGCTTTTCAGGTCTAGGTATATCAGGTTTTTCAGGAGCAGCTTCTAGTTTTACTGTAGCTGGTCTAGGATTTGTAACTAGAATAAGTAATTCTTTAAATACATATGCAACTAGAACTGTTGGAATACATCCTCCTTTAGAGGTCACAAATCCTCAAGGAATCGCTGGAAACCCTGTAATATACTATGAGGAAGAATGTGCTGTAAACAGTTACTTTTCAGTACCTGTAGCAGATATAGGTGTAACACATAGGACATATGCAACGGCCGTTATACTTACACTTAACCAAGTGTTCCAGACACAAACAATATTAAAAAATAGAGAAACGTCAGATACTCTAATACAATCATATTTTGATGACCCTACCTACTATGAAATCTGTGCAAACATAACACTTTCATTAACTAGTGTTAATGATAAGGAAATAGTTATAATTGCTTTTGGAAATGCTACTGAGGCCCTTATGGAAGCTGTTCTTATAATTTCCTCAAGTACATTTGAAACATATCAGGCGACTATTCAAGTATCTGGACTTGTAAAAATGGACAATCAGGAAGACTATTCATTAAGAGTATATACAGAATCAGGTACTGCAATGACAACTGTAGTAGCCCCAAGATCGTTCTTAACTGTTAAAGGAGTAATAAAATGATACTACCAAAAATTAATGTTTATCCTGTTGCTTCAGGTATAGAAATTGCAGACTTGACTATAGAAGACAATGTTGCTGGTTCTACTAACTACA
>Ga0105051_10008405_pt1 | contig 10468 bp, 1 predicted proteins | sample FRY02_FD_78383 | JGI IMG/M metagenome (GOLD analysis project Ga0105051, IMG submission 78383) | Freshwater microbial communities from Lake Fryxell liftoff mats and glacier meltwater in Antarctica - FRY-02 (megahit assembly) | ecosystem: Environmental > Aquatic > Freshwater > Ice > Glacier...
ACTGTTCGACCAATGTGTTTAAATCTAAAAGAATTGGCTTTATTAAGAAGAGTTGCAACATAAATACTATGAGTAATCATGCCTAAAATTATGGCACAAAATTTCACAAAAGGGAAAATTACAAAAGCAATTAGCTATAGTAGTTAAAAGTAGACATGCCTATATTTAGAAATTGAGTTTATTCAAAATTGTAAAGGGAATCGCTTAACCTGAATTAGTTTCTTAAAGAATATGCAAGAAAGTAATAATATTTAATTTAAATTTAAATATTTTAGATAAACAAAAATTGAAATTAAAAATAGTCAAATTAGATTTTTAAAAATTGGAAGGAATATTCTAAGTAAAAAAGTTTTAGAAAGTAGATTGTTGAAGAGATGGTATATAGAAGATGGACTTAGATTTTTTCTAATTGCTTATACAGTTTGAAATATAATTCGACTATGTAAAGGAAAAAATAGATTAACTAAATAAACGTAGAACAGTTTTAAATTAAAAGAATTACTTATACATTCTAACAGGCTTTTAATGCTTTAAGGTAATCAATTGAAAATTAAATCTAAATATATAGAATGAAAAATCAAGTAAAAAAATATTAACAATAAGCAAGTCAAATTATTCTTAAAAATAAAGCTTTAAATTCATTTTCAAAAGTTTTGGAAATCTGGAAAGCTAATTTTGCAGATAGGAGATTTTTGCGCATTTCTGATGATTTCGCCATACAGTAAAATTTAAGATTTTTAAGAATTTTAATAATTTCCAAAAAAATAGTTTGCAAAAAAAATTTGGACTTTAGAGATTTATATTGAGACTAAGAGATAAACAGGAAGTTAGAGATGAAGTTATTAGTAAATCTTAAATTGCAATTGGATTTGGAATAAATACTTTAAAAAAATAGGGATTTATGTCATTATTATGTTATTTCCAGGATAGAATGGCAAAAAAAGGGGTTGATAAAGTTGCAACATTATTTAAATAGAGATTTAACATCTAAAGAGTATTAAATTAGTTAAGATTCTTAAAAGAAAGGAAGGATAAAGTAAATATATAAAATAAATCTAACATATTTTACTAGAAAATTATTGCTTCTGAGACTTACTACTAAAGCTTAATAAGAAAATATTTCAGGGCAATTTAATATGTAGTTATGCAAAGGAAGATTGATGAGTATTAATAATAATAATGTACTTTTCATTATGCATAAAAAGCATAAAAGAAATTCTTTTAATAACTTAAAAATAATACCTAATCATAAATAGTAGAGAAAGTTTAGAACAATAAAAAGGAAAAACTAGCAAAAAATTTTTTCATCTAAAAATATTTCTGCAATTTTGCTGTTACCTGCAAAAGAATGACAAAAGTTGGAAATTAGATAAAAACATATTAAAAATCCCAAAACAGAAAAAAATTACCCACTTTCTTTAGTAAATGGTTTGAGTTTTCATTAAAAAGCATAACTAAAAGAAAATATAATCAAAATTCTAAGATTTTTTACAAAATTAAGGTCTTTAGAAAGGTGATAGACATATTGAATTATAATTAGAGAGTAAAATCAGAAGAAAAATAAAAATTCGATATTATTCTTAAGAACTACATCCAAAATCTAATATAATACAAATTCTCTGTATGGAAAATGAGGACTGAAGAGTCATTCTATAACTAAATAGTAAAGAATTATATACAAACAAAAACTAATAAGAGGGTTTATATGTAATGAATATTTTATTAAAGTTAATAAATTTATAAAGGAAAGTTTTGTTTGTGCTTTATAAAAGGGTATAAGAGAAGAGAAAATTTGAATTGATTTAATGTTAAAAATAGAAAAGAATGGTATTTAGCACTATGATGAAATGGGTTAGAAAATTAGCTTTAAATAAATAATTTGACAAAGTTTGTGGATTTTTAGACTATGTAAAATTTATATTTTTAATAAATAAAAATTTAAGGTTCTTGAGTAGAAAATATCATAAAAGTTTATTTATAAGCTTTAAAGGAATGATTAGTTCAGTACTGGTTTAGAAAAATTGTAATAAATTTTCGATTTTAAAGAAAAATAAATTGCTTTCAAAAAATTATGGATTAATTCCTATAATGAATTAAGAGTTTAGTATATGAAGTAGGTTCATAGCAAGATTTTAATCACCAAAAGCTTTTATTCATTGTTTTAAAATAAATAACTCAACTCCTCGCAATAAGGTAAATATTAAAATTAAATAAATTATCATAATTTAGAGAGAATGGTGATGATTCTGAAATAAATAGAAAACTATTATTAGATAAACTAATACCAAAAAGCTTTTAAATATTGGAAAAAATATCTAAAATATAAGTAAATGAAAAAGAAGGCGATTTTTAGTTATGCCCGTTCTTTAGTTGCTAAAGGGCTATATGGACTATTTGAATATTCATGGTAAAATTATCTTTATAAATTAATAAAATAAAATTAGTAATGAAAAAGCAGTGACCTTATTTACAAAGTAAAGAGAAATAAAAAAAAAGCAAAAATATTTAGAAAGATGGGTTAATCAATTTAAACATGTTAGAAATTCAAAATTGATCGAAAACACTTTATCAAAATATGACGAAAAGCTTAAGAATTCACAACTAAAATTGAGTTCGAATTTTACTTCACCCTAGCATTAACAAAACATGTTATTCCAGAGTTAATTCTAGTCAGTAAAAAATTCACAATAGAACCTAATGACTTAACCATGGAATTCATAGGACCTTTAAAATCAATCATACGTAAATTTGACTTCTAGTAGAGGAAATTTGTAAAGTCCAAACTGGTTGAGCCCTAATTATATTCTAAATCAAAAAAATGAAAAATCATAATAATAATTACAATCATAACTATTATAGTAAGTAACTAGCATAGACTTTGAAGAGTATAAGAACAAAAATCCTTAGATAATGAATAGCAAATTTTTCTAAAGCAATAACCAATAAACAGAAGAATAAAGAAAGAGTGAAAAAACATAGAGTGTTAATTTTATGTAGTATAAAAATTAGAAGTTGGGATATCAGACAGGCTAGATTTATGAATAGGAAGAAGAAATATATGAATAGGAAAATTAAAATGAACTTCTGTCATATTAACAATCTTCTTAGCATTCAGATGAGTAGCATAATTATTCTACAGGGAAATTTTAAGTTGAACAATTTTACCTTAATAAAAATCCTAAACTAGTGTAAGATACTAATGAAAGAAATTAGCTAAATTGGGGGTAGGGGACTTTTTGTTAGAAATAATAAGATTTAATTTGAATTAATATAGAGTTTTTAGTATTTAGTATATTTTATATTTTTATCATATAATGTAAATTGAGGAAATTATTAAATTGATTTTTATTATAAAGAGTTATTAAAAAGTATTATAAAAGTTCAGTATACAGGAAAAAATGATCAATGATAACGTTATAAGATAGCTGAATAACTAAATCAATGATGAAGATGTTAGAAATATTTAAAATATTTTTTGTTTATTCTTTTAAATTAGGTCTTTAAAGATAAACAGAGAAAGGAAGAAATTATCAGAATCATGATACAAACACTAGGCAATTTGGGCTACAAAGATACAGCAAACATTTTACAAAGTAAGAATTATTATGTTATAAAAATCATTTATTATATAGATGAATCTGGGGTCAATATAGAACCTTAAAATATTACAATATTTAAACAGTAAATTTAAGATGGGAACTGGGATCAAGCTACTTTAAGTTTGTATGATTTAAAAATTGACTCTGGTAAAATTTAATTGATTTTCAAGCTAAATAAAAATTTAGAAATAAACATTTAAAATTGTAAATTTTTAATTGCTTAGTAAAAATACTTGGAACTTATAGCTAAAGGGGATACATAAGGTGCTTTAAAGCTATTAAGAGGGGAATTAACTATTTTGTGTATAGAAGATAAAAGTTTATTGCATAAATTAGCCAGTTTGATTATTTGCAATAATTTATAAAAAATTCAATAAAAAATTGGTTGGACTGGAAATGATTCTATAGAATAAAGCAGATTGTAGCTGATATCTAAAATATAGACTCTGGCAAAACCCCCTTAAATGATAGAATAAAATGTAAAATAGATATATGAAAATTATTATTTTTAGATCATGTAAAAAATTTTAAAATAGAGTATATTATATTAAGTCTTATAATGTCCATAACATATAAAATTATAAGAAAACTTTAGTCTTATAGATGACCATAAATGCTGTCAAATATAGACCCCTGATAAATGTATTTAGATATTAAAGGAAAATTCGGAGGAAGTATGGCTTTGCAAATTTTCAACTAAAGGAACTTACCTATGTACAGCAGCAAAAAATAAAACTATAACAGTTTGGAGCTATGACCTTTTAGATAATAAAGCAAAGTTTTAGTATAAAATATAAAAACCACACACAGGAGATATCTAAAGTGTTTCGTTCAGTTTAGATGATAAACAATTTTTAAGTACTTCTACAGATAGGTCAGTCAAAATATACTCTTCATAAACTGGTATGTTATTTTTATGATTTATATGATATTTTAATAGGTGATGTTTTACACACTCTTTTGGGACATAATGAAACAGTAATGTCAGGTTTGTGGCACCCTACAAATGGATATGTATATACTGGAGGAATAGACAATTTTATTTTGATTTGGAATGGACAAGATTTTAGTAAGGTTGGCTAGATTAATACAAATAGATGTATTGATGTAAAATATATTTGAATATTTTTATTTTTAGATAAAATTAAACTCTGATGGGTCTTTGATAATTGTATTGTGTGCCAGTTATAATAGAATAAACATTATTGATACGGTTAAGAAGACTTAGATAACTACTATATAAGAATCAGATATAATAACATCAATGTCTTTAAGTTCAGACGATAAGCTTATATTATTGAATACTAGCTATAAGGTAAATATTTTCATAAGGAAATCTTTTTAATAAAAATCATATTAATCATATTAATTGTATTGACCTTTAGGACCCTGAACTACACTTATGGTCATTAGAAAGTATGGAAATTATAAATAGGTTTTAGGGTTATACATAAGAAAAGTTTAAATTAAGTTGTAGCATTGGAGGGGTAAACGAAATGTTTATTGCAGTTGGTGGAGAAGATGGGAGAATACATATTTGGAACAAATTTAACCCTAAAATATAGACAATAATTCAGATGCATTAGCTTCCAGTGAATTAAATAGCCTGGAATCCAGTTAACAAAAATATATTAGTTTCAGCAAGGTAATTTAATGTTATAAATTTAATAAAAGCAAATATTAGTGATGATTTTACAGTTAAGATCTTTGCCCCTCCCCATATAGCAGATAGACTAGGCGAATTGAATATAGAAGATGATGGTAAATCATGATAAAATAATGAATCCTTTATAATTATAGACTCTATAGAACATGAAAATGTAAACCCAAATAGTTAAAGTGAAATAGAAGAAAATTACATCATGTCTTCATCTTAAGTACATATATATATAATATATATATAATATTATCATATTATATTATTTTACTATTTCATATATATAAGCATTTTAGATTTAAGAAGCGGATGAAGAAGATGAATAGGATGAATAGGCCGAAGAGGAGGATGAAGAAGTAGATGAATCTAATATTTAAAATATTTAAAACCAAATGGAAATTGAGGATTAAGATTAGGATAATTAGGGAAATTAGGAAAATGAAGAAGAAGAATAATGAAAGAATCTTAATTCAAAATTACTTATTTTAATTAATCAAATTACATTTAAATTTCAATTAATTGTTATGGGATTTTTCTTATATTCTACTTTATGTTTACATTTATCTATAGGACAATCACACTCGTAAACTTCATTATTAATTATTTATTCATCTGCATACTCAGGCTTATCATATTATTGATAATCTTGTATTAACTTGTTTAACTATTAATGTGCGTTTTAGAAACCTGACATTATTTATGATGTTTATTTAATATTTTATTAGTATCATATCTATCATAATAAATTAATATATGTATGATAATATTATAGATGTTAGATTCTATTTGTGTTAAAATTACTGATTAAAAATATTTATTTGAATCATATAGAAAAAATTTAAATAGTTGATTAAATATTATATCTGCAAATTGGACAGTTTGCATTTGTTTTTTGGATATTTTTAGCACAAGTTAAGCAGCAGCAACTGTGACCGCAGGGGTTGAAGACTGAGTTTAGAGGTTTATCACAACAAATTAAACAATCCTCATTCTTTTATTTTTCCTTTCTTTAATCTCTACTAGGGTCCAGAAATTTGATTTCCATTTTTTATTTATTGTTATCCTTTTTAACTAAATACATGATTGAGATGGCACTTAAAATTAAGCTTAATATCACCTTTGTTGTATAGCTTATCTATTAAATATGATAACATATTATTGTATAGATTTACATCGTAGGAGGGTAGTAAAAAAGCACTAACAAAAATTATGAATGAAATTGAGCCTATTTTATTAAAGAATTATCTCTGTTCTTACTGCTAAACTTTTTTAAGTAGTTCTATTTTATAGTTATTCAATTATAGTTCTTTAAGCTCAATTAGATTTTGCTGAATTAATTTTTCTTCAGCTGATTTGATTTAATCCAATCTTTCAAATTCCAAATTATCTTTTTGAATTTTAAGTTGCTAAATTTGTTGAATTTTTTTTTCCTTGATCTTTTCTGAATGCTCATTGGATATTTTTTGCTAAAATTTATCAATTTCTTTAAGGTCCTTTTTGGATAAATGTGTTTCAGAAATTTTTTAAACTTCTTGGTTTATTTTTTGTTCCAATTCTATAATTTATTCGTCATCATTCGGAGATTTCTTAATTTTTTCTTAAAATTCCTAATAATCTTTGTCTGCCTCTTCATAAGTATTATGGTAATCCTGGTACATTTTCTACATCAACTCCTTTTTTTTCTCCTGTATCTATCCAGGATTACATCTCTTCATAATTTTCAATTATTGCTCCAGATACTATTTTTTCTTAGTTTTTATAAATTTTTCCTTAATTTCCTTAATTTTTTTCTATTCATCTTCATCAATAACATTCTAATCATTCATTATAAGTCTATTATTATTTATTACCGATTTTTGGCTTGACTTATTTTCAATATTTTTTAACTAATCTTATAGTTTCTTATCTAAATTCTGTAAAAAATCTTTTTATGGCACATTTTAATTTTAAGTCGGTTTCTCCTAGTTACTAGAAGTCTGTTTTAGCTTAATCTCTTGTATTTTATCGGTCTCACTAAAGAATTTTGAAATAATAATAACAATATATACCTTGATTTTGGTAGTTTAGCAATAGAAATGTTTGGGGGGTAATTTTCGAACTGTGTTGATATAGAGTCTATTCCTTACTACTAAGCTGCTACCTACTTCATTATTATATTGAATGTTTTTTAAGTTGCATCAGTTTTGTTGTTAGATTATTCTTATTCTAAGTCTTAAATTTTAAAAGAACGAGAGATGATTTTCTTGATGACTTTAATGTCTATAAAGCTTCTAAGGCTTAAAAATTGGAGAAGACCTCCTTTAGTTATAGAATTCTTTTCTTATAAAGTTTCAAAAACAGTTTTATAAAATTTTTGCTCCTTATCTGAAAATATTATCATTATTATAAGTATTTTAGTGAAAAATTATAATGTTAAATAAAATGTAATGAGACTTGAATTATTTGTAAAATTTTTTTAGAATTTTCATTTTTGAAAGAAACTTTCTTACATTTTAGAGTCTTTAAATTTTTAGAGTTAAAAATTATTATAAATATAATAAAGTATATTTAATGGGTTGTGGTAATACAAAATCAGAGTAGGCTGAACATTCAGATCCTTTAATGGTTTAGTCACAAGGAAGTAAAACTAAAAAAATTTTTAATTAATAAATACATAAAGGGGGATATATTTAAGAGTTCGAGCCAATAACGATTGATACAAAATAATTTAATGGAATATAAACAAAATTTAAGCATTAGCTATAATACCATGTTATGATTCAAGGAGATTTAAATAATGCTGATTGGAATAAGTTAAATTATATAAAAAAGTTCAAAATTTAAGAGTTATATTTTGATTTTGAATAGAATGCTTAATCTAATGAGTTTTTAGAAGACATAAATCCAATAGCAACTTCTATACAGAATTTTAAATCCCTTTAAAGGCTCGTTCTAAATTTTAAGTAAATTTTTGAAAAAGTTAGATAATCCTTATTAAAAAATAGAAATAACAAATTATAAAATGTCTAATGCATAAAATAGATGATTTCTACTTTAATAAATATAAAAATTTTAGAAATAAAAATTTAGGAAAATTAAATTTAGGATTTGAGTTTATTTGAGGACTGCTTACGGCCTACGTTTAATTTGGTTGAGTTGGACTTGAATTTTGAAACGAATAAAATTTAATCAGTCGAAACTTTTCGTTAATCGTTTGATGCTTTAAAATAGCTGGAAAAACTGGATTTAAATTTTTCGTAATATTCAATTTAAGAATGAATTTTATTTTAAGCAATAACCAAATTGCAACATTAGTATTTTTAAAGGACAGTTTTTTGAATAATATGAATTTGAAATATTTAAGCTTAAATTTTGGGAGTAATAAATTATAGACATTAGATCCGATCTAAACAATGTTCGATAATTAATTTAATTTAGAAACTTTGATTTTGAACTTCTAGTAAATATTAAACATATTTTATTTAAGTTTTAGGGGAAACATGCTTTCTAATGTAGATATATTTTAAGGGTCATTTTAGCAATAAAAAAAAGTTAAGATTTTAAAAATTGATGTGGAATAAAATAAAATCATAAGTTTAGGAGGGCTAAAAGGTTCTCTAGAGATTATGAATAACCTTTAGATTTTCGAAATAAATGCAAGAAATAATAAAATTTAAAAATTATAGTACTTTGATTTAATGTTTAGAAAAAAAGAGCATTTATCAAAAATATTAGTTAATCTTTAGTAATGTTATATCATATTTAAGTAAATATATTTATATAGTGGAAACAAGAAGATACAAGATATAAAATCCTTTGAGCAGGCATTTACTGGTTTAAATAATTTAAAAGAAATTTAATTAAATTTCGGGTAAAATTTTGAAAAAAATTTAAATTATATAAAAGGGACAATATTGTACAGAATATAGATATTTTAGAATATGCTTTTTACGGGTTACATAAACTTATTAAATTAGATATATAAATTGAGTAAAATAAAACATAAATAAAGATTTATAAATTAGGTGTAATTAGATTAAGAACATTGATAAGCTTAAAGAATATTTTAAATGTGTATGTTATAGAACTAACATAAATATTTAATTAGAGTAATATATAAATTATGATTAACAATACATTTTTAGTAAAAAATTTCATAAATAAGGGGTAATTGTAATGGAAAATATGAATCGACATAATTCTTATGTTTATATAGAAAAAATATAATTATAGATATTAAGGAGATATGTCTAGCGATTATAGAAGTTAAAAGGTGATCTTTATAAAAAGTGTTTATATGATTTAAGATGTTTGGAAATTAGTAATAAATATTGGAAAAATGATTTGTAAAAACTTTAAAACTATAAAGTAACATGCTTGGATGATGAATAATCAGAAGATAGTGATGAAAATAGTGATTGAATTAAAAATTTGTGAATATTAAAAAGAATATTTAATTAATTAATATTATTTAAATCATATATGGTTAGATTATTCTGTATAATTTGTTTCATCTAAAAAGCTTAACATACTTTCACTCCCTTATATATCTTTCTAAGTATTTTTTCGGAAAGATCCTGAATACTCTATCTCTTCCTAATCAAAACATTTAAACTTTCTCAATTCTTATTTGTTTTAATTGTCATTAATCATCTCATCTAACAATTGCTAAAACCCATCATTCTCCTATATGATTATTATATAATTTTCTTAATATTTTAGAGTTTATTTAAGAATTTCGAGATTAGTATGATCTTCATGATTTATTATTTTATATAATTTTTATGATTTATGCTTTATTATTTATCTTATTAAATGATTTTTATCATTTGGGTTTTTGGTTGAATTTTATCATTTTTATGATTTATTATCTATATGATTTAATTATTTGGATCTTTTTATGATTTATGATTTATGACATATGACTTATGATTAATGATTTAAAATAACCCTAAAACTTTGTTCCTAAAATTACAAAATATTTATGTAATTATTACATAATATTTATATCTCTAAATTTTAGTTTATTTTATTAAATAACTATTTTTATTATTTTTTGATATAATGGGGTTCAAAGTTTAAAATAATAAGTATTCTAAATAGAATAGGGTGAAAATACGTAGATTAATTACAAATTTAAACATAGATTAAATAAGAATGATATTATATAATCGAATGATTATTATAAATTAAAAATAATACAAGTGAAAAAAATGAAAAATCAAACTAAAAA
>Ga0105051_10008406_pt1 | contig 10468 bp, 11 predicted proteins | sample FRY02_FD_78383 | JGI IMG/M metagenome (GOLD analysis project Ga0105051, IMG submission 78383) | Freshwater microbial communities from Lake Fryxell liftoff mats and glacier meltwater in Antarctica - FRY-02 (megahit assembly) | ecosystem: Environmental > Aquatic > Freshwater > Ice > Glacier...
ACAAGAACTAGAAAATACCCACCCAGATTTAAAAAGTTTTAACCAGCTCGTAAACTCTAGGTACCAAGTCTATTCTCAATACTTATGCGGGAGAATACCTAAAGAAACTATAAAAACTAAAAAGGACTAACCTATGACAAACGAACGCATAATTAAAATAATAACACTAAGACAATCAGGCCTTACTATGACTGATATAGCAAAGAGGCTTAACCTCTCACGCCAAAGAGTGTCAAAGATATTAAACACTACAGTTAGATCGGCAGAGCGTAACGTCAGTGAGCAATCAATATATCGGCTGGATATATCAGATAGGACTAAATCAATGCTATGGAATAAGAGAGTTAGAACTGTAGACAAATTAAGACAATCAATGGATAAGGTCAAAAGAACCAAACAAATTGGAGACTTGACTATAGATAGAATAAACAAAGCATTGGTTGATTATGATAATAACGATACCAATGTTGTTTTTGTGTCTTAATCATCACCAGGTACTAGATGATAGAAGCGTAACTACAGAACAAGAAAAAGAGCTATTATTCATTAAACTAAGGAAAAATAGAGATGACGATCGGTTTTATTGGTAATTTTTCAATATCTTATACGACAGAGAATGATCGCAAGTGGTCTTTTGAGAAACTAGGTCATAAGGTTATTACATTTCAAGAAGACAAAACAAAAGCAGAAGATATAATCAACTCACTGGATAACATTGATGTATTATTTTATTCGCACACCCATGGTTGGGATATACCAAAATTAAAAGAAGTATTTGCAGAGTGTAAAAGTAGAAGCATACCCACAGCATCGGTACACCTTGATTTATGGAGAGGTTTAAAAAGATGGCATGATGTTGGAAACGAGTCAACTTGGCACACTGAATACGTTTTCACTCCAGATGGTACTGGTGAATGGCCAGAAGGTGTTAATCACCGATACATGAGACCAGGAGTTAAAGAAAGCTCTTGTTATATTGCACAACCAGACCCAGTAAAATACCCACATGAAATTATATTCGTTGGTTCAGACGGATATCATCCAGAATATCAACAGAGACCTCAATTAATTAACTTCTTAAAACAAACCTATGGTAGCAAATTTGGTTTATATGGTGGCAGTGGCTATCCAACTATTAGAGAACATGAATTAAACGTTTTATACGCTACTGCAAAGATTGCTGTAGGTGATAGTTGTTTTTCACAATCAGATACTCCGATTAAAAAATATTATTCTGATCGTATACCGGAAACCATGGCTAGATCAGCCTTTCTAATCCATCCTAGAAATAAGTTTTTAGAACATTTACCAATAGAATTTTATAATAACCTAGATGATTTGAGAGAAAAAATAGACTACTGGACACAAAAAGAAAACGAGACAGAGAGAAAAAAACGTGCCAGTATAGCTCATGAGTACGCAAAGAAACATGACACTTATACGAAAATCGGAGAAGAAATCCTTAAGATTGTGTTCAATAAACTCAAAAATGCAAAAGTTTAAACCAGTTAACTACATAAAAGACAATTTAAAAGCTTCTCCGGAGCATACTTTTTATCACTAGGTTATAATGGTCAGCACCTAGCAACAGATCACGAAAAGCATTTCTACTTTGAGTATGAAAATTAAAGCGTACTATTTATCACTGCTAAAAGATACTCCAAAGTCTGGATTTTGGGATTATGCCTTTGTAGATATGATGCTAGAAGGACTGGTGGAAAAAGTAGAGGTAGATACAATACCCATTGATGACGTCGCAATTGTTATTATACCGGGCAGAAGCCATGCCGGTAAAGAGACCGCTGTAAATCAAGAAATACAAAAGATTAATAAGTGTGTGTTATTTATAATGGGAGATGAAGAGTCAATATTTGACCTAGATCAAATCAAACATAAAAATATTAAAATATGGGTGCAAAACCCTTCACCAAAATTGGACAGTGAATATAGGCGCATAGGTTGTGGTTATCCTCCTAAGATTAGAGAAATAACAGAGTCACCAGAAAAGACAATTGACTGGTTTTTCTCTGGACAGATGACACATAGTAGACGTTACTATTGCGTCAATCAACTAAGAAAACTTGACAATGGATATATGCTTACTAGTGATCACTTTACAGGTGGATTATCTCAAGATGAATATTATCAAAAAATGCTATCTGCAAAGGTAGTGCCTTGCCCGTCTGGGCCAGTGACACCAGACACGTTCAGGCTTTTTGAAGCACTAGAGCTTGGTTGTGTACCAATAGCAGACAACGAAACTAGGACAAACGATTGGTCTGGGTTCTGGGAGTGGCTTTTTGATGGCCCAGTACCGTTCCCATGTATCAACGATTATGACGATCTGCCAGGCTACATTGATGACTGTGTCAAGCAATATCCAGCTCTTAATAACGAATGCCAATCTTGGTGGCTAAGGAAACAGAGCGATTATAAGCGACAAATAATGAAGGATGCAGACATTCAGCCGGAAAGCATAACCGCCATAGTCACAGTTAGCGTTATACCCTCACATCCACAAACGGATATTCTAGAAGAAACAATCAACAGTATTAGACATCACCTACCAAGCTCTGAAATAATAATAATGTTTGACGGCGTTAGAACAGAGCAAAAAGAACTAGAAGCTAACTACAACGAGCATATACGCAGAGTATTAAATAAATGCCGATTTTGGGGCAACGTACGACCCTATATATGTAAAGAGCATCTTCACCAATCTGGAATGATAAAAAAGATTATTGATGATATACAAACACCTCTTTTGATGTTTATTGAGCAAGATACACCAGTAGTTATAGATGAGAAGATTGATTTTAGTTTTATAGAGAAGTCAATTCTAGACGGACAAAGCAATCTAATTAGATTACACCATGAGGGAGTAATACCAGAAGAACACTTACATTTAATGTTGGGTGCGTTAAACGACAAGCTAATGAAGACAATTCAATGGTCTAGCCGGCCTCACGTAGCGAGTGTCGCATTTTATAGACGCATTATGGACACTTACTTTTCAGCAAATAGTAATTGCTTTACAGAAGATTTACTACATGGCAAGGTACAAGACTCATTCCAAAAAGATGGAATGCTAGGTTGGGAGCAATGGAAGATACATATATACACACCAGATAAAAAGAATATTAAAAGGTCTTATCATCTTGACGGTAGAAATGGTGGTAAAAAATATGAAAAAAATCAAGTATTCTAAATTGAGCAAGCAATTATGGTAAAAATTGGGGTAGTCGTATTCGCTAATAATTCAGGTCTAGGTAATCAATCACGTAGACTAGTTGAGTTAATAAGACCGAGTAGGATATTAGCAATAGACTCATCTGGTTTCTCTCAGAATAAAGATCAGCACTTTGATTGGTATTCAGGATTTTCAGGTTACAAGGTTTCTGGCTTTCCTAACAATTTTGAGGTTAGGAAGTTTGTGCAAGGTTTGACACATGTATTGGTATGTGAAAACCCAATGAACTTTTACCTTTTAGATGCTTGTAAGAGACTCGGAATAAAATTATATATTGCCTCTAATTACGAATTTTGCGATCACCTCAATAAAGAGCTAACATTACCTTATAAGTTTCTCATGCCTTCTTACTGGCATCTTGACACAATGAAGAGCAGGTTTGGGGATAACATAGTGGAATATTTACCACCACCAATTGACCCGGCCGAGTTTGCAACCGCTAGAGAAATAAACATTAAAAGAACAAACACACCTCGCTTTTTACATATAGCCGGCACAATAGCAGTGAATGATCGAAATGGAACGCTTACGTTATTACAGTCTTTGAAAACAGCAAGGAGTAATTTTGAGCTAGTAATCAGGTCACAAAGAGAGCTACCAAGAGATTATATAGTAGATGACAAAAGAGTCAGATACATCATGGAAGATGAACGTGTAGTATCTAAGATGTATGAAGACTATGATGCACTGATTTTGCCTCGTAGGTATGGTGGATTATCCCTAACTACCAATGAAGCTCTTATGTCAGCTATGCCAGTGATTATGACTGATATAAGCCCTAATAATCAACTACTCCCGGAGCAATGGCTAGTTAAGGCAAAAAAGACAGGTGAGTTCACCACTAGGACAGCAATTGATATATACACAGCTAGTAGTTTATCTCTAAGTAAAAAGATTGACTCACTTACAAGAGAGGTGCTAGACACTATGAAACTAGACGCTTTTGAGATTGGTTATAATAACTTTAGTCATTCAGTACTAAGAAATAAATATCAAGCTTTATGGTTACAATAATCCTATTAGTATCAAGAAACTATTATCTACAAAAGGTTTTTTATAATCTTGATAGGTTATATTGTGACCCGGCAGAGACAAATCTGCTATGTTATGTTGACGGTGATCTAAGATTATATCAAGAGACAAGAGACTTTGTCACTGCTAGCAAGTTTCACCAAAAACTATGCGTATATAGAAAAAAAGGTACTCCAAGTGTGGGTAGTGTAAGACGAAGAAGGCAAAGAATAGCAGATATTCACAATGAACTCAAAGAGAATATTAAAGATGCAGATTTTCTGTTTTTAATAGAGGATGACACAATATTCCCCACAAGCACACTTGAGACACTTCTGTTGAATATGTCAAACTATCCGTACGCCGGCATCATATCTGGTGTTGAGATAGGTAGGTGGGGTTACACGATGATCGGGGCGTGGCAAGCTGACGACGTTTATGAACCTCAAAGAATAGTAAGCGTGGCCAATGGATCAGGTATACAAAAAGTAGATGCTACAGGTCTTTACTGTTGCATAGTCAGGAAGTCTGTATATATGGATCATAACTTTGCACCGCTAGATGATGTACTCGGCCCGGATGTTAATTTTGGCCTCAACTTAAGGCGTAAGGGATTAGACAACTATATCAATTATGATATTAAATGCATACATCTAACACAAAAAGAACCGATAACGGTTGAAGGCTCTCAAATTGTGAGGGTAGAAATCAAAAAGATCAATGATAAGTGGATGCAGTCTCGGCTCAACTGACTATCGATAAATATTAGAAGTAATTATAAGAGACTAGGTAATAATATGAGACAACCCGAACGACCAATCAGCGAAGCAGAACAGCAAGCAATTGTTAGTTGTGTTCAAATACTAAAAACTACAGCAGTCTTTGACGCAGATATAGCAAGGTCTCACACTGAACTACTTAGATTTTATCTAGGTATCTTCCCAAATCAAACTAGAGAAATAATATCAATGTTAGCAGGAGATACAAAAGATGACTGATATTTTAGATGAAGTCAAAAGCATACTCTACGATAGACAAGGCACTTACGATAAACCTGAGAATAACTTTACTAGAATAGCTAGTCTGTGGGATGCTTACATAAACGCTAAAGTTGACAAAAAGATCACACCACAAGATGTGGCAATGATGATGATACTAATGAAAATAGCTCGCGAGGTTTACGAACATAAAAGAGACAACACGCTTGACATTCTCGGCTATACAGTTTGCTTAGAACAGATGTATGAAAACACCTGAGGGTACACTATCCAGCGATGAACTAGTAGCAAATATAAATCCAGAGGGGTGGTCATGAAATCAATAGAACAAGTCAAAGGAGAAAACGGTATAGGTAGTGAAGACTTTTTAGGTTGGTTGATGTTCAATCAATTAGTCTTTGAGCTAATTAGACAAGGCACAGACGGTACTCTAAGAGAACATAACTCAGTAGAGCATGGTCTTACTCGCGGGGTCATAGGTGAGGCACACGAAGCCTTGGAAGCCCTACAAGAACTGGAACAGGCAGAACGAGAGACACCAGAGGACTACGAGAGGATTGAGGCGTTAAGACACCACCTAAAAGTAGAAATATCTGACGTACTTATCTTTCTAGGTTCAGTTTTATCTCATGCAGGGATGAGTCTCGAGGAAGTAATTGAAATCGTGGCAGGTAAGATCGAACAGAATAAACAAAAGTATCATCCTGATAACTTTTACGGACATACAGTAGAAGAAGCTTTAATATTCTCAAGGGAGGAGTGGAATAAAAAGCATGAAGCAGATAATCAGGTGCTATAATCTAAAATAATAGTATTTTACATAACACATTATGCCAATCAAAGACGGCGAAGTAAGAAATCCCAATGGATTGGGAGGCTTTAAAGAAAACCCGGAAAATATCAATCGTGGCGGAAGACCAAAAAATGAGCAACGCTTTGGGTATTGGTTACAGTTCTTTAAGGATATGTCTGAGGATGATTTTATAGAGTGGCCGTCAATAACACCAAGAGAAGAAAAATATATCGCTGCAATCAGTGCTTATGAACGAGTCAAAGCTTCTAAGACAGATTTGCCCAATTTTCGAGAGGTGGCGGACAGAACCGAAGGTAGGGCATCTCAAACGCTTATCCATGAGGGAGGTTTTTTAGCAACAGAAAGATTATTAGTTGAAATTGTAGAACCGGATGAAGACGCACAAGATTTTACTGAGCAAAAAACAGAAGCAGACGATTGATATTCTCAATGATCCGCTAGTGGTCGATTTACTTCTGGGAGGCGGAGCTGGCGGTTCAAAAAGCATCACAGTTTGTATATGGATGCTTATGCAGATAAGAGATTATCCCGGCATTAGAATTGGACTAGGCAGAAAAGAGATAACCAAATTAAAACAAACCACAGTCGTTACTCTACTGCGAGAAGCGCATCAGCTCATGGGAGTTACTGCAGGAGAGTTTGTTTATCAGGATCAAAAAGCACTGATCACATACCATAATGGGTCTAGCATCCAGCTTGTAGATATGGTACGCATGCCCTCTGACCCAGATTATGACCGCTTTGGATCGCTTAACCTAACCCATACGGTCATTGAAGAAGCAGGTGAGATTGTCAAAAAAGCCAAGGATGTTTTTACCTCTCGAAAAAATAGATTTATGAATAAGGAGTATGGCATAGTCGGCAAGAGCGTGCAGACGTGCAACCCTTCGCAGAACTTTCTCAAAAATGAATACTACAAACCGTATAAGGAAAAAGGCGGTGGTACTTATCAGCGATGGAAGCATGGCCACGTCATAGTTAATGGCGAGAGACTTGATGCATACAGGGGATTTTTACAATCGTTAGCTAACGACAACCCATTTCTACCGCCAAATTATCTAGAGGTATTAAGAATGTTACCTACTGCGGAAAAAAAAAGATTGTTACTCGGTGATTGGGACTTTGGTGACTCCGACAAGATGTTATTTCCACCTACACTAATTGATAGAGTTATGACCGATGAAATCACGCCGGGCAAGAGGTCTATTGGCGTAGATATAGCAGACGTTGGTAATGACTGTACTATTATCTCAATGGTTGAAAATGGTGTACTAGTTGAACAAGAAAAGATTGAGATTGATAAAACCTTAGCAGTTGGTGATCAAATAGCCGATGCTATTATTAAGTTTGCACAACAGAGAGGATTTAGCAGAGAACAGGCTAATTATATAGCGATTGACTCTGTAGGAGTTGGTGCATCAACTAGGGATTTTCTAAGGACAAGAGGCTGGAATGTGCGAGAGTTTATCGCTGGGTCAAGTAGCAGTAGCAATATGTACCGCAATCTCAGGGGTGAAACCATATATACACTAAGCAGAGCAATGGACAATACTAACTTTAAAATATATAAACATCTAAACGGACTTGATGAACTGCGAGAGGATTTAATGGCTCATGAATACGAAACACAAGAGCGAGTTATACTAGTTAAGCCAAAAAAGAGTATTAAAGAGCAACTAGGAAGATCACCGGACAGAGCAGAGTCTGCATATATTGCATTTTTTGCTTCAAAAGGTGATAATGACCCCAAACATAATAGTAACAGGATTATAATATAATGTTAAACAAACTCAGAAAATCAATAGCTAATCTAATCTCAAAAGATCGTAATTCGAGTAGGTTATCTACTCAATTTTTACGTAACGGAGGTAGACCAATGGACTCATCTTGGTCAAACGTGGTTATATCCGATGAAGATCTATACACTGGCTATAGCTATGCAGCGATACGGAATAGAGCTAATACAGTGGCTAGAATAGCATCAAACAACTTGCGCACCGAGTCTAATGGCGACAACACCTTAGATCATCCGTACTTATCAATACTAGATGCATCACCCTCTTTTACTAATTATCAACTATGGACTACTATTAGCACCTATCTTGACCTAGAAGGTATTTTCTACCTTATGGCAATTCGCAATTTCAATGAAGGTAGATATGGCACTATCCAAGAGTTTAAGCTACTCAACCCTTACAAAATCAAAAGAGTTATTGATAAAAACAGCCTTACAGAAGACGGTTATAACATTGTGGGATATATAGAGAGCAAAGACGGTCTTACTAGAGATATACCAAAAGAGATGATTATAGAAATAAGAGAGCTTAACCCATTTGGCGATGATCCAACCTCTATGACGGATGCGGCTAAAGAAAGTCAGTTCACACTCAAAACAGCAGGTGACTATACAAGAAACGCAATAAAAAATAATATCAATGCGCCGGGGGTCATGTCTACTGATGTGATACTGGGTGATACAGATTTTAAAAACTTTACAGAGAGAGTCAAAAATCATGTCAAAGGCGAGCCGATCTTTGCCAATGGCAAGGGTGCAATATCTTGGGAGTCAATGCAGACAAATCTCAAAGACTCAGGACTAGCAGAAATTAACAGCATGAATAGGGATATGCTTTTATCTACATCCGGAGTATCGAAAACTATTCTTGGCATTGAGGAAAGTGGAACTACAAGAGAAACGGCCAAGGTACAAAAGGACTTATACACAGAGAGCCAGATCATACCCAGAATACAGATGATTATTGATCCGCTCAATCAGGACTTTAGAAACAATTATCCAGATCAATTTAAATCTTTTAGGCCAATGTTAGTCGTTGATAATCCAAGTGCCACAGATCACTTAGCAGATCAAATAGAAATTGATGTTATAGCAAAAAGAGCCGACACCTATGACAAGCTACTAATGGCAGGTTATGACTCTGAAACAGTGGCCAAGTTTATTAGCGGTGAGATTGAAATAGATAAGTTGGGAGAGCCAGTAAGACCCGAAGAGACTATCATTGATGAGCCAATTATAAATAAGGTAGAAGATAAAGTAGAGAACGAGCAACCAACTAAAAGGGGAATGATTGCACAACAACAATCATCACTCCAGAACGCAGTTACTAACATAGATCAGAGAGTGGTTGCTGATGTACTTACTAAAGTAACCGAGAAGTTTAAAAACTCTACTTATGAAGTAGAAGCTGATGTTATTGCTAAAAAGGACAAAGACGAGTCAGTTAATGAGCTAGCGTTAGTGTTAACTGGCTTTTATGGCATTATGTTAATGCTCAAGGGTGGTGAAACCATGAGAACCAGAACAGGTCAATATGCCATGGGTGGAATATTTAATATTGACTCTAAGATTAAAAAGTATATTAAAAAAGTCAGCGACAAGGTGGCACAAAGCCATATTGATACAATCGTTGATGATCTATTACAAACGGTGCGTCAAACCGCACTGACAGAAGGGGCGGGTATTAATGAAATTACAAGAGCAATTAGAAAAAAGTACAATCAAACGATTACAGAGAATAGGGCAAAGACTATCGCAAGAACAGAAACAAACAGGGCATTTACCCGAGCGCAGTATGAAGCCGATGTACAATTTATTAAACAAAACAACCTCGAAAGCCGAGCATTCAAAAAATGGATGACAAGATCAGATAATCCTTGTGCATTCTGCCAACAGCTAGCATCAGAGCCAGCTATACCATTTGTCAAAAACTTTAGAAACTTAGATGACAACATCACTGCTGACGGTAAAGACTTAAAGGTAGGCTTTGAGAGCCTAGAGGCTGGTAACGCACATCCTAACTGCTCTTGCGAATACCAACTTGTTATCGAACCAGCAAAAAATAATCTCGATCTAGAAGAATTAAAAGCAAGGTATGAGGAAATGGATAAAAGAAGCTTAGAAGCCAAACAATTAATAGAGGAGATTAAATCTGAAAGTGCCAAGTTTTTAATTGCAAAACAGGATGTAGAGTTAAAGAAAAAAGAAATGCAAGAATTAACGACTGAGATTGAAAATTTACTCTAAATATGAATAAAAAAATCGTTGAAATTAAAAAAAACCTACTGGCAAAAAAGATTAAAAGCTATCAGGCTATATCAGAGTTAAGAGATTTAGTTAGTGATAATGCCGTCAGTGACAAACTGAATAACAATTTGGTCGTGGAAAAGTTGGATGGTGTAAGTACTGCCATTAAATCTATCAAGACGCCAGATTTTTTACCCGTCATTAAGACCATTCAAAACATTAAACCGATCGAACTGAAAGAGGTCATATCCTTGTTAAAGGAGATACTTAACCGGGAGATAATACAAATCAATCAGCAAGAGCCTATTAAGTGGCCCAAGAATCCAAAGGATGCTATACCCGTCGTTCTTACC
>Ga0105051_10008408_pt1 | contig 10467 bp, 7 predicted proteins | sample FRY02_FD_78383 | JGI IMG/M metagenome (GOLD analysis project Ga0105051, IMG submission 78383) | Freshwater microbial communities from Lake Fryxell liftoff mats and glacier meltwater in Antarctica - FRY-02 (megahit assembly) | ecosystem: Environmental > Aquatic > Freshwater > Ice > Glacier...
AAGTCGCCAAAACAGCGCATAAAAACGGCACCACCCTGCGCGAAGAAGCGATTGCCCTGGGCTTCGTGGACGGGGAAACCTTTGACCGCGTGGTCCGCCCCGAGGATATGATTGGCCCGAAAGTCTAAGCCCCCATGGCCGAAATCATCAACCTGCGCGCCGCCAAAAAGGCCAGGGTGAAAACCGTGGCCCGCGCGCAGTCAGATGCCAATGCCACCAAGTTTGGCCGCACAAAGGCCGAAAAACTGGCCGAAAAAGCCGCAGCCAACAAGGCCAAGCGCGCCCTTGATGCCCACGCGCGGGACCCAAAACCATGAGCCTGCCCCCCACCGCGCCGCCAGAACGCCCTGTCAAACATTCCCTCACCCTGCGCGGCCACCGCACTTCGGTGTCACTGGAGGCAGAGTTCTGGGTCGCCTTCCGCGACATTGCCACAGCGCGCGGCGTCACCCTGAACGCCTTGGCAATCGAGGTGGATGAGGCGCGCCAAACCACTATCGGCCTTGCCTCGGCTATCCGTGTTTTTGTGCTCAACCACTATGAAAACAAGGCGGCGGGCAGGCCGTAGGGTGGGTGCCAACCCACCACCCCGCGTTCAAACCCGCCGCGCCACATCCAGCCAGATCCCGTCCTTGGCCCGCACCGTCAAATGCGCCACAGGCACCGGCACCCGCCCCGCCACCGTTTCAAATCGGAAAGCGCTTACCAGCATCGCCAGCAGCAACGGCCCTTCCACCATGGCAAACCCGGCCCCGGGGCACACCCGCGCGCCCGTGGAAAACGGGATAAAGGCATCCCGCCCACAGGCCCGCCCCGCCTCGGTTTGCCAGCGGTCGGGGTCAAATTCATCCGGGCGGTCCCAGATACGCTCGTGGCGGTGCAAATGCCAAGGGCTAAGAACCACCTGCGCGCCGGGGGCTACATCGCGGCCCCGAAACGCCTCGGGGCAAGTGTTTTCGCGCACCATCATAGGGACGGGCGGATACAGGCGCAACGCTTCGCGGAACACGTCGCGGGTGAATTTCAGGCGGCCCATCACGCCAAAGTCCGGCTGGCCACCCACTGGGATGCCGTCAAGCGCCGCAGCCTCGGCGGCAACCCTGTCTTGAATTTCCGGATACATCGCGAGCAAATAAAGTGCCCAACCCAAGGCGGATGCGCTGGTTTCATGCCCCGCCAGAAAGAAGATCGCCACTTGATCAATCATCTCCTCGGTGCCGAACCGCTGCCCCGTCATGGGGTCCGCCGTCGTCATGATCTTGGTGGCAAGATCATCCGGGGCGGTGCCTGCGGCGATCTGCGCCGCTCGGGTTTCCGTCAACTGCCGGATCAATCCGCGAATCCGCGCCGCCGTTTGCTTTGTTGCCCGCGAATGAAAGCGCGGAAACCAGCGCGGCAAGGGCAGGAAGGCCGCCAAATTCAGGATCGGCTGTTCGCGCTGATAGTTGCGGAATTGTTCAAATACCTCCGCCGCGATTTCATTTTCGATCGGGATGGAAAACAGCGTGCGAAACATCACATCTGCCGCGGCATGGCTCATCTCCGGCTCCACATCAAAACGCCCGGTTTGCATCCGCGCCACCGCCTCCTGCCCTGCCGCGACCATGGCGGGAAAGGTTTCTCGGATGCGGCCGCCTTCAAAGGCCGGGTCGATGATGCGGCGCTGGTGTTTCCACACTTCGCCATTGGTCACGAAAACCGAATTGCCCAGAAGCGGGCGGAGCCCTTCGCCGATGCGGTTGGATTTCGGAAAATCATCCGGGCGCGCGTTCAACACAAGCCGCACCAAGGCGGGATCATTGCACATATAGCTGCGGAAAAACGGCGTGCGAAATTCGGCCATCCAGGCGCGGTACAGCCGTGCGGGTTGCGCCGAAAGGATATCGGCGCGAAACAGCCGCATATAGCGCCAGAGCGTTACCTTGTCGGGGCGCGCGGTTGGTTTGGGCGGGGTCATAACGCAACCGAGGTGTTTGTGTTCACCGCCCGTTCAATGCGCGACGCCGAGGCCACGCGCCCCTTGTAGCGCGCGCCAAGCGTCAATGGCCCGGCGGTGATCTGGAAATAATCGTAATCGCGGGGCCGATCAAAGGCGCAAAGATATTGAAAATGCAGCCGGAAAAACCGCCAGCGCAATTCGCGCCAGCGCGCGGGCGACAGGCTTTGCGTGAAGGCCGCCGAAAACACCAAGGGCCAGCGCTTGCCCGCAGGGGCCACCCCCGTCACCGAAACCGGATCGCACAGCGCAAAGGCGCAGCCATCGCCGGGGGCGGTCACATCAACCCAAACCAGCGCATCCGAGGTGGAGAGATAGGCCAGATCAGCGCGCAACCGATGGGCATCTGGTAAGAAAGACACCATCGGCACCACATGGCCAAGCGACAAGAACGACAGCTTGGGGCCCGTTTTGGGCACTTGCCCTGCCCGGATCAGATCCGCCAGTACCGACACGCCGATATGGACGCCCGAAGAATGACCAACGACCAGAACCTCATCCACATCGTCTTGCATGGTATTCGCAATCGCCGCCCCGAACTCTGCCATGCGCGCTTCCAGCGGGGCGGGGTTTGCGCCGTTGAACTGCGCGGAATAGGCGTAATCATGCATCAGGTAATAGGCGAAAACCTTGTTGTCGATGCGCCGGAACCAGTGCAGCAGCGCCAGTGCCACCACCAGCCCAATAGCGAAGCCCGCCCACGCGCCGTAGGGCGGCAGCATCGCGCCCAAACCCACAAGGCCCCGCACAACCAGCGCCGCAAGGCCCAGCTGCACCAGCAAGAACACCACCGGATAAAGGGCCGCGATCACCGGGCCTTTGCGAAGCCGCATCAAGCGAAACAGCACGCCAGAGCTGATATATATCCAAGCGGTTTTCACCAGTTGCGCATAGGTCGCCAAAATCCCCGTGGCCATCGACGCCTTGACGATATCGGACCAGACCAGCACCTCTACCTGCGCGGCCACATCCGCCCCGCCAATGCGCGCGGCCACCTGCCAGCCATAGCGCCCACCCTCTTTCGGTTTCAGATCAACCTCGTAGCCGGAAATCCGCGCTTGTTCGGCGGCCTCCTTGCGGTACAATTCGCGGTAGCGGCGGGGGTGAAACGGGTCATAACCGGGGATATAGAACACGCGGCGGCGCGTGACCTGTGTGCTGTCTTGGAGTTGCTTCGCCATCTGCCCGCCTGCCTGATTTATCCGGCATTATAGCGGTAAATCGGGCAAAACTTAGCCTAAAGTGCTAAGCACCGGAAAGGTTTCCAAAAGCCAGAAGGAAAAGGCCGAAAACGCACCTGTCAGCAGTGCTACGCCGACGATGATCAGCAGCACCCCCATTGCGCGTTCAATGGTTTTCATATGGCGTTTCAGGCGCTGCATCAGCCCCACGGCGCGTTCAATGAACACTGCCGCCAGAATAAACGGCAGGCCCAGCCCCAAGGCGTATACGCCCAGCAAGGTGGTGCCGCGCGTCAGGCTTGCCTCGGATGCCGCAAGCGACAGGATGGCGCCCAGTTGCGGGCCGATGCAGGGCGTCCAGCCAAAGGCGAAGGCAAGGCCGAGCAGATAGGCCCCGAAAGCCGATCCACCCCGGTCGCCCGCATCCAGCCGCGCCTCCCGGTCAAGAATGCCAATACGAAACACACCCAGAAAATGCAGGCCGAAAACGATCACGACCACGCCCGAAACCTTGGACATAATATCTTGATATTGCAGGAAAAACGTCCCGAATATCGAGGCGGTGAAGCCCAGGAACAAGAACACCGTCGACAGGCCCATGACAAAGAAAATCGCAGGCAACAAAACGCGGCGGCGCGCGGTGGTGCCCGTCATCTCGGTCATGCTGATCCCGCCCATATAGGCAAGATATGGCGGCACAATTGGCAAGACGCAGGGCGACAGGAAGGACAGAACGCCTGCCAGCAGCGCCACCAGCATTGCGGGCGCAAGGGCGGCGTCGATAAGGTCAATTCCGATCATGGGTCTTCCTTTGCTTGCCCCTGCATAGACTGTTTTTCGCAGGCTTGTCACCCGGACAAAGGGTCACGTTCGCGTGGCCCCATCCGCGTCATCACAGACCGCGTCAAACCAAAAGGGCGCAAAGTTTCCCCTGCGCCCCTGTCTTGGTTCGGGTCCGCCTTAGCGGCCGAGGTTCCACCAACCCTTGCGGCGCGGTTTGGTCTCCTCTGCCGCATCGGTTGCCGGCTCTGCAGGCACGGGCTCTTCAGACATGGGCTCTGCCGCAGCGGGTTCTTGCACGGGTTCCACAACGGCTGCAGGCTTCGGCGCAGGCTCCACAGGCGTTTGTGCCTTGGGCGCTGCGACGTCATCTACCGCAGTTTCAGCTTCGGCTTTTGGCTTCCGGCTCCGGGCGGGGCGCTTTGCCGGGGGCTTTTCTTCGGCCTCTGTCGGCACCTCTGCCGCGACAGCGACAGCGACATCGGCCCCGGCCTTGGGTTTGCGCGTGCGGCGCGGCTTGGGTGCATCACTCGGGGCCGCTTCAGCTACTGTCTCCGGCGTTGCCTCGGGTTGGGCTGGGGCGTCCACATGCTTTACCGCTGCGGGTTCTGTCCTTGGCTTGCGGCTGCGCGAACGGCTGCGCTTTTTGGGTGCATCCGAAGTTTCCTCGGCTGCAACCTCGCTTGCGTCATCACCCTGCGCAGTCCCTTCGGACTCGCCATCAGCCCCGTTCTCATCAGACCCGTTTTCATCAGACCCGTTTTCATCCGCACCATTTCCGCTGCGACGACGACGGCGACGACGCCGCTTTTTGCGACCATTGCCGTCTTTGGGGTCCTCCTCGGACCGTTCCGAACGCTCGGCACGCTCTCCCCGGGCAACGGGCGCGTCCACTTCCTCCTCGGCGTTTTCCTCTTCCTCGGTGGGGATATCGGGATCCTCGATGTCATCGACATAGGCCCCCATCATCGAGGAATTGCCCGAAATCACGGATGAGGATTCGGACACCACACGGGTTGCGGTCTTGAACTTTTCGATGGTGTAATCGGGGCTGATCATCGCAGGATCACCTTCAACCCGCACCGACATGCCATAGCGGGCCTCGATCATCGCGATATGTTCGCGCTTTTGGTTCATCAAGAAGTTGACGACCGCAATCGGCGCGCGCAACAGCACTTCCTTGCTGCGCTTGCGGGTGCCTTCTTCTTCCAGCGCGCGCAAAATCGTCAGCGCCATGCTGTCATCGGAACGGATCAGCCCCGTGCCGTGGCAATGCTGGCAAGGCTGGGTGGTGCTTTCCAACATGCCGGGGCGCAAGCGCTGGCGGCTCATCTCCAGCAGGCCAAAGCCGGAAATCCGGCCCACCTGAATCCGCGCGCGGTCGGTTTTCAGCTTGTCTTTCAGCCGCTTCTCAACCGCGAGGTTGTTGCGCCGGTCTTCCATGTCGATGAAGTCGATCACGATCAACCCGGCCAAATCGCGCAGGCGCAACTGGCGGGCAACCTCCTCGGCGGCCTCCAGGTTGGTCTTGGTCGCCGTATCCTCGATCGAGCCTTCCTTGGTCGCCCGGCCAGAGTTCACGTCAATCGCCACCAGCGCCTCGGTGATACCGATCACGATGTAACCGCCCGATTTCAGCTGCACCGTCGGGTTGAACATGCCTGCCAGATAGCTTTCCACCTGATATTTGGCGAACAGCGGCGTCTGGTCCATATAGGGCTGCACGGCCTTCGCATGGGTCGGCATGATCATGCGCATGAAGTCCTTGGCCACGCGGTAGCCTTCGGCCCCTTCCACGATCACCTCGTCAATCTCGCGGCTGTAAAGGTCGCGGATGGAGCGTTTGATCAGGTTGCCTTCTTCATAAATCGCAGCAGGCGCCATGGATTTCAGCGTCAATTCGCGAATCTGTTCCCACAGGCGCATCAGGTATTCATAGTCGCGCTTGATTTCCGGCTTGGTGCGCTTGGCCCCTGCCGTGCGGATGATCAGGCCTGCACCTTCCGGCACAACAATCTCGGAAGCAATTTCCTTCAGCTTCTTGCGGTCATTGGCTTGGGTGATCTTGCGCGAAATGCCGCCACCGCGTGCGGTATTGGGCATCAGCACGCAATAGCGGCCCGCCAGCGACAGATAGGTTGTCAGCGCGGCCCCCTTGTTGCCACGTTCCTCCTTGACCACCTGCACCAGCATAATCTGGCGCATTTTAACGACTTCCTGAATTTTGTAGCGGCGCGCACGGGGGCGGCGGGGAGCGCGAATTTCTTCGGTCACATCCTCATCCGCGACCGATTCGATATCATCATCGGTTTCCGAGGCGGAATCCACCGCGCGGTAGGGCTGAGAGCCGTTATCGTCATCACTGTCGGCCACCGAAGGCTCGGCCACGGGAAGTTGTGCCTCGACTGCAGGGGCGTCCCCCTCTGCGGCATCATCCTCGTCCAGATCGACGACATCCATGCCGCCAATCTCGCCGGTTTTTACCGCATCAACCGCATTGGCCGACTGGGTGCGCGGCCTGGAGCTGCGTCGGCGGCCTTTGCCGCCATTGCGATCACCATTCCTGTCGCCGTCGCGATCCTTCTCGCTCTCATCCTCATCCTCGGCCCGCGCAAGTGCGCGTTCCTCTTCCAACAGGGCCTGCCTGTCTGCCAGTGGGATCTGGTAGTAATCGGGGTGAATTTCGGCAAAGGCCAGAAAACCGTGCCGGTTGCCGCCGTAATCAACGAAAGCCGCCTGAAGCGAGGGTTCGACCCGGGTTACCTTTGCAAGGTAGATGTTGCCAGCAAGTTGGCGTTTATTGATGGTTTCAAAATCGAATTCCTCAACCTTGTTTCCATCCACCACAACCACCCGAGTTTCCTCGGCATGGGTGGCGTCGATCAGCATTTTCTTGGCCATTATGTTCCATTGCACCCATCAGCGCCCACCGCGCCGGAAACTTTCCGGGGGGGCGATTTGCGCGTTTGCGGTGACTTGTCTGGGCGTGGCTGCGCATCAAAAACGCCGGGCTTGGCCTTTGCGGCCCCCCGTCTTTTTTGGTCATAGTCATAGCGCGGCACATCGCGATTAATCCCGAATGCATTGCTGCATCCATGTGAAAAGCCCTTAAGTCCATGACTTTACGGGCGAATGAGGGGCCTTGCGGCCATTAAGCCGCCGAAGAGGCGCATTGGCGAACAGTCGGTCCTGCCCATGCATTTCGGCGTGAATTTGTCGCGCGGGCCCTTCTTTTCGCAAAGGGCGGCCCCCGTCGTGCGACCATAGAGGCAGGTGGGCTGTGAACACAATGGTCAATTTGCGGCCCTGGTGTTTTAACGCGCCCGCCCCTGCCCACGGCCTTGTTGCGGTTTTTGCTGTGCATCTTTGGCAGTGCCGATATGGTGGAGAAGGGCACGTCGAGGGGGACATTTTGGCACAAACCGATATCAGCATCTTGATCCTTGCTGCGGGGTCTTCCTCGCGGATGCGGGGGGCGGACAAGCTGTTGGAGCCGGTTGCAGGCCAGCCATTGCTGCGACATGTGGCGGGTGTGGCGCTTGGCATGGGGCTTGCGGTGACAGTCACCCTGCCCGTGCAGCGCCCCGCACGGCGGGCGGTTCTGGCCGGGCTGTCGCTGCGCGTGATAGAGGTTGCGGGCGACGAGGGCATGGCTGCATCCTTGCGCGCAGGGGTGGCAAGCCTGCCCTTGGACCATGCAATCTTGATGCTTTTGGCGGATATGCCAGAGGTGGATGGCGCGGACCTTGCCACCCTGATAAGCGCCCACAACATCGCGCCCAGACGCATCCACCGCGCCTGCGACGCGGCGGGAAAGCCCGGCCATCCGGTTATTTTTCCGCCCTGGCTGCGCGCCAATTTGCTGGCCCTGCAAGGCGATAGCGGTGCTAGGGCCGTGCTTGCCGCGCATCAAGACAAAGTGGACGCTGTGCATTTGCCGGGCCTGCACGCCACCACCGATCTGGACACGCCCGAAGATTGGGCGGCGTGGCGCAGCCTGCAACCCTAAGGCGGGGGCAACCTGACGCGCGCCCGAGGTGGGGGGCTGCATCATTCCGGTAGCAAAGCTTTCGCTTCAAAGGATTTCAGCGACAAGCGCACGGCGTGATAGCAATCACCCATTCCCAACTCCGGGAAAATCGCCATGATCTCGGCCCGTTTGGCGGCGTCCATCCCGTCCATGGTCTGGATGCCGGGCTGAAAACTTTCGGTCCAAGCCCCATCGCCGCAGATGATTTCGTGCTGATCAAACAGCAGATGGATATAGCTCACCTCCTGCGGCCAGGCCCGCACGATGCTTCGGTCATTGACCAGATGCAGCGCAGATACCAGCACCTCATGCTGTCCAAACAGCATTTCGGCGCGCGCCCCCGACATCAGCATACGGTGTTGCGGAGACACGGTCATATCGCGCGCAGGCAGGCCCTCGCCCAGCGCGCCTGCCCGGATACGCACCGGGTTGAAGGCGGGGTGTTCGGCCAGATCATGGCGCGACAAGCGGCGCGCCCCCACCCAGCGGATGGTCTGATACCCATTGTCACGGGTCAGAACGCTGTCGCCCACCACCAGATCTTCGATCAGGCGCTCACCTTTTCTGGTCAAGATCATCGTACCGTGCATAAAGCACGGCACCACGCTTTCGATATTGGAGAAGGTGAAGCTGCCGACAACCGCGCCGAGGCTGTCCAACACCTGCACGGTCCCGGACTCATCATTACCGCCGCCATAAATGATGTTGGTCATCGCAGCGCCGCCAAGGCTGGCAAGGTTCAAGGTGTCGAAATCGTCGCCACCCTCGCCACCATCAATCACGTCACCGATGCCCCCGATGAACAGATCACGGTCATCGCCACCGTCCAGGGTATCGGCCCTGTCCCCGCCGACAAGCGTGTCGTTACCTGCGCCACTGTCCAGAATATCGGCCCCGTCCCCGCCATAAATCGCATCAGCGCCAGCATCCCCGATCAACTGGTCAACCAATTTGCCGCCAGTGATGGTGTCATCGCCATCGCCGCCATAGGCAAGGTTGTTCGCGGTCAGGCTGCCTGTAATGCTGTCATCGCCCACATCACCAAACAGCGCATCAAGGCCCGTGCCACCGCCAAGGATAGTATCATTGCCCGCACCGCCATAAGCCCCGTCATCGCCCGCCCCGGTTTCAATCCGGTCGTCGCCTTCATCGCCATATAGGCTATCGGCCCCGTCACCACCGTAAACGGTATCATTGTCGATACCGCCGTAAACCGTGTCATTTCCGGCATCGCCCAAAAGGGAATCGTCGCCGTCATCGCCGTGAACAGCGTCCGCCCCGGTGCCTCCAAGGATGGTGTCCGTGCCGGTGCCGCCGTAAACCTCGTCATCGCCAAGGCCTGCGTTGATGGTGTCATCACCGCCATTGCCAAAGATCGTATCGTCGTCGCCGTCCGCGCCGTCAATCGCATCGCCGTCCGTGTCGATATAGCCGGGGGTCATCAAATCGGCGGTGGCAAGCCCATCAACCGGGCCCGTGCCAGCGGCGGGAATGCCCATCGCAATCAGATACGCCGGGTTGGCGGCGTCCAGGGGGCTGATACCCGTCAAGGTCAGGCTTTCGCCAGCGGGAAAGCCCAGTACGGCATTGCCCGCGCCATCATCGGTCACGACCACAGCGGACACATCCACCGGATCACCGCTTGCGTCCAGCAGATCGGTTGCATCCAGCTGGTCATGGCCCGTAAAGGTGCCATCGCCGTTGTTGATCGGCCCTTCAAAGCTGCTGACGGTATCATCGCCAACCCCATCGGCCAGAACGACCGTATCTTGCACGCCATCGGCTGCACCCAGATCAAACCAATCATTGCCGCCGCCACCTGCAACGGTATCGGCCCCTGCCCCGGTAAAGACGTCGTCGGCACCTTCCGAACCGATAACACGGTCATTGCCGGACCCCAGAATAAACGTCTCGATCTCGGCGAAATCAGCGACCTGCACCGGGGGGGTAAAGCTGCTGTAGTTGAATTCGCCATTCGCGTCCTGCAGCCCTGTTGCACTTGCGAGGCCCACAGGCCCTGCCCCGCCGGCATCGGTCACGATCAGATAGGTTTCGCCCGGAATGCCGGTTGGTCCGGCGTAATCCGGGCTGACCCAACCCACAAAGAACGGATTGCCACTGGCATCCAGATATTCGGATTTGCCCGCAGCCCCAAGTCCCGCGCCCGCTACCGGCAGACCATCAAAGCCGGTCATCAGGGTTTGGGAGCTATCACCGCCGCCGCCGCCGCCAATGCCTTGGCTGTAGTCAAGGAGGATATCCATATCGGACACTGGTACGTAAAACCATTCGCCCGTGCTGAAATCAATCGGGCCGGTGGGATAGACACCAGAGCCGCCCACGGCTGCATCGGGCTTGAAAATACGTACATAATGCGCCGCAGGGCTTGCGCCCGCGCCGCCTGTGGGGTCCACGGTCAGGGTGCCGTCATCAGGGTTGTTTGCATCCCCCACGCTCAGGTCCAAGAAGATATCGGCTGT
>Ga0105051_10008411_pt1 | contig 10458 bp, 13 predicted proteins | sample FRY02_FD_78383 | JGI IMG/M metagenome (GOLD analysis project Ga0105051, IMG submission 78383) | Freshwater microbial communities from Lake Fryxell liftoff mats and glacier meltwater in Antarctica - FRY-02 (megahit assembly) | ecosystem: Environmental > Aquatic > Freshwater > Ice > Glacier...
TTATCTTCGAACAATTCTGGGTTATAATAAAAACATTCGGCTCCCGCAACATATACACTATGAATAAATATTTCAGGTGTAGGAATTTTAATTTTTATATTACTATGTTTCCCGCCTAGTCTAACCGAAGCTAGGATTTTTACATGACTAACGAATATAGCTGTAACCATATCCATTAGAAATGGGCATTTTTCTTTAATTCTAAGAGTTTCCTGATCTAATATAGATTGATTCCACTTTGGAACTTGTTTAAGAAATATTTGAAATTGACGTAAAGGGTTATCACCGTCTTCTTCTACAGAGTCTTCATAAATACTAGTAAAACCTTCTTGAATTAAAGGTTGTAAATGACGTTTTAGTTGATCCGAATATTCATCTCTAGCAGCAACAAGTACTGATACATTAAGTTGGTTTGACATTTATATATCTGTAAGGTTATTAATATTATTAGGAAACGAATTTAAAGTTATAAAATAAATAATAAATAAAAAGATGGATAAAGATAGTAAATGTTTCGTTATGTTAAGTCAGAATATTAAGAGTATTAAACCAAAGGAACTTGTGGGTGATTGGTATGTGTCTGAAAAACATGATGGTATTAGAGCTATTTGGGACGGTAAAGATTTGTTAACAAGGGCTAAAAGGAAATTTAGTTTTGTACCTGAATGGTTTATTAAACTTCTTCCTGAATTTCCTTTAGAAGGAGAAATTATAGTTCCGGGTAAACCCTTTACTTATTTTAGTGGTGTAACTGTTGTAAAAACAGACGACCCTAGATGGAACGAGGTTGTTTTTATGATTTTCGATACTCCTGTGTCTGGTATTACCTTTAATAAAAGGTTTGACAAGATTAAAGAATTTGTTAAAAAATCTAATAGTAAACATATTAGTCATATTGAGTGTACGTTAGTAAAACAAATTGAAAAACCAGAAAATATGAAAATAATCCATGATAAATATAATTCTATTGTAAAGAATGGAAGAGAAGGGGTTATGATTATTCGTTCAGACAACCTATATCAACCCAAGAGAGTTAAAACTATTCTAAAATATAAAAAAGAGTGTGAAGGTGAATGTGAAGTTATAGGTTATCTTGAGGGTAAGGGGAAATATGAAGGGGTTTTGGGAAAGTTGATGTGTAAACATAAAGGTGGTGGCCCAACCTTTAATATAGGTGGTGGGTTTATAGATATTCAGCGACAATGTTATAAATTTAGTGATTCGCAAAGCGATCTCTTAGAGAATTCGCAAAGCGATCTCTTAGAGAATTCGCAAAGCGATCACGACTTTAAAGAGTTAAAGAGGGTATGTACTTTAACACAGCCTACTAAACCAGAAACGAATTCTCTAAGAGATCCTAAATGTGACCCAAGAATTTACGAACCTGTACCAAAGATTGGAGACATAGTGACATATCAGTGTATGGAGATTATTCCAAAAACTGGTATTCCAAGAATGGCTATTCTAAAAGGTATTCGTTACGATTTTGATTAAAATAAAAATGTTAATGTTGTATAATGAACATTCAAGGCACGGATGAAGAAAAAGAATTAAATATATGTATTATCTCACAAGAACATAAATATTATACTATAGATCAAACAGAAAAAATTATAGATTTTTTAAAATTTTTATATAAATTATTAACTGAAAAAATACCTTTTAAAGAAGCAAATGGTACTTATACATATAGAAAATATTCATTTTTTTTATTTAAAAATAAAAAAATGTGTATAAAATATGATACGTCAGAAAACAAATTTAAATTAGAAGAACATGGTTCTTATAAAGAAGAAGATTGTGACGTAATTGTTCAAAAATTTGATATACCTGTTATTGGTAGACGTATTCAATTTATTTTAGAAATTAGTAATGAAAATAAAGGTATAAAATATATATGTAGAATGAGTAAGGGTGAATTCCAATTTAAACTAGATACCAAATTAAGTGTCGTTATAGAGAAAGGTTTTCCGTTTTTTATGGAAACTTTTGCAATAATAAATTATAATTCGAAATGGGGGGATAAATATACAATACCAGCAATACAAATAATTGAATCTGTAAATGGTATTTCTTTAAATAAATATGTAGAGGATAATATTACAATAGAAAAAAATGTAAATGAAGTTCCTTTAATAAAATATAAAAACGGTGATACTACTAAGAATGAAATATTATTAATATATTTCCAGGCTCTACTTGTTTTAGAACTTTTTTTTAAAATATTTGACGAAAGAACTAGAGATATGCATAATGAAAATATTATAGTATATGAATGTAATGATAATAAAAAATGTTCTAATAATCAAAAATTTATAATAAATGGAAAAACTTATGAATTTAATTGTGGTTATAATTTAAAATTGATAGATATTACTTCAGATAGTTTAACATACCCTGATTATGATAAATATAAAGAATTTAGAACATCAGACAGATACAATATAACAAATAAATTTATAGACTTTTTATATTTATTAAGAATAAAAGGTCAACATATTAATAGTAATAGTTCTATTGTTATTGCCAGTTTACTAGATGATGAGATAAAAGATCAATTAATGGGTGAAAATAATATTTCTAGAACTGATTTTTTAGATACATATTATGAGAAATATATTAAGGATAAACATCCCGTTAAAGACAGGGAAAATTTAAAAGAGTATAATGTTGATAAATTAGTAGAAGAATTAAAATTAGACACAAGGGATCCTATAGAATATTGTGTTATATCTACATAAGTCAAACAAACTTAAACATTACAATATTTAAATAAATATTTAAAATGGGTACTTTTCCTGAACATATATGGGTTTTAATAAAAGAATTATTAATTGACAATAATGCTATAATTAGAAATATAGCTATAAAATATCAACCTAGTTCACAATATAATTGGTTAAAAGGTGAAGTAAAACCATTAACTGTTATACCTTTTACCAATGAAAATATTCAAACACATGAAATATTGTATAACACAACAAACACAAACACAATACTTCAATACAACAACAAAATGTGTTATGAATTTGCTATTAATTCATTAGATAACATTGATAAAATAGAATTAAATTTAGGAGGGCAAACATTTGGGATAATGTATCCTAAAATTTTTAAAGTATTTAATTATTTATTTAACATACCAGAAAAGAAGGAAAACGGATATTTTATCATACCTTTTTGGTTTTCAAAAATGGGGATACCGTTTTGTGAATACCATAATCTATTTATACATATAAGATATAATCCTGGTTATAACCAAAGTATATTACAATATAAAACAAGAAATATAAATGCTTTATCTAAAAATGATTCTTATGTTTTACACACCATAGGAACACCATTATTATACAAACAGAATGGAAGATTATGTTTTAATCACCCTACATCTAATATAATTATTAAAACAAAACTTAAAGAAATTATAATTGTAATAAATAAAAATGAAAAATTGTATTTAAAATCTAATAAGACGATAGGGGATTATAATATATTTCCTATAAGCAGAAGTTTAAAAGATTATGAACTTATGGTAAATTTCAGCATGATTGACATGGCTGTAATTAATGGGGATTTTGAAGAAGATTTTGAAGAAGAAGTTATACAGGTACACATACAAGGTTGTAGGTTTATAGGAGGTATGGGTGGACTTATGTATGCTAATTAATTATCAAAATAAATAATACTTTAATACTTTTGGATTAAAAATAGTAAAATATTAAAATGAGTTCGATTAGTCCAAATAATTTTGAAGAGTTTGTTAAAGAACTACGTGGTGAATATCTTAATATTGACCACGCAACTTTTTATTATAATTTGAAAAGTGTTGTATTAAAAAATGTTAATACTATTGTTGTAAACCCTTATACAACTAAACTGTTTAATTTCTTAGATAATCATGATTACGATCAAGGGAAATTTATTTCTATTTTAAATAATTATTAATTCGTTCCGAATTTAAATTAAACCTTAAAATAAGCCTTAGGGCTTTTTTTAATTAAAGTTTGGGTTAAATGACGACGAAATGATACTTTTATTTTCCTTAAGTTTCATCCAATCACCAACCTGTTGATAAACTGGATTGGGGTTCAACATACAAGTACTTCCGTCTGTTTTAACACCTGGAATAAAATCATAACATCCCGATGCACTACTTTGTCCATCACTACCGGCTCTAAGATTTTTATAACCGTGTAAACCATGAGCATTAGTGTATTTATTAGAACCTTCTTCAAAACCAAAATCTTTATCTCCAAAAGATTCAGGAGAACTAAGAACACATTTTTCACCACAAGTATCCTTTGTTGTAAACTGATCAGGGTAAAAAGCAGTTGTACAATTGTTAGAACCACCTATAACATTTGCTCTACCCAACCCACATTTAGAGTAATTACGTACTTCATCTCTAACTAACATACCAATATTTCCCTGTACTGGTAATGGACCTTCTTCTCTTTCCATTGGGGTTTGATCTGCGGATGAGTGTGTCCAGTACATCATTCCTGGTTCCCATGGTTTTGTGTTAGGGCCTGCTATAATATTATTTGTTTGGTTTATAAATGTGGGTTTTGCAAAATCTTTTGAATCTGGGAATACGTTAAATTTATCATCTGCCGATATCATCTTTTATATTGTAAATATATTTTAAAATTTACTTTAAAAAAATTTTCTTTTAAAAATTATAAATAAAATAAATAAAAATCCAAAACTCATTGCTGCTATTGTTATTGTATCATGACAAGTTGTCATTTGTTAATAACACAGAAATTAATTAAGCTACCATTTTCATTTTAATAATTGGTTGAGGTTCATAATTTAACAATTCTAGATCATCTATAGTATACTCTCTTATAGGAGTTTTCTCGCTACACTTAAATCTAATATAAGGTATAGATACATCAGGAGATCTTCTTATTTGTTCAATAGCACCACATAAATGGTTCTCATAAATATGAACATCACCAAACACCATATTAAGTTTTCCTGGTTTAATACCACAATAACGAGCAATCATTATAATTAACAAAGAATAACTAGCAATATTATAAGGAACACCCAACATTAGATCTGCGCTACGTTGATACATCTGACCATCTAAATATTGTTCACCTTTATAATTACGTACATAAAATTGAATCATACAGTGACAAGGAGCCAATACCATTTTATCCAAATTAGAAGGATCAAGTGCAGTTATTATAATTCTGCGGCTAGTTGGATCATTTTTAATAAGATCTATACAATTATCAACCTGATTAGTCCCTTGATCGGTATATTCATGTTTACACCCCTTATATTCGGCCCCAAAATGGTTCCACATAAAACCATACATTGGACCCATATCACCAACTTCATAATCTAAATTTCTAGAATCTAAAAATTCACGAGTAGTGTTAGGCTTCCAAATTTTTACCCCCTTGGCCTCTAAAATTTTTGTATCTGTTTCTCCTCGGAGAAAAAAAATAAGTTCTTCAAAGATATTTTTAATGTTCATTTTTTTTGTTGTTAAAATTGGGAAATTGTTTGTTAAATTAAATGATAAAGATTCTCCAAACAGACTTAAAACTTTGGCATTTCTTGTTTTGCGGATTTCTCCATCTTTAATGATTTTTCTAATTAACGTTAAATAACCACATTCTTCCATTTTATCTGTTATTTATTTATTAAAATGAATGACCCAAGTCTTTAAACTTGTTTAATTCAAATGTCATAATAAATAATTACGATCTTACGACCTCATTAACTGGAATATCCACCCATTCAGTATTTTCGTAGAATTTTGGTTGAACGCTTAATATTTTATTAAAATCTAATTCCATTTTTGATACGTCTGTTTCTAACGCTTTAATAACTTGTTGAATACTAATCTTTGGAGTCATTCTACCCCAACCACAACACATGGAAGTTATTATAAGTTCATCAGAGTCATTCATAAAATGTTTGTATTCTTTCAACACTTTTATAACTGCTATAATAGACAGATAAGCATTGGGAGTCTTACTAACATCTTGAGGCATTAACATTGTTGGGCTTGTTATAATATAACTTTGGCCATTTGGAGTAAGGATGTCTGTTTTAGTAACCATAGCTTTTCCAATAGGAATATATGGTCTTCCCAACTTGGTTTTAAATCCCAATTTCTTAATTTTCTCTTTAATTTTGGGTTCTATTCCTTTAAACATAATTTGAGAATACACTTTATCAATTCCACCATCCATGAATCCTAAACAGTTTGCAGGAGAGATATAGTAAATATTCTTAGATTCTTTATCCGGGGTGTAGTCTTGAACTTTTCCGTGATAAGTTGTATACCCGTTATCCTTGGCGAGGCCAATCCATTCAGAATCCAAACTTATGAATACTAATTTCATTATTTATTAATTAATATATTAAAGAATTAGTTACTTACGCATTAAAACCTCCACATGCGGTATGCAACACTATTAAAATTTAAAACACCAGGATCACCTCTATTATAACTTAAACATTGTGGTTGACTTAGTTGATCGGGAAACATGGGCACTAGCCAATCAATAACGTTGTAGGTTTCGGGATACCACCATTCACTTGGTCTATTGAAAACTAATCCGTCTGCAGTAAAGTCTTCTTTTTTAAAAGATTTTTTAAAAGATTTTTTAAAAGTTAGAATCCCTATTAAAGTTGCCGTAACTAATGCGATTATTAATGTTTTAGTCATCTTAGTTATTGTAAATAATTTAATTTCGTAAGAAATTAACTTAAAAGAATAAAACATTATTAAATAAAGGAAAATGAAAAGATTGGTAAAAGATAATCCGAAAGGTAATAACCCAAAAGGAAAGGATTCAGCCGATGTTGAAATTTCTAATGAATGGTCAAATAATTATGTTTTAAATTTTAATCCAGAGTTTGAATATAAAATTAATGTTAAAAATGTAAAATATGTTGATAGTCCTTCTAGACCTTCTCAGAGTTTAGTCGAAACTGATAAATATTGTCATCTAATAGAAAATAAAAATTTAATTGATGAATTTGGAAAAAGGGGGAAAAAGTTTCTTTGGAGTAAATGGAGCAAAATAATTAATCCATATGAAAAAATAGGGTCGTTTAGTAATTTAGATACAGATTTAAGTATAAGCAGAGCATTTTATAAATTATATGAAGTTTTGTTTTTCTTCGAATTTCAAAATAAAAAGATTAAAAATAGCTTACATATTTGCGAAGCTCCAGGAGGATTTATTAGCGCAAGTTTGTTTATTTTTCCAAAATTAAATTGGTTTGCCCAAACCCTTTATGAAGGAGGTGGAAGTTTAAATATAAACGAAGGATTGGACCCCGAAAGATGGGTTAGAAACGGAGATGGTGACCTATATAAATTAGAAAATATTAAAGAACTAGAAAGTAAGGTTGGTAAAGTTGAGTTAATTACAGGAGATGGAGGGTTTGATGTTTCTCACGATCCAAATAATCAAGAACAACTTACCCTAAAGCTAATATATAGTCAAGTATTGACGGCTTTACATTGCCAAAGTGAAGGTGGGAGTTTTATTTGTAAAATATTTGATTCTATGACTAGACCTACTTTTCAAGTATTGTTAATTCTTAAACAATTTTATGAATATGTCCATATTATAAAACCAAGGACTAGTAGATATGCAAATTCAGAAAAATATATTGTTGCACAAGGGTTTAAAACAATTGAAATTAAAGAATTGGATATTCTAGATTCTATTTTAAATAACTGGGGTAATAATTTTTGTAGAGATTTAGGTATAGAATCAAAGAATATTAAATTTAAAAAGTTTAAAATTTACAACACTTTTCTTGTTGTAAACCAAGCTTGGTATATTTATCAGGCAATCCAATATGCTAAAAATAATAATAAAACTATTTCAAACAAATTAGAAACAATGCAAAATAAAAGAGCTCTAGTGTTTTGTTTAGCCTTTAATTTAAGACAGGATGAAAATATGTGTGAACATAAAACAACTAATAAAATAGTACCGCTTTGCGGAGACCCGAACATTAAATTTTTATTTAAATGCCAGGATTGTTTACAACTAATGGTTAAGGTTTAATAAAATTGTTTTAAAATTGTTTAAAAAATTTGTTTAAAAAAATTGTTTAAAAAAAAAATTGTTTTTAATTTTTAATAAAATAAAATGATATTTGTTTTATTAATAATTAAGGAATTGGTTAATATTATTTAATTGTTTATTTACTTCTTAGTCTTTTTCCAGGCATCTACAGCCTGTTTAAAAGCGTCAGTGTGACTTACAGTAGGGTTTTTAATCTTGATAGCCTTAATCTGATCCCCGACATAAAGATTGTACTCACTTGGTGCTCTCTTCTTTCTAGGAACTTTAGCTCCCTTAGAACTTTTCTCTAGAACGGCTACCTGTTTAGTTAGTGCATCAAACTCTTCTCTGGTTACAGCAACGTCAGTCATTATATTATAATTACCTTAATCATAAAATTATTGATGATTAACCGCAATTAATTGAGAATAAACAAATAAACAAATAATTTTATTTTATTTTATTAAATTAAATTAATTTATTAGTATTTAATAATATGAATAATAATAGTATTCAACTTAGAGTTGCTAGGTGTTCAGATTGTTCATTAAATGCCGATACTTCAAAATATGGTTATTTTTTATCGGTTAACAACTGTAATGATTCTGGTAAAGGTTATAATATATGTGATGTAACTATTAATAATAGAAATTCAAGATATGAATGTAAACAGGTAAATAGTATAAGTGATTGTATTGATAGATTAACTTATTGTGAAAATCCTACTTTTATTGACCCAAATAATACAGACCTTATAGCTTTTTGTAACTCAGTTTTAGAAGAAGGGGAAACTCATAAAGCCTTGGGAGATTTTTATATACAAGACGGTCATATATTATGGAATTTACAAATGGAAATAAGTAAATGTGGTTCTTCTAGAACAGCCTTATTTGATTCCAATGGGAATTCTTTTCCAACAGACCAAGAACCTAGCTGTTTACCTTATTCTAGTGTTTATATGGAAAATAAACCTCAAGTAGAACAAGTAATGAAATGTCCTAATGGAGAAATAACTATGATGGAAAAAGTTTGTAATGCAGATAATACAGGCAATTGCACACCCAAAACTGGTAATGATGAGTGTTGTGTTAGTAATTCAAATTGTAATAATTCAGTTATTGGGTGTAAAAACCTTAAAGATAAGGGATTTAAACTTTGTTCAGAAAACCCTAATCTAAAACAATGCGGAAATCCGTGTGCTACTATAATTTCTATTCCTCCATTAGAAAATGGTTCAAAAGATGAAATGTGGCAAGAAGAAATTTGTGAATTTTTTTGCCCTTCGTTTCCTCAACAATTTTTTTGGTTTGGAGATCCAGAACCTGACGAAGATTATGAAGATATAAAAAATAATAGTAGTGATAGATATAAATCTCTTATTTGTAGCGAACAATATTTTAATTTATGTAGACTAGCTGGATGTAAAATAGATCAAAAATGTGAAAATATTTGGGCTGAAAATAGTAGTAATCAAAGTACCCAACTGGGGAGATTGTATCCACCACAATATCCAACTGTTTATGAAATTAATAATTAATTGTTAATTAATTGTTAATTAATTGTTAATTTAATTTATTGTTAATATATTAAATGCATAAAATACATCACAAGTATGTGATTGTTGAAATCTTTCAAGCATCTTTAGTTTTGTTTCTACTGTCGATTATGGTAGCTTATATATTATCAAAAATTTTTCACATAGTAGATGTTAAATTGGATGAATCAGATTTAAATAAGGGAACGTATGACACTCTTAAAATTATTGAAGTTTTTACTCAGTTGTTCTTAACTGCGGTTGCTTATTTCTATATTGAAAAATTAGTTTTCAAAATACCATCTATTGCCAGTTATATAAAATCAAATTATAGAACATACAAAACAGCCAATTATTCTATTCACATAGTTATGATCATAACTATAATAGAAATGAATTCAAGTTTAGTTCATAACCTACACTATATGTCTCAAATAATTGGTTGATTGAATACGGTTTTATTATAAGGAATAGCTCTACACGACCCTCCTTCACATTTTCCAAGTAAACCACAATCCCCGTTTTTACAAGGAGAACCAAGTTCAGGATAATATGGGATTTTTGCAGGGTATATCTGATTTTGATAAGTATACGGATTTCCCTGAGGATGTCCACTATTCGCAAATTCTCTTAGCGGTTCTTGACCGTTCATCATAGGTCCGTTCATCATAGGTATATTTGCAACAAATAGTTCAGAAAATTTCTTTTTAGTAACACATACTAAAATTATAGCTACTCCTAAAATAATAAGATTTACTATGTTTGACCTTTTATCCATTTAATATTATAAAATATATTATTTTAAAATATTTAATGCGATTACAATTTTATAAATTTTTTATAAAATTTTTATAAATTTAAAAGAAA
>Ga0105051_10008414_pt1 | contig 10453 bp, 9 predicted proteins | sample FRY02_FD_78383 | JGI IMG/M metagenome (GOLD analysis project Ga0105051, IMG submission 78383) | Freshwater microbial communities from Lake Fryxell liftoff mats and glacier meltwater in Antarctica - FRY-02 (megahit assembly) | ecosystem: Environmental > Aquatic > Freshwater > Ice > Glacier...
CACCGTATGATTCAAAGATCCTTACGAGCTTGATTGCCAATCTCGCCATGTATGCGCCCAAGATGGCGATGATGAAAATGGAATTGATCAACCACGTCACGAGTGGACAGAATGCGATTATACTCTGTGATGAACCAAGTGGCATCGATCTCCTCGAAGCCGTTTTGCAACGGGATCTCAAGTATAGCTACATACGCGTCTCACCCTCGCGTACGACGGGGTACAATGCAAATACAAAGGTCCATCGGTCCTTTAAAAAGTACACGGATGCAATTACGTTCTGGGAAGAAGAATGCATGAAGGAGATTCACGAGAAACCTACGCAAGTTGTGATTGTAGATACGGAGGAACTAGCGGAAGGCTTGAATATACTCGGCGTGACATTAATGCTGGGACTGTCCGACTACCCAGACAGCCAGAAGATGGAGCAGGCATTTGGTCGTGGTGATCGAATGTGCACAAGGAACATGTACAGGAAGAACGTCACCTCCGAGTCGGTCCTGCGTCGAATCCAGTACGTGGAGACGATTGATCAAATCGCTTCGGATCAGAGTGTCCATGCGATGTGGACGGCAGTAGATGAACGAAACCAGAGAGTGGCACAGATGTCATTCTAGATCCGAATAGAATTTTCTCACAGCGTGTTGGGGTATCCGTACACAGAGGAAGCGAGCGATCAGAACTGATGTCGACCGAGTGTGCAAAGGTACATCTTTCGATCACGGATGGTACCTACATCGACTTGCTGCACAGCAGCAACCAGTACACACCGGAGCGCCACGATACCTACAGGCGGTGGAAGAAACTGCACAAGCAGTATAAAGAAGTTGAATTTAATGTATTGATTCGCAATCAACAGACGACCGGGCCAAAGAAGAAAACCAACGACGTAGAGTCTATTTGATCCGTATACATACAGTAGTATTTGCCAGTCATGTGTATAAAAACATCCATTTATGATCTAATTCCGGGTCCGCGGTAGTATAGCCCAGAACATGCTCACAAAGAGCATAACAAAGAATAGACTCGCGCACGTCATGCATACCATCCTCTGGGACTCGCTCCGACAACGGTGTTACTATCTACCCATCCTATCAGCGGACATCCAAGTTCTTCGCACACCGGCATACGGTGCAGGACTACGGATCTCTCAGCAGATGTGTCATTTTCCCGGCTAGAGGACAGTGGTGGAACCTCTTTTTTATTTCGCAGTTCGCCCGAATCTTCGTACTCACGCACAGCTTTACAAAGAAACAATACTTCCTGGTTTTTCAGTCGGTCGGAGACTACGGAGACCTACCTACTACAAGATAGGGCCTATATTGTCAGTTACAATCTGTAAACGCGCATATTTATTTCGAACGATCTAGACATGAATACAGACACTTTTGCGTGAAATCGGACGGTTTGGTGGGAAACGGACGCTTTTCTGTGCGTTTTCTGAATGATCCTGGAGCTGGCCCGGATCGAGATCGGGCCTGGTGGTGTCAGAGAGGTCGGTCCGGAGTAGTTGGGCCGAGTCCATATAGTCCCTGGTGATACCGTGGAGATTGTCGCGGACACCCAGTCGTTGGGTGGCACACTTTTCAAGTTTTGGACGGAGGAGATGCCTGCAGCGCTGAAATTCTGGGAGTGTTGGTCTTTCCATATGCTGAGTGAAACCCCCCAGAGAGCTCGTAGGTGTCAGCAACCAGAGCGGTCCATAGGCCATCTAGTGGTGAATATGGCAACCCGCGAGAAACAAACATCTCTGTCGAAAGGGGTCCACCGTGAATGCTAGTACCAGTGGTTTTGATTGGGCACGAAATCCAAAGTATGCATACCAAAAACGAGGCCTATCCCATCACACGTCGTCCTTCGGGGGTTAGTTTGTACACAATAAATCCTCGACCAGTCACAACTTCTCGTAGTAGATTCAGGTGTGTCAGCTGACCATGAATGGCGACCCACTCTGTTTTGGTCTTGTGGGTTCCACGTTTATACACACTATTGACCTTGTGGACAAATCGAATCACCTTCTTCGCCCTTGATCCCATCAGGAAATCAACTGGGAGTCCTCGGCCGGCATGATTACCGGTATCTTCCACGGCTTGCAGCAACAGACGAATATCATCCGAATCAACATCCTGTGTCGCCTGCATGGAATCCAATTCGTTGCTACAAACATCACACCCATGCTGAATTGGATCGACGCCCCAGGAGCAGGACGTACCATCGAGATAGTCTTCACCGAAGCTAGTCAACAGCGTGCGTCTCCGGCACCGTGTGTCCTTTGTCCACGCCAGCATCTTTGTAGCCAGAGCAACATCGCGCTCGGTTTCGTTATATTTGGAAATGTCCGAGGACGCAAAGAAGAGAAGGCACGTCGAATTGAGGCCATCCCGACCCGCTCGTCCACATTCTTGGGCATACCCAAGAAGAGATCGAGGCAGCCCATAGTGGACAACGAGGCGTATGTTTGGTATATCGACACCCAGCCCGAAGCAGTTGGTTGCAACCAAGACGGTACCATTGATAAATCGCGACAAGACGGCTGCCCGTTCGTCCACCGACAGACCCGCATGGTACGCATACGCATGTGGTCCGAGCTCCTTTGCCAGGGACTCACACTCTGCGCGCGTTGTTCCAAAGATGACGGTCCTGCCGTCGGGAGACACAAGAGGCCGGATGATGGCCATGTCTTCTGGGCGTCTGCGTTTGTGGCGCAGGAGCATCCTCAAATTGGGGCGGTGCATGCTCATACGAATAATCTTGGGATTGTCCAGGGCAAGATTCGTGAGTATATCGACCTGGATGTCTGGGGGTGCAGTGGCAGTGAGAGCCAGTGTTTGTACGCCATCAAAAAAGGGACGAATCGCTCGATACGAGGGACGAAACGAGTTCCCGTGTTCTGAAATACAGTGACACTCATCAATCACAAGAAGCTGCACATGGTCGATAATGGCACTTGATAAGAATGGTAGCTTCTCGGGTGCCATGTACACCACGGGGTACATTCCACGCAGGGCATTCGGCTCGACTGCTGGATCATCCTGTGCCGACCCGAGCAGAACGGCAACGGGTGTACCACCGACAGACTGGGCGGTCCGTTTAATGATCTGGCCATTCACATCCAGTGCAAACGCCCGATTCCAGTTGGAGACTTGGTCGGTCATCAGTGCGATCAATGGTGAGATAACGACCGTCACCCCGGTCGGTACCTGCTGCCTATTTACAATGGTGATCAGCTGAAAAATGAGTGTCTTTCCGGTAGACGTGGGCAAGACGACAAACGTTGGGCGCTTCTCAGTGAGCACACTCTGTATCGCTTCAAGCTGGCCCGGTCGAAACTCGGAGAATCCAAAGTACGTACACAGCGTATCCGTGTACGTCTGCATGATCGTGGAAAGTGGGTGGATGGAGCAGCCACAACAACCGTGGCAGAGGGTACAACAGAAACTTCCAGGGCGTTTAGGAGACAAAGTGCGTGGAACTACTGTCTGGGCAGTAGTGTGTGTATGGTACGTTTATCATCAGCATGGTATCATCCGATCTGCCCAGGCGTTTGAGGATGGTGCGATTGAAAATGGCATCCTGGCCACGTTTTGCATCCGTGTACCAGATTGCAGGCTCCAGCAGGCGACTCCGACGGAGCACAGGGTGTCCATTGTGTATGCCGAACCCATTGCATTTCAAGCCATACCCATCCAGTCCATAGGTATCGGTGGGAATGCGAATAGTCTGTTCCGAATCGATTACTTCCAGGTGCATATCATAGATGGTACTACCACTCAGTTCGGCATACGGTACGCGTGTATCTACCGCACGTGGGCGTCGATAGGCATGCAGCAAACTTGCCAGCAGTGGTCGGCTCTCCATGATATGGTACACACTCGATACACGGTCCGAGCACATCAGATCATCCGCGTCGATAAAGATGAGTATATCATACAGGCTGTTCCGGATGCAGATATTGCGGTTGGTTCCGGCATACTGTAGTTCGTGGGATGCAAAGATACGTACGGGTGTGCTAGGAACGAGGGGCTGCAGTGCTCGGGTCAGTGTCGCAGCCGTCATCTCCATCGGGACACTGGAGATCGAGATGACAATTTCATTGGTTGTACAGACCTGGAGATGCAAGGAGAGAAGGAGCACCCGTAAACTAGACAGATGATTAAAGTGGCATGGTATACACAGGCTTGCATCCACCGCAGTTGCGTCGCTCACCTGAACAAGAGTACGTGGTACCAGGCCGATGGACGATCGTGTCCGTATCAGGTCGGAAATGATACAATCCGTGGTTACAATGTGTCTGGGCGTACTTTCCGTATGGAGTGTACTGTTCATTGTAGTACTATTGTTGTACGTCGAAAACACGGTATGCGTGTAGACGGTGAACTCGGTCGACAGGTTGACCAGTCCGTATAGAAAGAAATCGGCGTTGAAGTACTTCTCTCCCGACAGGTGCTGCTGGAGGTGTACAGAACCATCCGATGCGATCAGATGGCTACAGACGGCAGCAGCACAGGATCGTCGGATGAGATATGCATAGGTGCCATACATGTTGTTAGAAGACACCCACGTGTCGTACCGACCACTCGTTGTTTTGTTGCATCCTAGCTGGAGGACACCCCAATCGACGGGAGCATTCGCTACGATCCGATCCATACTAAAGTCGGGTGTCAAGTGACACAGGGAGAGGAACGTATCGTCTTCGATGATGAGGCAATAGTCGGTAGTGATGGCATGCATTGCCTTTACATGGGACAAGGTACACCCCAAGACACCCCGATCTGCTTGGTGACTGCCGGTGATTATGTATGGCCAGCATCCTCCAGCCTGTAGCATGTATGTACCATCCACGGTACTGGGTAGACAACTGCCATCGATGCCTTCTTCAAAGCACCAGTCCCACTTGTCTACAAACCCACAGGCACCAACCTGTCGTTCTATAAATCGTCTGCGATCCTCGCTCTGTGGTAGGTTGATACACTTCATCGAAAACGACGCAAGAGAGACGGGAGAGTCGCCAGTATCGTCGGTGGAAGGTGATGGCGATGCAATTCGTTCTATAACTTGTATGTGATCCTCGTTCTGTGGAGGAGAAGATACGGAGGTGCCCTCGAGAGACGGCACATCGGCGATGATGATAGGGGCATTCTTAGTAGAAGACGACGACGACGACGACGACGACACAAGGACGGTACGAGAGTTGGTGCACTCTTGGGCTGCCTTGGATCTGGAAGGTACACATCGGCGAATCCGACATGCATACAGTAGTGTGAATAGTAGACACACGTATGCAAGTATATGTATCAATGTCATTACGCGTTTCTTTTAGTATATAGTCTATAATTAATAATAGTACTCGAGATACGACATAGTGTTTTTGCATGTATCATGGATTGCGGGGTATGTCGCTTGTGTATAGCTGTGTGAATACGAGTGGATCATATTCCTTGATCGTCAGCTTGGGGTTGCGGGAGCGCCTGTACTCGTGTGCAAAGAGGCTAATCAACGTAGACAGCATATCCAGCACGAGGGAACGAAAATGATCACGTTCTGTGACATACTCGGTCCGGCTGCTTGTCTTCAATACATGCACGATGTCAAACCGTATCTGACGGAGGATAAATGGCTGGTGCATGCTGCTGTACATCGTCTCGTTTGTGATGTCCGTTCTAAGGTCTTCCATAAACGCGAGCTTCCGACGAAAGGAATATCTTGGTCCGCGTGGACTAAATACAAACAGGAAAAAGATACATAGCATGCGCGTGATGCGCTTCTCATACTTGTCCACATCCCAAGGAAAGACGACAGCCTTGAAGAGCATGAACCGATGTTCCTGGATTTGGCCATAAGGGGTGAGGGTGTTGAATCGCAGATCGCTTATATGGCGCACGGATGATTCATGGTACCGTGGATGTTGTTCATTGAGAGCGTACAATGTTTTTCGGGTGTCATTATGTAGCTGGTGGCTAACGTCTAAGAGCTCCCCTGGGAAATAATCCGATAACAGCCGGATCGTTCCATCCGATGCTTTCTTCTGGAAGTATACTTTAAATCCGTACTTGATCCGATTGAGTTGGAATGCGCTCGTCACACGGTCGTCGGAAAAGGCAATCAGTGGATTATGCGAGGTGAACAGGAGTGATTGTCTACACAGGCTGTTGATCACACGGGTTGGGATTTTGTATCGACGTAGCAGGTTCCGGGCAGAAATAAAACAGAGATCACTGCGGTCGTCCACGGGGAGTTGTGTACGACCATCGACCACCATGGCAAAATCCGAGCGATTTCTCTGGATGGTACCCGCATTCCGATCTGTATACAATGCACTGGTGTGGTCGGTGGGTATATTCTGTCCAAAGGAGATGTAATCAACGGTGATTCCATGAAAGAAATTAGTCGTTGGCAGCTGTCCGCACGCAGCCTGAATCTGAAGACGCAGTGCAGACACAAGCGTGTGCTGGTAGGGTGCCGAGTACTGGAAGAAATCCATGTAGTACTCGCGGTGGTCCTCGATGTGGTTCCGAATCTGCATCGTCAGCAGGAAGGTTAGTATATTCAGGCGCGTGACTTCATCCGATGTCAGGTCCCTGCTGATGACTTCAAAATCAAAATCACTCAACTGGAGCTCCGCATGCAGTAGATCAACCATGACACCTTCGGTCTCGCTAGAGAATGCACGAATCATTTCGAGAATGTTCATGCGCAATGCCATACCGCCCTTCAGGACTAAAAATAGCGACTCTGACTGCAGACGAGCATCCTCCGGGTATGCTTTGTGTAGCGTCTCAAACAGAACACCAAGCGAGTATGCGATCAGCTTTAGAAACCTCAGACGTGTCGTAATGGACCCGAGCATATATGTAGTCATAAAAGACGTTGTGTGTTTCATGAGATCCTTTCGATCATCCAGGGTGTGGAAGTCACTCCATGCCTCCGAGTTCGAGGATGGACACACCATCTGCGGGTGCTTCCAGTACGCCCCAGCGAATAGATCCGATGCCCCATCGGTCGAACCACTCGTGGACCGCTTATTCGCCAGAGGGTTGGACCAGACTAGATCAACGAGACCCTTGATCTCCGTCCGGAGTACCTCGATCTTTGGTATAGAGACGGAATCGCCACTGTGCTTCATTTCGACCAGTGACACATCCGAGATAAATTCTGAGCAGGACTCTTCGATTTCATTCCAAATCGTACTCTCCGGATCAATCTCGTCTCCAGTCACTGGATGTCGATTATGACTCCGATCTCGATCAAACCAGTTGGTACAATACTCGTGTGGTTCTGACATGTACGAACGCTTTTATTTTATCAAATTAAACATACGATATTTACACGTCCGTCACAGTGACCACCATGGACCAACACCAGTGCGTTTAGACGCTGCCTCCATCAACAACACACCGAGGCGATTGGTACCTTTGATCCGGCCGGTCTCCTTGTCAATCGTGCCTCCCCAGTAGCTTTTCGATCCACTGCGTTCAAAGTGTACGAGATGGATCCGACGATGGCCAATCGTCAAGAGGATCCCCAGGAAGACCGGGTCGAGTGCCTTGGATTCGATAATGGCTCTCTGTGTATCATCACACCGATCGCGCCACCGAGCCACATCCAAGACGGCTCCATGCTGTCTGTAGAACGTTTTCCCGCCAGCGCGCTTCGCATCCACGGAGAGTGGGCCGACAGACCCGCCCACAACAAAGGACAGAGACATCTCGGGACGCGTTGAGTGTAGAGCCTTTGTGGCATGAAAGGCATGCTCACCCGAGGGGTACTGTTGGCCATTCAGGACAAGAGTGCACGAGTAAAAGTTCGATAGGCGATTACGCCAGTTTGCCGGCACGTCTGGTCCCAAATCAGCTTTGGCCGTGGACCTTGAAAAGAATTGAAGAACAGGAATCGGTGGAACTGACGAGGGTGTCTCCGTCGCGTCGAGCAGCGGCAGCACGACATGTTCCATTGTCTGCTCGAGGGCCTCGAGCGTCTCTAGTAGCGGCGGAACTAACGCACTGCGCAGACCCGAATCAACTCGGGAGCGCTCCACTGCTAGCTGTCGGGTGTACTGTGTATGCAGGTGATCCACTGCCAGGTAGAGGCGTGCTCCCCGCTCGTACTCTTCGGTCGACCAAGCCTCTCGAAGGATGGTGTATCCGCACAGTACCCGGGGGATACCAGCAGCCTCCATTCCAATTATGATTGTCGTCGGAAGCCCATGCGATACTCGGAGTTTTCCTTGTATATTTCCAACGGAGTCCGGAATATCTAGAGTGGGTTTGGTAACAGATGGAGTCGGGCCCATCTTGAAATAGGTACATCTTCCAATACTTCTGTTCCGGTTGTCACGATGTGTACCAACGACATAATATCTAGAGCCAGATCTTTCGGCATATGTCCATTGCGTCTGTGATGGTACAGAACGGCATGTTGTTCTGTGCTTGAGGCCAATCGACTGAACTGCATTCGTGTGTACGCGTTGCTCGACGTTGGAAATTCATCCTGTCCAAAGGTAGCCAGAACCAGTCGCATCGACGCGGGTATGCGCGTTTCCGTCATCAGCAGGCCGCCATTGATACAAATGGTCGGGCACTGCCCCCCCGCGCGATCCACAAATCAAAAAGGATGGACCATTTCCGTCTGCAAGTAACTTCCGGATGGTGGGATCGTCCACGAATGATAGTAGATTTTTACCCGGTCGACCACCGGGCCAAGACTCTGGGTATACGTCATGTTCATCACTCCATGTACCAACCACTATGTATCCCTTCGCCCGCAGTACATCGTAGACTCTGACTCCATCCGGCACCCGGCCCGATGACGAGACAGACCTTCGGATTGGGTACATAGGAGGCATATGATTTTGTCTTGTCTCCATGCCATTCATCTTTCTGTACCTGGTGCCAAGGCATGTTGTGAGACATCACAGGATAGTAAAATAGGAAATGACGGACACGTATATACGGAGTCAACGCATACGAGCGGTACTAAAGCTTCCAGCATACTTTTTGGCAAATGCTCTGATGTTTGTCTGCGTCCTGACGCTACGCGATACATTAAGGGCAACGGTTGATGAAATCCCTTTTCCAAACTCGACACTGTCTTGGCAATGGCTGGAAACAGTCATTTACATCTCCGTTGGGTTCATACTGATTTACTTGCTGGCACATTTTGATCTCGTAGACCCGAAAGTATTTTTTCCACAATAGCGTGCCCAAGAATGTGAGAAGTATCGACTAGAAACAAATGGACATACTGGAAAAACACTACATCGCCATCGATGCGTGGTCTGTACTCTACCCAGAAAAGACGACCTTCTTGCTCTCGCACCTACACACGGACCATGCAGATATCCCAAAGACATTTGGTTTTCCCGTGTATGCATCCGAGGCTACTGCTGTATTCAACGTACACAAGCGGATCCGCCCGGTACTACGGGTGGATGCATGGTACCGAACACATAAATACCATATACCGTTCCGAGTTCTGAAGACGATGCATACGGTTGAGTCGATCGGATTTTATTTCCCATCACTTGCTGTGCTATATATGGGCGACTGTGCGAAATCGATCATACCCATGATTCCCCGACCATTGACGATCATATACGACGGATTATACGAAGAGACCACACGGATGCTCCCAGCTGTTTCGCAGACATGCGCGATGATTCGTCGGGCGCTTGACAGCACATGCCCAGTCGTGCAGATTGTACATCATGGCATTCTCTCGTTTATCGCCGAGTCCTGCCAGATCTCGTTTCGGCTCCACCCGTCTGTGCCAGATCTCGTCCGGACTGCTGCTACCCACCTCCAGCTGGTGGACGACGCTAGTCCGTATTTGATGGTGGGACGGTCATACAAGGACGATCACCACATCGTACCCAGTAGCTACTGGTTTATGCGTGATCCACGGCTGGATCCCTTCTCGGTCCACGCAGATGGGAACAAATTTCGCGTATTCTGCACACTACATGCATCCGCAGCCGACATTGCGACGTGGAAAGATCGACATCCATATGCGCAGTTTGAAGCATTACAGACAAACGCAGTCTGACCCGTGGTTTCTTTCATGCGAGCAAGCGCCTGCTGTCAAAGGCCGGATAGACTACAAGCAAACCGTAGTATGGGACGGTTCCGTGTCGCCACTCATTCATGTAGACAGAGAATGAATGTTGCGTTGACCACCAGGATCATGAATTGGCGACACCATCAGTACTTCAGACATCGATCGGCCTTATCACATCACATCAAAAAGAAAGGATGCCCGTTTTTATAATCGTGTGCTTACTGGTCGCATCCTCTGTGGTAGGATCTATAATAAACCACACTAGAGCCCCCGCGCGGAACGAGAGGGATCGAAGCAACCTTCTAGGTGTATCCATTAACGTTCAGTCGAATGTTGAATCTAGTTCAAAACGATAAAAACAATAAGCGTACTCCATGATATTTATGAAAGGGATACATAC
>Ga0105051_10008419_pt1 | contig 10450 bp, 12 predicted proteins | sample FRY02_FD_78383 | JGI IMG/M metagenome (GOLD analysis project Ga0105051, IMG submission 78383) | Freshwater microbial communities from Lake Fryxell liftoff mats and glacier meltwater in Antarctica - FRY-02 (megahit assembly) | ecosystem: Environmental > Aquatic > Freshwater > Ice > Glacier...
AAACCCGGATGCAAGATTTGATCTGAACGTACGGCAGTCTCAATCCCTTCTTCATCAGGGGTTGGAAGCAAGAGGCACTGGCAACTGGAATCGGCGATATTCAAGAGATCATGTCTCAATCCCTTCTTCATCAGGGGTTGGAAGCAAGCAGCACGCGGGTGTCGTCGTCCGGCCAAATCAGTCGACGGTCGTCTCAATCCCTTCTTCATCAGGGGTTGGAAGCAAGGTACTATCCAATTCGCGAAGGAACTAGGCTTACCAGTATCGTCTCAATCCCTTCTTCATCAGGGGTTGGAAGCAAGATGGAATCAGACGATAGGCTTTTCTTTGAGGCCGAGGCCGAGTCTCAATCCCTTCTTCATCAGGGGTTGGAAGCAAGCGGACATGCTGCTGGCCCTGCTGGACGACGTGGACACTATGTCTCAATCCCTTCTTCATCAGGGGTTGGAAGCAAGTGCAACATACGCACGTAAGCTGGTCTGGCTCAACACTATGTCTCAATCCCTTCTTCATCAGGGGTTGGAAGCAAGCGCATCACAATGATGGAATGTAAAGACAGGCTTCTTTTCGAGTCTCAATCCCTTCTTCATCAGGGGTTGGAAGCAAGAGCGGTCACCGTAAGTGACTCTGGGCAAATGACTTCCAGAGACAGTTTTCGTAATGTCCTGTACAGACGTGGGTTTTGCAAGGGAGGCGGCTGTTTTTTCCTACCGACTGATTTCATAAATCATTTCCGTAAAATGTGTTACGACGATTTCGTAATGTCCATTGGTTTGGAGGCTCTCCTGAGGTTACGCGATTTTGTGTTCCGTGATCACACCAACCAGTACGCTGGCTCCGCACCCACGGCCTGTCCGTCGCTGGTTCCAGATCCCTGGCGACAGACGCTGCAGCATTTGAAGTAGCACAGCTTATCCGCTGACAAGTCAATCTTTTCCAGCAGTCGCTCCCAGACTGCCGCCCGCTCACCTTCTGTCATCAGCCCCTGAAAAACCGAGTACTGAACTCGGTCCGCCACATCTTCCAGCAATCGCACGATGGCTCGTCGACGGCCATCGTCCGGCGTGTCGTAACAGAATACATAGAGATGAACGTTATTCATCGTCCTGCTCCTCAACAGCGGATTGAAAATCCGTCACGGCGTCTGGTGTACCGTCCACATGTGCTGCTGCGGCACCAGCGGGCCCCAGAAGACGTAACCGAAATTGTTCCGCCACGCTCTGCAATTGCTGCCTTTGACTCTGTCGATTCGCTTCAGGGCCGCTGATCGTCTGCATCATCGTTTCCCAGCCATGAATAAAGGTTTTCCAGCCCTCTCGTGACAACCGAAACCCTTGTCCTTCCGATCCTGCAAAGTCGCTGGCCTGTACCTGTTTCCGATTGACCATTTTCAGGACCATTCGATCAACAAGATCATGTCGCAGAGGTTCCATCAAATCGAGAGCCAAGGCCGGCCGATGGTTCTTTCGGTCATGATAAAATCCCAGCCAGGGATCAAACCCAATGGCGTCCAGCAAGGCGGACAGTTCGTTGCAGAGAAAAGTATAGCCCAAACTCAAGAGGGCATTGATCTCGTCCCTCGGCGGGCGAATGCTGCGACCGCCGAAGATCAGTTCGCCTCGCACCTGGCTGCGAAAGCCACTCCAATAACATCGAGCCGCAAACCCTTCGATTCCTCGCAATTGAGCCAGTGAAACCGCTTTCTCGACCTGTAGTCGGGAGTCAGCCAGTTGACGCCGGGCTTTTGTCAGAGACTCGTCAGAGTAATTGGCAGCATATCGTTCCATTACCTTTTCCTGCGAACCAATTTTCTGCTGAACCGTTTCCCGGGCCAGCAACAGCCGTTGTTCAGAATCCTGATGAGCGGCATACTGCTTCATTCGCAACTCGATGTTGGCTGGTTTGGGTGGCGTCAACTGCCCAAGCAGTTCACCTGATCGTCCCAGATAGGCTGTCTCAATGCCATGTCGCAACAACAGTTTTACAGCTGGCGATGTGAGATGCACATTTCCGCACAGCACAATGGATTTCAGCCTTGTAAGTTCCCACTCGGCCAATCGCTTTCCATCGCGTTCGACAACCAGTGTACGTCCGGATCGCCGAATGACGGCGTGAGGTTCAGTGACGTAGGCAATGGGCATAGGGATAGCTTTCGGTGACAAATGCCTTGGGAAAGGAATTTCATGGGTACTGTCAGGCCGGCGATCCTGTCGACCTGAAATCTCAATATCTCAGAACCCCTGAATGATTCATCAGCGGCACGGACCATTGGGCTACTTCCGCGGCGTCCGTTCTTATGGCACGGGATCAATCGTCAGCACTACCCAGCCGAGCGGAACGTATCCCCCGGCAAACCAGCGGATTCGTCCATTGTATTTTGCGGGCGGTTGTCGCAAATCGCCGTGAACTGTGACGGCGTCAAAGTGGCTGTGATGCCCCAGACGGATCACGCACTGATTGGGCTGAAGCAGGTCTACCGCGTTCATGACGTTTGCTACGTGGTCTCCCGATGAAAAGGGTGTCTTCTTTTGAGTTCGGAATGTTTCACATTCTTCGAGGCACATCGACTGATAAAAGAAATTGCAGTCGGCTAACAACTGCTCCGTCGAAAATGCCATCGGCAGATGAATGTCTTCGTCCTGATGTGTCTTGTTGCTGAACTGCGGCTTCAGCTGTTTTCGATCTGCCAGGCAGGGTGATAGTCGAAGGTCAGCCACTGCGGAATTGTTCTGTCCCACATAGGCTGTGCCCATAAGAATTTCACGGTACATACGAATGCCGTCTTCCTTCGGTGGCTTACCATCGGACCGTACAGCTTCAATGCGTTCGATACAAGTAGACCCAAGGTCAAACGGCGCATCGCTGATCGCCAGCTGTCGGAACGGATCGCGTCGCAAATCTCCGTAGTACTCCATCAGAGCACCTTCCATTTTTGCTCCGGTGTTTTGCCCCCGCCCAAAGACGGCGTCCCGAACCTGTGGTTTGCGATCACCTCCATTGCGAAGCAACCGGTCGATGACAGCCGTGCGAATGGCTCCCTTGATCGATGAACCGGGGATGATCGGGGTCTGGTTACCGGCAGTCCGCAACTGCAGATGAATTATCCCTTCTCGCCCAAGGTCATCGAGTGAATCGTGCAAGTCTCGGGCAGCATCCCACGCCATGACGGCTCGAAATCGTTTGTGCTTTTCAGGGTCCGCTGTTTTTCGCAACCAGCGACGAAGAGCTTTCATATCCAGAGAATCAGAAACCGTCTGAAACTCCACTCGCTGTGTCGATGTCAGTCCAGACAGCAGCAGATTCAGATTGTAGACTGTCAGAATGCCGTACTTTCCAGATTCCACTAACTGGATATCATATTCGTACGGAGCGACTGATTCGTCGTTTCCAATATGCACGGCTGTCAACGGCCGAACCGTCAGGCGATACTTAAGAAACGGCACGACAGGTCTGGTTTCAGTGGCCATAAATTTGGCTCTTTCCAACAATCAAAAGGCAGACTTCAGCAGGCGTTCATCCAGCTTTACTGGCAGAGATAGACTGATTCCATAGTGGCGAATTTCGGACCATGGATGGACATCACTCAGGACGCGACCAATTGTTGGCGGGACGCCTGGCACCTCGTCCGGTGCCGAACTGCAGATAAGGACTGATCCAGCCTGCAGATAATGGACAGGGTACTTTTGTCGAAGACCAGAGCCGTCAGGAGTGTCCTCAATAGCAAAATCTCCCCCAAGTCGCCCGCTGTAAACTCCCGGCACAAAGTAGCCGCGGCAAGGATCGTTCTGACGCGGGACCGCAGGACCAAGGAGCACGACCGCGTTGGCCTGCGGGATCGTTTTCGGGATCCATGGAGAAATGGATTGCACCTGAAGGTTACCGCGTCCGGTGGCCGCATCTCGTCCATATCCCCCCGACAGTCCGTCTCGAAACCATTGTTCGACATTATCCTGAGTCTCAGGCGAGCGTACGTAAACATCAAACAGCGGCTGGTCGTTCTGGCCGGGCGAACGGTAAAAGCGAACGGGCGAGGTATAGAGGGCTCCACCTTCTGGTTGTTCCGTACCGCCGGTCAACCGATTGATTCCAGCTTGAGTGATCGAGACTTCGGTTGACGCTGCAGGTACAGAGGAATCTTCCGCGATTGCGGACAGCAATCCATCTGAGGTCAAATTAGACTGCAGTGCCATCATTCGCTGAGCACTGATCAGTGTGCGTCGATTGATGGCCTTCCTTTGAGCGGCTTCATTGGCAAGAGGCCGTGTGCTTGAGGCCTTTGGGCCAGGTAACCGAGGTCGAGGCAGAAATCCGTGCGGAACCGGATCAGACAGCACCAGTGGTGGTGAGTCTGCGTCGTACTGAGATAACCACTCCTTCAGGAATTCACTGCCTGATCGATAGCGGATTCCCCAGCAAATGTGCCCCCAAAGGGTTTCCGCTCGCAACGGTGTTCCGAGACCGGAACACAATCGCAACGTGATGAGAAAATGATGCAAGTTCGTGGACCTCCTTCCCAGGAAGTATTCAGAATCGACGACCATGGGGTGACAATGCGGTTGTTCACTCATTGCTCCCTGATGGGAAGTGACAAGTGAAGTCGAGCAGAGATGACGTTGCGTCTGTTTATCGTGCAGCAGCGACGGTATTCCAGTTCAACTCCGGAAGGGAAACAGGCTTTCCGTCCACCTGCAGATTGTCGAAGCGAATTTTTCCATTGCCGCGACTAACGCCGCCCCCCAATGCATCCGCCTGGACCAGAGCCAGTGCTTTCATGACAACGGAGTCAAACAGATCTTCGTCGGTCTTTCCGCCATCACCGTTTATTTCAAAAACTCGATAAGCAATGTTCAGATCAAACGACACGCCTGGCAGGACGCGTTCCATAGGACGAGGATTGGCCATTGCTGTCAGGCGATTGATAGAGTTTTCGCTTTTCACTTCTGTGATCTGCTTCCCTTCACGAAACGCGGTTCGGCTATCCTCGGACAGGAGTGCATCTCGGACGACCAGTCGCGTGGGGCCGCTGCCGTAAGCTACCTTCTCATTCGTGTTCATGTCATCTTTGGGTTGCTTGGCAGGCTTCCCAAAAACCCGGGACGTGGTGGAGGTCACGTCCGGTTTCGTAACATCTCCATTCATGGGGATCTGGCCATAGTACCATTCGGCCAGACTCCGCATGCGTCCCTTCAACGAAGAACCGGGTACATAAGGTTCTGCATTTGCAGGATTTCGGATGATGGGATTATCGTTGCCGGAAATCTCCATGGTTTCCTGGCTACCTCCAATCCGAAGACCGGTTTCGACGACGATCTTGCCAGTAATCTGTCGCACAGATTTCAATCTTGCATCACTCATTTGCTCAACGCATCCTTTCCATACATGAAGCCCACAACTGCTTCAAAGTGAAGTACAAATCGACGGAAATTTTTTGCAGAATCGACTTTCCTGATGCCTTCGGACAAGAAGTCAGCGAACTCACGCGGTACGGAGGAACTGCCCTGGCGGCCCAGCGTGTAGGCCACCTTGCTGCGAATCATGCGAAACTGCGGTTCGATGAACTGACGGTAGATCTCTTCTTCATTCTTGTTCGCATTCGCGGCGGTCTGAGAATTGAACCGTCGAAACAGTTCTTTGACTTCCCCGAAAAAACGCCGAAGCTGGGACGCTGGAATTCTGTTACGGAAATCCAACTGGGCAAAGACATCTGCCTGTTGTTCCGCAATTTGGTCGAACAGTTCGGCGTCAGGCTTAGTGACATCGAACAGTGAGTTTGCTGGGTTAGCGGTGCGCGGGCCCCTGTTTTGGGCTCCTCCTCCACCGCTGGGGCCTGGTTGATTCGGGCGACCTCCGCCCGGTCTAAAACCTGAGCTCATGTTTTTTTCCTCGCAAGAAGTAAAGGGTTAATGTGGATGCAACGTGCAGCACGGGAAGATCGGCCGGGGCCAATTCAATAAGGCGACAGCGAAGTTGCCTGACAGGATGCTTTTCAGATTCATTCTCGCGAACAGGCAAATTGCGCTTCAGGTCGTAGTTGAGTTGAGACCGCCATTTCAAATCCAGCGGATTTCGCTGACCGAAACCGCGACCGGGGAGAATTCCAAGACCCATCTTGGCATATTGCAGGAGGCGATAAGCCATCGACGAATTCAGTCCGCTGGAAGTTTCTGCGGCGGACAGCATCTGCTGATGGAGTTCCCATGCCTGTGTGAACTCCTTCCATGTCAGAGTGACCGATCCAATCGTGATGCGATCTCGCCCCAAATGCTTGGCCTGCTCGAGGGCTTCCTCGCCATGTTCCGCCAGATGGCTCACTGGAATCCCTGCTGGAGCAAACACAATCCCTGCAGAGAAAGTCAGATTGGAATTGTGGCTGACAAGCTGCTGAAACCACCCATGCAGAGATCTGGTAAACCGAGTGATGTCGTACCAGGGACCGATCAGAAACAGATCATCCCCTCCGGCGAAAACCGTGTAGATTCCGGGAAAAGCAACTTCTAATTTCCGCGTCAGATAACCCTTAAAGAAGGTGTCCAGTTGCCGCGACAGCGAGGCATAACGTCCTAGTGAAACATTCTCGCCGAGTCCGTAGCCGAGAATCATGCCCAGGCGATCGACGTCGGCTTTCAGCACCGCCAGCATCGGATGGCCAAGCCGATGGCCCGCGTCGTCGACCGACATGTGAGCCAGTTCTTCAAATGTCAGCAATTGCTCCACCTTGCGGTCACGCGATTCTGAATAAACATCAGGTGGCAGACTGCTGAGCAAAGCAAGATTCTGCTGCGTCACGTCTGGGACACGAGCCGCCGTCACAATGGCTGGCAGGCTACCCCAACGCTCGAACTCTGCAATGGCGAAGGGTTGGCCCGTATCAGGGATGTTCCGGTGAAGACTAACTCGATAGCCCAGCAGATCCAGATCTGCATTGCCACGATCCGGACCACGGTCCACAACATCAATAGCGACGACCGAGTTCTTTGGTAATTGCTGTCCGAATCGAATAATCCTGTCCGAAAACTCTTCGCGATCTACCGGCAAAGACACACGCTTTGCGGCGACTGATGTACTTCCCATGACCCAGCCGTGTTCAGACCAAGCGCCCTCAGATTTCAGATCCGGAACGGGCCACCGAAACCGCGACTGAGCGAGTCGATCATCAAGGTCTCGGTATGTTGCGGAAAATTTCCCCAGCGCGAAGTCGCCATCGTGGAGAGACTCCGACATTGCGATGTCGAGCCGTAGAACACCACCCAGATTCTCGGAAATCCATTTGTCGACCTGATGCAGGACCGAATGGACCGCCTCCGATGTTTCTGCCACATCCGGCAGCAGCAGCACGCAGCGTCCACCAGCATCGAGCACCAGATTCACCGGAGGAAGGCCGGCGGCATCCAGTATTCTCTGAGAAGCCAGTCGGACAAGCATGGCGACGTAAAACGATCTTGCTCGGAGTTGCTTTCCAATTCCCTTGTCGCCGCTCTCTTGAGTGCCACTATTCATGGCGGGAATTTTTCGGAACAGAAAGCTTTGAATCCCGCCCGCGGCAAGAGTCAATAGCCGATAACGTCCCTGCATGGCGGATGCCTCCACGCTTCCGCCGGAAAACTGAAACGCGAGACAGGCCCCAAACGCCGCTACCGATCGACTGTGGTCGAAGAGGCTGACGTCCGGCTGGTGTCTTCTGTATCGGCTTGCCGGTATGGCGTGAAGGTACCGCTCCAGAATTGTCAGCACCTTCAGCATCCAGTCGTTCGGACTGTTCGACTCGATGCAGAGAGCTTGCAGAAGTGGCTGCACCATTGACGAGCAGCGGGCACCATATGCTGATCGGTCAGTCTTGTTTTCAGCCAATAATTCGTCACCGAATGACATCGCAGCCGTGGGCATCCAAACGGACTCAGACAGGCCTTTTGGCGCAAGCTGTGGCCAATCCACCCTTGAGAGGATCGACAACATTCCATTGACCTGCTGCTCCTGATCCTGCGGCACAAACGCCCGATCGTTACCGCTGGCTGTCCAGTCGGCTCGCGTCAGGATATGCTGATCCAACTGCCCAGGAGATGGTCGATGGTGATGCATCGCGATATCGTGAATCTGTTGCCGATCGAGTCCTCCGAAGTTGCTCTGGATCTGCTCAAAAGCATGTGAACTATACAGCACATGCTGATGCGTGGACTTCAGAGAAACTGCATCCGTTGGACAGAACATCTGTGCCAGGTTGCGTGTCTGCTGTGACAGTTCTACACCAGCCGGTTCAAGCAGTTTGCCTACGTCATGCAACAATCCCGCAGCTGCTATTGTGTAGGCACGACGATGTGGTGGACTGACAGTCCATTCGGTCTTCATGAAATCAATTCCCATTCAACGCGGCCAAAGCCAAACGATGTCTTCTTACCCACATGAATCACCGGTGCCGCCATCAGCCATGCTCCGGTTTGTCGCCACGGTCCTTCAATCACAGCTTCGCCAGTGAGACCTTCGACTGTCATCCGACGATGTTGACGTCCAGAGAATCTTGTTGCGGCCCATGGTCGAAATTCTGAATGAATGGTAGAGAACTCGGCAGCATCAAATCTTCTTTCAGGTAGCGACGTGCCTGGTTCCGTGTCGGGAACTCCGTAGAAATGCTGCAGTGTTTCCCAGCGCCGTTTCCCACCCAAAAACAACTGAAGACCCAAATCCTCCGGACGACGCTTGAGGTCTACACTTGGCATATTCAATGGTGTGATGAATCTCCATCGCAGTCGCTGCACATCACTTTGAGCATCAAGCAGCGACTCCGTGATGTCGCTGGTCGATCTGATCTGCGGTTCCGACCAGCTGGAGGAATCTGCGGACCAGACGTTTCGTCCTTCCGGCGCACCGCCGACATTCTGCCAATGAATGACCGTTCTGTTACGTCCGAGGCCGCCTTCACCTGCTTTGAAAAACGTATGACAAACATAGGGCCAGTAGCGTATTGAAGAGCCAAACAAACGAACCGTAAAACAGAAGTTTGCATCGCTGCCCGGCTGGGTTGGTTCCTCGACGGACAACACGAATGGCTGCGGAATCCTCGGGTATTTCGTCATGAACGTCCGGTTTGCAGGCGGCAGACCTTCGAAGACCGCCGGATACGGGCACGCCGATTGAAGCAGGCACACACCACAATCCCCGTGCGGTGATTGACATACGATTTGCTTCAAAAGATTTCCGAGTGCCCCTCGTATCGGAATCCCTGAGAACTCAGGCATGGACTCCGGATGGTCCGTTCGGCCCTGAAACTGAAGTTCCACATACGAAAGCATGCTGCCGACTTCCCTTAGTTCGAATCAACCTGCTGGTCGCGAAAATCGAGACCATGAGGGCTATAGACACGTCGAGTTTGCGACGGGTTCACGGGTTCTTGTAAAGAACTTCTGATGCGGTTTCACCAGTTCGAAATACAAATAACCTTGTCTGTTGGTGAATGGATCAAAATTTCAGCGACGCTGCCAGGGCATCCGCGGGATGCTATAGGGTCCCTCCCACGATATCAATCAAGCAGTCGACAGAGGTCCGTCGGATTAACACCGTAATTGATGGCCTGATCAATTCCCAGCGCGAGTGGTGTGTTCTCTCAGGCAGGTCCAGTCCGTCCGCAGTCTGCGCTGATACCTTGGCAATCGTCAAATCGGATGCACGGTGCGTGCTCTTACGTTTTGGTCGACAAACAGAAGAGAAAACTCGATTAACCCTGGCTGCTATTGTCGTACTTGCCCCGGTTAAAGCATTGATTGACAGCGTCATAGATCGATCCCGGTATGACAGCTAATCCGGGGCTGAGTGGGCAATGGATTTGCCGGAATTTGCTCTGGTCCATTACCGAAGAATCGCTCCGGGTAGTCCGAGCTCCGACGGCACGACTACCATCATGAACTATCAATATCTGTCAGACGATCCCTTGACGAACTCTGCTGAAGAGCAACTCTTCAAGGGATTGCCTGACGTGGGTGACTTGTCAGCCGACGTCGCTGAACTGAGACTGGGTCTGGCTGTACGATCTCAAGGGCGTAAAGAAGTGCGGCAACAAGGTGTTTATCATCGACCCGCATGCGTTCTTTGAGTCCACTGCCCGATTTTGACCCGGCCTCTTCTTCTCTGGTCAGACCTCGGACCGTTCTGAAGCCACGAACGAAGCGGCGGAAGTGACGCCCCCCATTGGGTCCCCCTGAGAGTTTTCGAGGTGATCCGAGACGCATCGAGGCGCGCATCGCACACAGAGTCAGAAAACAGTGGCCGGTTGACTGAAGCCCGACATCGAAAGGTGATTGGGTTTTTTGTTGCGATGTACTTGTCTGAACGGGTGTAGCTAGTGCGTGTCTTTAAAATCGCCCGAGCTTGAAAAAGTCAGACGAGGATGAGAAAAGGCTCCGCGAAGATGAGGAGGTAAACCGTAGAGTTGATTGAAAACGTCAGCAAAACGGAAAAACTT
>Ga0105051_10008421_pt1 | contig 10448 bp, 5 predicted proteins | sample FRY02_FD_78383 | JGI IMG/M metagenome (GOLD analysis project Ga0105051, IMG submission 78383) | Freshwater microbial communities from Lake Fryxell liftoff mats and glacier meltwater in Antarctica - FRY-02 (megahit assembly) | ecosystem: Environmental > Aquatic > Freshwater > Ice > Glacier...
AGCTTGAGTCGGTCTTTCCCGGCACTGACGAGAGTACCACGTTTCAACGTCGGCTGCCAAATCATGGGACGCAGGAGCGGATGCCTGCAAAAATCCACCGCCCTGTTCCGAGGTCGAAAGACCGAAATCGAACCTCACCCTTGCCACTAAAATCCAAGCAGAACCTTCTGAATTAGGGGGCAGAGAATTCTTTGGAAAGCTTGAGCTGTTTCGCTTCCGCCGACGGGCGAGTCGTGATCAATATTTTAGGGCTATCGGTCGTCGAGGTGGGATCAATCACCCAGACCAATGCTTGTTTTTCATCGGCCAATGAAGCCACCGTTTTGTCAGGATTCGCTTGGCGAACCAATTCGGAAAGCGCCTCCCGAAGCGGTTTTTCACGCATTTGAAAATTGCGAATTTGTTGGTTTTGAGTGATGCCTGATTTTTCAAGGTCGCCACCGAGGATGGTGATCGTGGGCGGAATTGAACCCTCGGGAACCGATCGCGTAAACTCATCGCGGATCATCGAAACCGCAAACTCAAGCGACTCCTGGTCAAAGCTGACGGAGAAATTCACGTCGAGCAACTCCTCGGCGGTCAACGCCGGCATCGCGGGCATCGCGGGCTTCGCTTCCACCACCGCCGATTTTATTTCCGGTGCCGACAATGCCAACACCGTCGCGAGCATCACCTGCGGTGCCGCCTCGGCGGGTAAATGAAAATTAAACATCGGCAAGGCGTCGGCAACTCCGAACCGAGTTTGATCAGTGATCGCTCTCATGAACTGCGGTAATCGAATCGCCATCGCACGCCAGGATACACCCGCATTTCCATCAACGGCGAATGCGTCCGCCCACTGATTCAATGAGACTATCTTTGATTGAAAGGTCTGCAACAGCGCGGATGCACTCGTATTTCCGCTGGGTGACAATCGAGTTTCCACATACCATTGATCGATCAATCCCATCGATACCATCGCCGCCGCGACGTCGGGAATCAACATCGCTCGCAGTGGCCCGGAGGCACGAGGCGCGTACGTACTTAGCAGTTCGCGACCATCGGCAAACAAGAAATTGGGAATCGCCAGCATCACAAAATCGGCGTCCGCACTTGTCGTTTCCCACAATTGTGCGAGCGCACGTGCGAGAGGGATTTCATTCCCGTCGTTTTCCGCAACCAGCGTTACCAGATCGACGGGACCGAAAGTGAACGACTCTACTTTTTCGTTATTCTCTCGAACGTAGAACGTGTCTCCGTCCGGTGTGTCATCGGTATAAATCGTCTTGCCATCCCGAGTACGACTCGGCGTCACGCCCCAACGCTCAGTGATCTCTTTCAACACGACCGGTTCGTGCAACCTCACCGTATAAGCGGCTTGCGGATGTCCGGAACTGCCGGCTGCGAACGCAATCGTCAAGCGATCAACTCGGTCTGCCTTGAGCCCCGCTCGCGCTTCAAACTGCTCCAACGCCGGCCGGAGTTCTGTACCGAGCCAAGCAAGCCATCCATTTCCCTCGGAGACTCCCAAAATTCGTGACAACCTTAAAGCGACCAGCAGTTGCGAGCCCGGGGGAACCATTTCTAGCGACGGTGGCTTGGACTGCGGCGACCATGGTGATGCCCACAGTAAACGATCGTCTTCAACCAATTCAAACCCGTTATCGGTCGTCATGCCAGGATTGGAATTTGGCCGATCGCCAACCGTTACCGCACCTGGCGCCGTGTTCGACGCTGCGAGTTCGGTTCGCGGTTGCATGGAAGCAATCGTTGCTCGGGATGGCAACGGGGGCCGTGACGGTACAGGCGTTTCCTCTGACGAAGGACGCAAAAGAGCAGCAACAATGCCGATTAAAACGACCGCGGCGACGGAACCCACCACGATCGGACCTCGACGCGTCCGGTGTTTTTTCTTCCGAACCCGTTTCGGTCTCGAGCCAGCATCGGCTCCGTGCCCTTGTGAGGGAGGAACCATCGGAGTCGTTGGAATCTGGACGGGAAACGGAGCGGAGACCGCGGCCTGTGCGGACACCTCGACATCGGACACCTCGACATCGGACACCTCGACATCGGACACCTCGACATCGGACGACATCGAAGGGCTTGCCGGTGACGGGACTTGAGCCGATTCCGTTTCAGCCACCTTGGCAACCGGGGCCGGTTTTTTGGCGAGCCGTTTATTTAAGACTGCCACTTCGGGCACGGATTTGGATTCGTTGACGACGGCAGGCGTTCGAGCCGGCAATCCCCGGGACTCGGCTGATATCGGCGAAACGGCTTTGTCATTCAGTGCGACGGTTTCCGAGGCGAATTTCGCGACCTTCGTCGAGTCAGATACCAAGGTTGGGGCGGAGGCCTGCGTTGGGGGGGAGGTTGGGGCTTTCGCGGCATAAGCGGTCACCACGACCGAGAGCGCACGGGAAAAACTACGGACGTCTGGAAAACGAGACGCGGGATTGGGGTCAATCGCATACGCAATCGTTCGCATCAGCAAATCGCCCGCAGGACCTGCGTCGCGAGCTTTTGCCACTTCATCCGGAAGCAAATAATTTTCCCCGAACTCCCGAATGTTTCGGCCTGTGGCGAGCTTGAATATTAGCGCCCCTAATGAAAAAAGATCACTTGTGATGCTCGGTACCGCATGGGGCCAATCCAATTCAGGTGCCCGGTATTGAGCGCTCGATGAATCGTCATCTAACCAGCGATGTTCCTGAGGTGATTCTTCGGGGGAGATCGGCGGACGACCGGCGTCTCGCAACAGCCAAAGCGATTGATCGTCGCCGCACCAAACTCGACTGGAACGAACTTCGCCATGGACAAGATTCGACTCATGCATCGCCGCCAGCGAATCGGCGACAACTTGACCTATCGAGGCCGCCGTCATGTGGTTCAAAGCCTGTCGACCGTCGGCCAGACCAGACGCTCGGTCGGCAAACCATTGGTCCAGTGACTTCCCGCCGGGCAGTTCTGAAACGACCGCGCCGCGCCACGGATCCGAAGCAACGAGCGTGACGGCGTGAATTGATTGCAACCCGTTGCGGATGACGGCGCCATGAAGCCGAAGCCATTCAGGATCGACCCACCGCGAAGAGGTCAGCGAGTCAGTGCAGGGATAGAGAAAACATTCGGTTGTCTGTCCGAGATGGCGTGCACGATACCAGCGGCTAAGCGGTGTGCGGTCACAGCGATCCAGAACAAGGTATTCACCGACGCGAAGTTCTCCAGCGCGACCAGCGAGCAAACGTTGCGATTGAAATTGAGTGACCACTTGATTGGCGATCAGAAACTGAGCGACCGAAACGGCAGCGTTGCCTGAACCATCGCCTTTTGCCGCGGATTTTGCGACAATCGTCGTGCCATAACGCTGGAACAGCACCTTTGCCGTCCCCGGATCGACAATGCCGATACGCACTAATTGTTGCCAAAAATCGCTCGCCGAAACCGCCATTCATCGTTCCTCATTGCATCTTTGAAGCAAACAGAAGCGTTCGCCAAACCGCATCCTGCCTCAGCAACAGTTTAACTCAGTCACGGCGGTTTGAGTCGGAGGCGGCTTGAACCTGGGACCGCTCCTTTGGTAGCGAGCATACCAATGGCGGGCTAGACTGAATTGACAACGTGAGATTTGCGACATCGACGACTATCATCGAGGCCTTGCATCGTGCACATCGTTTTTCTTTCCTCCGAAGCGGTTCCGTTTGCAAAGACGGGTGGGTTGGGAGACGTCTGCGGCGCCTTGCCAGCGACACTTGCCGAGGCAGGACATCATGTCACGCTGATCATGCCCGCATTTCGTGGAATTCGTGAAAAAGACGCCCTCGTCGAAACCACCGACATCGCGTTTACCGTGCCGATGGTCGGTCGAATCGTCAGCGCACGACTGCTGAAGTCAAAGCTTCCCGGCACAAAGGTCGATGTCTATTTCATCGACCAACCGCAGTACTATGATCGCGCGGGATTGTATGGGGATGCGAATGGTGACTATTCCGACAATTGTGAACGGTTTGCTTTCTTTTGCCGTGCAGCGATCCAGGTGATCAGCCGAGTCAGCCCCGAGGTTGACATCGTGCATTGCAACGATTGGCAATCGGGCCTGGTTCCAGCCTACATGGCCTATCAGTTTGAGGCCCATCCTTGGATGGAGCATGCTCGCAGCGTCATGACCATTCACAACTTGGCTTATCAAGGTCGCTTTTGGCACTATGACATGCCGCTGACCGGTTTGGGTTGGGACCGTTTTACCCACGAGGCTTTAGAGTTCCACGGAGATCTGAATTTCCTCAAGACCGGCATTTTGCTCGCGGACATGGTCACGACCGTCAGCCCCACGTACGCGGAAGAAATCCGCACGGCCCAGCACGGATGTGGACTGGAAGGCGTTCTCCAAGCTCGCACCGATCGACTCTGCGGCATCACCAACGGTATTGACGATGCGATTTGGAATCCGGCCACTGATCCTCACCTGATCCCAAACTATGACGTCAACACCTGGGTTGCCGGTAAGGTGTCGAACAAGCAATCGCTTCAACAAGAGTTCGGCTTGGAAATCAATCCGTCGGTCCCGATGATCGGCTTGGTGGGACGATTGGCGGATCAAAAAGGCTGGGATTTTGTGATCGATGTGATGCGATGGAATTTGGAGGAGAATCGTCCGGTGCAGTGGATGGTTCTCGGCACGGGCGAACGGAGATACCACGATGCCTTGTCATCGTTTGCGTCTCGATACCCGAATCAATTTGGGCTCAAACTTGGTTTTTCGGATGCACTTGCGCATCGAATCGAGGCGGGCTCGGACATCTTCCTCATGCCTAGCCGCTACGAACCCTGCGGGCTGAACCAGCTTTACAGTCTGCGATACGGTTCCGTTCCGGTTGTGATGGCAACCGGCGGTTTGGTCGACACCGTGATCGATACCAAGGAAGAAACGCTTGCGGACGGCACCGCAACCGGTTTCCATATTCACGATTTCACCGCTGAGGACGTTGATACTGTCCTGGGCAAAGCCCTCTTTATGCGCTACCACGCCGCGTCGACCTGGGCCGATTTAGTTGCGCAAGGAATGAACACCGATTCCTCGTGGCGGAAAATCGCCCAGCGGTATCAGGATGTTTATGCGGAAACGCTTTCCCTTGGCCGAAAATAAAGATAACCGACACTTTTTACGCACAACTCTTGCATGGAATGAGGGGTGGTAAAAATCTCGCAAATTGTGGGGATTTCTTGAATTCCCGAGCCGAGATTTGTGTACGATTCGGCCAGGCGGGGATGCTTGAGGCGAATGGTGAGGGGTTGTCATTGGGGGCACTTGTTAGGCTTGCGTCAGAATGACGCTTGTCGCTAACTAGTCTCTTTCTTAACCCACAGTTCGTTGTTGATTATTGTTGTGTCGACTGATGCGTTCGAATACACCCGCCATGACGGATAGCCGGATGAGCCGCATTCCCGCAAATCAAGCCTCGCAATCAGAATCCACCCTTGACGCATCAGCGGCGAAGTCCGGGTCGGCACAACTGCTTGCGGACGCGCCAACGGTTTTGAACGCCGATTGCGATTCGCTTCTAAATGATGAAACTCGAATCTTGCCCCGAGATTCGAACCCTGTGTTGTTCCGCAAACTCGAAACCGTCGAAGTTGCGGATCAAGTCGAAACACCGCATCCAGAGCCATCGCAATACGTCGTTGCAACGCAAACGCATTCACGCCACGACCCGATCACGGGTCGCTGGACGATTTTTGCCGCCGGCCGCGACCAACGTCCCAACGATTTTGTCGATCGGCCACCGGCTGAAAACGCGTCGTTTATTTGTCCGTTTTGCAGTGGAAATGAGGGGCAGACACCGCCTGCGATTCTGGAGTGGAGCGCTGCTGATTTTGATACGGATTCCAGCGACGGCTTGGGCGATTTATTGATCAACGCGCCGACACCGGCGGCATGGTCAAAACGGCCATGGTCAATACGCGTCATCCCAAACAAGTTCCCTGCCGTCACGGGACCGGACCAACTTGTAGAGGAACCGGTCAACCGTTATTCGCCGCTGCGCCGGGAAGAAAATCACAGCACGCTTTTCCGAAGCCGACCGATCGTGGGTGGACACGAAGTTTTCATTGAGTCGCCCAGCCACGATCAGTCGATTGAGACGCTTGACCTTTCACAGGCGACGATGCTTTTTCACGCTTACCAATTGCGGATGCGGCATTGGCGTGAAGTGCCAACAATTCGTTATGTCTCATTATTCAAGAATTCCGGTTCGGCAGCGGGTGCGTCGCTTCATCATTCGCACAGCCAATTGATCGCAACCAGTGAGATGCCGATGGCGGCCAAAGCGGTGGCAGAACGGATGAAGCTTCACTGGGCAAAAACCGGTTGCTGCTTGCAGTGCGACACGATTCGCGCGGAAGCTAAGTTTAAGGAGCGTGTCGTTGCGGTGACGAAGTCATTGGTTGCATATTGTCCGTTTGGCAGCCATCTCCCCATGCTTCTACGCATTTCGACAAAACGTCATTTGGATTGCTTTGAATATCTCTCCATGGGTGAATTGCAGGAGCTTGCGAGACTGGTTCGAAGCGGAGTCCGTTGGCTGCAGTCACTTTACCCGGAGGTGTCCTACAACTTCTTGATCCACACGCGACCGCCGGGCGTCATCGGCGAAGAAATGGCTCACTGGTCGCTAGAAATTTTCCCTCGAATCACACAAGTTGCCGGATTTGAGTGGAGTTCGGATTGCATGATCAATCCGCTGCTTCCCGAAGTGGCTGCCGCCAAATATCGCGAACTCGCCCGCGGCGAAAACCCGTTTCGCTAGGCTCGAAAAATGACTGCGATTCGCTGAGCCAGGGTGAGATGCTATCTGAGCGTTGACGCATCTTCAATGGGGGTCTTCTCAGATCACGCTCTCAGATGCCATGTGAAAAGCTCATCCCCTGGAGACGCTAATCCGATATAGCGGTTATAGGGATACTAAGGTCGATTGCCTTCCGTATTCTCCAAAGCCGTATTTCGATCAAAACGCCCAACGCATGATGCCATGACGCCGCCCATTAATCTTTGCTTGGTTCTGCACAATCACCAACCGATTGGCAACTTTGACGGCGTCTTTGAACAGGCTTATCAAGATAGCTATCTTCCGTTCTTGAGTGTCTTTGAGCCCTTTGATCGCATCAACATCTCGCTGCATACCAGTGGTCCGTTGATGTTTTGGCTCGCCGAACGACATCCTGAATATCTCGCTCGGTTACGGTTGTTGGTGGAGGCTGGTCGCGTTGAAATCGTCGGCGGACCTCAATACGAACCGATCATGACCATGTTGCCTCGTCGAGATCGGATCGGCCAAATCCGAGCCTACTCGGCTTGGCTGGAACAAAATCTTGGCGCAACGGTTGCCGGCATGTGGACTCCTGAGCGTGTTTGGGAATCAAACATGGCCAGTGACCTCGCGACCGCGGGCATGAGTTACACCGTCCTGGATGACTTCCACTTCCGAGCCGCGGGCCTTACCGACGACCAACTGACGGGATACTTCCTCACCGAAGATGATGGGCAAATCGTCCGTATTTTCCCAGGCTCCGAACGTCTCCGGTATACCATTCCCTTCGCCCCCGTTTCAGAAACGATCGATTATTGCCGGCAAGTGGCCAACGCCCATCCCGGAGCCGTGCTCACGTTCGGCGACGATGGGGAGAAGTTCGGTACTTGGCCCGACACGAAAGAGCATGTTTATGCCCGGGGTTGGTTGCAGTCCTTTTTGACGGCCCTCAGCGATAACTCGCACTGGCTGCACACGTCGACGCTTTCCGAAGCGATCCGGACAACGGCTCCGGTGGGCAAAGTTTATTTGCCTGATTGCAGCTATCGCGAGATGACAGAATGGTCGCTGCCGGTTGCCCAGCAGAACTGTTACGACGACGCGATTCATGCGATGGACGATGATCATCGCTGGCCCCCATTGAAGTCGTTCGTCCGCGGCGGCTTCTGGCGCAACTTTAAGGCGAAGTACGCTGAAGCGAATGAAATGTATTCGCGAATGATGGACGTGTCTCGTCGCTTGCAAGCCGCTGAAGCTTCGGGCGCCGACGCGGATGAACTCGCAATTGCGAGAGACCATCTTTATCGCGGCCAATGCAATTGCCCTTATTGGCATGGAGCGTTCGGCGGCATCTACCTGCCGCACCTCCGCAACGCGGTTTATCATCATTTGATTCAAGCCGACAACGTGCTTCAGCGACTGCTTGATCAACCGGCACAAGATTCGACTTCCGCTTCGTCAGTGATGGCGACGGCGAGCGACTTTGATTTCGACGGCATGCAAGAGGTACGATTGTCCAATCGTGAGGTCTGTGCCTGGATCGCTCCAGGACGTGGCGGACGTCTTTACGAACTCGACGTGCGAGCGATTTCTCACAACCTCCTTGCGACGATGCAGCGGCGTCCCGAAGCTTACCACCGCAAGGTTCTCGCCGGCCCGTCTGCAGCCGGCGGTGACGTGGCGAGCATCCATGATCGCGTTGTTTTTAAACAAGCCAACCTCGATAAACAGCTCGGCTACGATCGATTTGCTCGTAAGTCGATGATGGATCACTTCTTTGATCACGACGTTACCCTTGAGGACGTCGCCACAGGCCGAGTGCAAGAGCGAGGCGACTTTGTGGAGTTGCCATTCGATGCGAAGATTCGCCGCGGCGGCGATCGCGTTCAACTACAAATGCGACGCGATGGAAACGCCTGGGGGCACCCGATCACGATCACCAAAGCCATAACCATCGTTGGCGGGTCGAGCGAATTGACCATCACTTACCTGCTCGAAAACCTGCCTCGCGATCAATCGCTTCATTTCGGAATCGAGATGAATTTCGCGGGCTTACCGTCCGGTGCCGAGGATCGCTTCTTTAGCGACCGAGATGGCAAACGACTTGGTCAACTGGGCCATCGGCTCGACCTCCACCAATCCCATGGAATCACTTTGACGGACCAATGGCTCGGAATCGATGTTGAACTTGAACTGGATCGATCGGGGTCTCTGTGGGCCATCCCCGTAGAGACGGTCAGCCAGAGCGAAGGTGGGTTTGAGCTCGTTCATCAAAGCGTTTGCGTGATGCCTCATTGGCACATTCAACCCACGGAGACAGGCACCTGGGCGGTGCGGATGAACCTGCGGACACGCTGCCGTCAAAACGACGAGATTGAAGTGGATCTACGTCGCGTGATGCAAATCGCGGAAGGCTAATCGCAGCCCGTCGCTTGAACTCACTGCAGGTTAAAAAGTTTCGCGTCCGTGACCCAGTCGCCGCGGAACGGGGAACTCAAGGACGATCTTCGTTCCTCGATCTACTTCGCTCTGGACGCTGATTTGGCCGCCATGCGCTTCGATAATTTTTCGCGCCGTTGGTAAGCCCAGCCCCGAGCCGTCTTCTTTGGTGCTGTAGAACGGTTCGAACATGTGCATCAAGGTGATGTCGTCGACCCCGCACCCGGTATCGATCAACTCCAACGCTACGCCGTCAAGCGTTGATGTGGTGCGAGCCCAAAGCTGACCACCTTGCGGCATCGCTTCGATCGCATTCTTCACCAGATTCATCAACGCCGCCTGCAGCGAATCGCTGTGCAGCAAAATGGCGGGCAAATCTGGATCAAGGTAACGCTGGATGTCGATCCCCGATGCATCCGCTTGGGCACGATAGGCACGCAGCACCCGATCGACTTGATCGTTGAGATTTCCGGCGACAAGGTCGATACGACTCAGCCGAGCGTATCGCAAAAAGTCACGCAATAAAGCTTCCATTCGCTCGCATTGCTGGCGAACGATCTCTATTTTGTCCAGCGAACGTCGTCGAATGGGCGAATCGATCTCCGCAATATCTTCGCTAAGCAAGTCGATGTTCATGTGAATCACCGACAGCGGATTCTTGATCTCATGCGCAAGCGAACCTGCCAATTCGGCCAGCTCCTCGTACTGGTTGCGAATCGCTTGAGCTTCGATATTTTCGGTAGCGTTCATTGCGGAAGCAAAACGGCAAGGGGCATGTCTGTGGCGTCAGATGTCTGTGCACGAACCTTCATCGTATCCGGTTTTCGGTTTCCGTCATGCTGGGAAGAACCATAGAATTGGAACCGGTGTCGAAGAAACTAGCTGACACCTACAAAATCGCCTCCCTTCGCCTTACGCTACAATCTGCCGTTTCTCCGTCCGCCTCCACCCGATTTTAAGCTGCCATGTCCATCGCTGACACTCCTGTTAAAGATTCCACCGACCGCAATCCTTCTGCGGATCCGTATTTTCAGCAACTTTTTGCTGACCGGATTGGTGGCGTGAATTACGGCAAAGATACCGAGATCTACAAGTTCGAGAAAATCAAGCGAGCAAAGCGGAAGGCACTGGCCGACCATCCTGATCGTCAACTGCTTGATTTTGGAATTGGTGAGAACGATTCGATGGCGGCGGCGTCGGTTCGGGCAGCGATGAAAGCTGAAATCG
>Ga0105051_10008424_pt1 | contig 10444 bp, 10 predicted proteins | sample FRY02_FD_78383 | JGI IMG/M metagenome (GOLD analysis project Ga0105051, IMG submission 78383) | Freshwater microbial communities from Lake Fryxell liftoff mats and glacier meltwater in Antarctica - FRY-02 (megahit assembly) | ecosystem: Environmental > Aquatic > Freshwater > Ice > Glacier...
TATATGTTTGTATATATTTATATATTCATACACACTTGTATATACATATATACATATGAATATATATTTATATATATTCATATGTATATGTATATATATATTTATATATGTGTATACATATATATATACATACATAGTCTCTGTATATATATATGTATATATATATATTTTTTTTTCATGTATACATACATATCGATACACATAGATATGTGCAAGCATGTCTACCAATTTATATTTGTATATGTGTATATGTACATTGATGAGGATTGGCATAAATATGCTTTTCCACCCATACTTTTTCCATACCGGTCCCATAATCCCACACAGGTTACTCGCAACGAGCTTGCACATAGGTTTGGCGGTCGCATACACACAGACGTAGGAACGTAACCAACTCCACCGCCAAAAAGTGCGTTGCAATTTAAGTACGCAGGACCCCCTCTGGAGAAAGGTTGAAGTGCGTTGGTCCATAGGGTGAGATAAATGAGTCACGGTACAAATATTCTTTGGCGCCAAAAAAAAAATTGGAGAAAAGCTTTCCTCGAGAGTCGTCATGTGTGGGAGGCGGTGAATGCGCCTTGTACAGCTTCCGTACAAAATTGGTAGAGATAATTGTGTCGTTGGTGGTCACTGCTACCAAAACTTGAACTGGCATATTCTGTGGGAACTGCTAGCACGCAAGCTTCGCCGAGCCCGCGTCTTTGCTCGTCAATTTTCGTGTACCAAACTAGCAGTGGGTGAGATCCATGCTTTTCCCATGGAGATATCCACCTTTGATGAGATACACACATAATAAATGGAGAATCCGAGAGACTGGAGTAATTACTCGAGAGACTACAGTAACGTGAAGCAAAAGAAAGAAAGTAAGGTGCAGAGAGTGTTCCTAGAGACGCACTCGGCGCTTCCTCTCCGTGTTGTCTCGATCCTCGAGAACACAATTCTAACACAGAAGTGTTTTTGGTGAGGAGGAGGAAAACGTGTGTGTACCATGACTCGATTATAAATCTTGTAAGATAATACCCGAGACTATTTCTAACCGTGACATGATTAAAGTACAAACGTTTTGTGAGTCCCACTGAGATTCCAAACTCCCATCCGGTGGAACTATTACCACTGACCGGTGCCTACCCCACATCCGAGACGCCGCGGACAGCGAGAGTAATTCCTCGAGAGACTACAGTAACGCGAAGCTTTCTAATGTACCAACGCACCAACGATAGGGACGCTACTCTAGTCTCTTGCAAAGTCACAGCCTAAGCGGTAATACCTGGGGGGGAGGAACGGGGAAAGGGGGGGTCACGGTCGAAATTGGACTAAACAAAATCAGCCTTCTGCATTGAATGTTTTGATGCAAACAAAGCTCCTGGCTCACACCACCCTGGAACAACGCAGATCTGGATGGGTGGGCTCCTGTACGTTGATGATCTTGCGCTTATGTCCACCTGCCCGCGCGAACTGCAAGCCATGCTTCATATCTGCCAGGAATGGAGCGTGCGAAATCGTATGCAAATCAACACACAGAAGTAAAAAGTGATGGCCTTCTTTGAAACCCCCTCCCTTCAAAAAGCCCGTGGTGGCCAGCACCAACCAAGCCCAACTCTACCCCCCTTCCACATCCACGCGCCCTTCCCAACCTCAGACCCCCACTCTCACCCCATCACTGAGGTATTCCAGTTTGAATACCTCGGACTCATCCTCGACCCCAAACTCACCATGCACCTCGCGACCACTGAAGCAAGTCGACGCGCCACACAGGGCCAGTCTATGACTCAGGCTGTCTCCTACTCTCTCCGCTACGACAAAAAATCCTCTACTCTCACCCCAACGCAAAACCTGCGACTCTGGAAATCTACAGTACTGCCCCATTTCCTCCAAAACTTGCGCTATATCCAGAGTACTACTGATGTTAAGAGACTCCAGACTAGCCTCAATCTCTCCTTGGCACGCTCCCTGTGTGTATATGGAGATCATACCGTCTTGCTCGCAGACACTGGTATTCCCCCTCTTACCTTGATACATACACCCAACTTGCCCAAATGCACTTTCGACTCTCAAAAACACAGCCCGACACCCTCTCTGCCATTTAATTCAAAACCTTCAACAAGTCACTAGCCCTAAGCAACCTCCACCCTTCTACTCTCGACTACCACATCCGGAACTCACTCCACCAGCTTCACATTCAAAAGTTGACATTCTTCCCCACATGGTCTCCATGCCATCTAAGAGCCGTGAACGTGCCTACCGTAACATACTGCGCACTACCATTAGCACCCTGTGGCGAATGGAACTTCTCAACTATGCTCCTCTGCATCTAGCCCACTCACTGCAGGAAGTCTGCATACATCCAAATTGCCTGTGACGACCTTCAACGCCGTGACCTCTTTAACCGCACCCACTTTAACCAACTACCCCTTCTTCGGCTTAGAATCCAGGCCACTTGCTACATCCCATCTCGCGTTTACCTTGCCATTGACCACACATACATACCTTATGACCAACGCTACTGCCCCTCTTCAAGTTGCCTCCCCCACAAAATTGTGGGCACCAACTCCACACCCTCCTACACTGTCCCCACTCATCCCCCCTCTCCCAACCCACCATCTGCAGTCTTACCCGCGCCTTTCGCAGATACAACCTCTGCTCCTGGTCCTCCCACTCCCAACTTTAACACACTGGTATTCCCCTGGGCTCTGTCCCCCCTAAGCTCCTCCGCAAACACGACAAAGGGTGGACCCACTCTACCACGACTACGTGTACACAACTCATCTACTCTGTCCCAACTATGTCAGAGCCCCTTTGACGAGGACAAAATGCTCATCTGTGACATATGCAACGCTGGTTGGCATAAGGTGCCTCCTCCCCCCCCTCACTACCATCCCATCTGGGATGTGGAAATACCCCTTATGTGCTCCCCCTGTTCCCTCATCCCAGGTTGTCGTACGACACCTCCGTCTTCCCTCCCCCATCCTTGACCCAGACTCTGATTAAACAACACCTGGCCCTCGGGGGCAAAGGGAGGAAAAGAGAACAACCCCACCATCCTTCCCCAACAATCAGCCTCAATATAAACGCTACTCTCTACTCTCCATGCCCACTTCCTGCAATGACCCTATTCCCAACCCCGTTAGAGCCCGGGAAAAAAAAATTGAAAATATATATTTATATATTCCCCCCCCCCTCTCCCTTGACCACGCTCCGCCCCGTCCACCGTGCCCCCCGCCCCTTTGCCTAGGTCAATATCCCGGCCAGATTCAGGGGTCAGCAGGCTTACAAATCAAGTTTAGTGAGTGGTTCACCACGGAAAAGACTTGGGCCCTTGACTTCTCTGGCGCGGGTGTCTCTCCCTCGGGTTTTTTTTGGACTCTTTTTTTTTTAGGGAGACCTGGGCCTTGCGGCACCGGTCCCCCTTCTCCTCTAGAGTGGATTCCAGCCCTGCCTCTAGTTACTGCTGTGCTAATTGCACCTAAGGGTGCTGAGCCACCGGGCAGTGGTCGTATGGGAATGATGTGTGCGCTGGTCTTTTATTTTCCATCTGACTCGGAGGACGTCTAGGATAAACTTCACTTTCCTTAGCCGGCCCCAGTAGCGCACTAAGACACTTAGACGTAGTCGAACACTCTGAGGTAGCGGATTCCGTGCATGCCAGAACTTGCCCACAAAAAAGACGGCTGACATGGACGGTCTACGCTACTCCCCCGATGACCCTTACTATAGACTTGGGCCTGTCCATACGTGTCTCTATGTTCGAGCGCGTGGGACTGGTGACTGGGACCTCTTCCTAGGTCCCCTGGAATGGGCGAGCCTGAGGGCGGAGACTGGTAGAGCTGACCGACGGGTGTTATAGCGAAGGGGATTCTCAGGGGTTGCCAGGGTGCCTAAAACCCCGTGTCCTTGGGATACCCACTATCAGTTTTCAATAAAAACTACACTCTCAAAGTACTTGTATACATACACAGTATTTCAGACTGTGATGGACAGGAGTGCGTGTGATTGACCCATGTCAAAATATATCAAAATGTAAAAACTCTTACAAATAAAATCACCTTAGTGTTTTGGGATCCGCAATTAATTATATTTGTACCCCATTAAACCGCATCCTTGGGATACCCACTGTCAGTTTTCAATAAAAACTCTATTCTCAAAGGTGCATGTCTCCATGGGGAAGACATGGATATCGCCCACCGCTGACTCTTCATTCACGAAAATAGTGATAAAACCCAGTTACGACACGCCCACACACAAGATCTACCGTCACGCGCCACAGGCCGCCCACGAACGAGATAGGTTCACAAACAAGATAGTTTAGTCTCAACATGGTTGAGGATTCTTCATGTTCCAGGGTGTAACGGTTCTTTTTTGAGCGCTCGCGCCTTACAAAGCCAGAAAGCGTTCAGGATCGAGTACGAACTTTTGAAGGAATGTACCAAAAATGGTGATCCCACTGCTAGTTTCCAAATGTCGACCTTACTCCCGGGCAACGTTATTACTAAAATTGGCGAGCAAAGATACGGGCTCGGCGAAGCCTGCGTGATTGCAGTTCCCACAGAATATGCCGATCCAAGTTCTGGTAGCGGTGACCACCCAAAACGACCTTGTCAAAAAAAAAAATTCACGAGGGCTGTACAAGGCACACACCCATCGCATCTCACACCTGATGACTCTCGAGAAAACCTTTTTTTGCAATATTTTGGCGCAAGAAAATGGTTACGTGTCTTGTTTATCTCACCCTACAGACCAACACACTTCAACCCACCCTCCGAAGGGGTTGTGCTTCCCTATATAGCAACGTACTTTTTGGAGTGGGGTTGCGTTACTGCGACCCACATGCAGCGAACCACGAACCAGATCAGAGGTGTGGCAAAGGGCAGTCTCTCGCTATGCTTACACAAATAAATATTCATTCGCACCTCTATACTACCACGGTTCGTCTCCAACCACGTCCCTTCCCTCCACCCCTCCTCAGCCCAACTTTAGTGATCATCGTGTATATCTCGATTTGAAAATACAGCCTATTGCATTTGGAGTGTCATTCAATCTCAATCGCCAATCTTAATCTCACTGGTCTCTTTTCTCCAGGACGTGGCAAAAAGAGAACGTGAGAACTAAATAATCGATCGAGATTTGAGAACGAAGATATGACACTTAGGCTAGGCTGTACTACTGGTGTGCCTTCCACGTATTCTCCTCCTCCGACACCATCATCATCTCCCCTCTCTCTACCCCCCCACTAAATCCTCCGTCTCCACGATTGAATACCTGGAAGTACTCAAGTTGGCTGCAGTGGCCGCAGAGCGATACGAAGAACGGCAGTTTTGGCCTCCTCGGGAAGCCAGGGATACAATTCAAGTATGTCGTAATTGATGTCCAGCATGTCATTTGTCTTAAACTTGAGCGTCACCTCCGAGCGTTCTCGAGTCAGCGATTCCTTGTTGGAATTCTTTGTATTCTTAATCACAAGCTGCCTGCTGTCGCACTCAACGTCATCTTCAATCGCTTTACGCTCGAGGTTGCAAATACGAACCTTGATTACAGGAATACTTGTATTCACAGGATACACGATCCGGTCCATCTCCAATGTGTCATTCGCGTGCACCTCTGTTGCTCGATACCGTTGAAGCAAGGTTGGATCCTCTTCCCTTTCGCTATGATGCTGTGTCACTATTACGCGCAAATACCAGCCGTTGACAAGGAAGGACTGGTGCAGTTCAGTCTTTTCTGAAATCCCTCCTTCCCCCTCCCCCTCCTTCGCGCCTTTGTGCGAGGTTACTCCCATCTGAACAGAAAGAGCATCCATTCGCTGCAGCTCATCTGTAGTGAGCTTAGTTGCGAAGTACTGGATATAGTGATCATTCATGATTTGCACTGTGTTCACGACAGCATTCTGGCAATTTTGATATAGCGTACTAAGGACGAAGAATCTCCCAGATAGCGTTTCCATCTCCTCCGTAAAAGTTGTGTCCTGCATATTTTGCGCATATCGCTGAGCAGCTATCGAGTTGACCTCAATCACAATGATCCAAAGGTCTAGACTGCTTGCGCCTTGCACCATCGTTTGAAAGTTCAATTCCGAATACCGAAGAGTGAAAAATTCACAATACGGGACTTGACCGTCTGAAGCTAGAAAGTCTGCTATATCCTTTTTCCATCCCTCGGCGGGAGTTAAACTTCCCCGAGGTCCAAAGATATATCTGTAGAGATGCGCGACAATTGATCTTCTGTGCACTAACGTCGCTCTTACAACGACCTGACTCACAGTGCAAGCACCCAGAGTGCGAAGCGACGTGTGGAGGCCCGAAGCGCCCGTGCAAAGGAGTTCCTTGAATGCTTTACAAAGACATGCGAGTCGGTACATGCAGCGCACCTTTCGGATAGCCACTTTTCCACCAATAGAAGCGCAAATAGATGGCAAGTGGCGCTCCTGCACCCATTCCGGTAGAATGACTTGTCCGTCACCAAATATAGCGACCTCCGTCTCTATTGCGACATGAATCTTTTCGCCGATGCTGCATCCCAAAACAAGGAATCAAGGCAACACGAAAGCGCAACAAAAAATAACTTATTACAACATGACAAGCAGGAGAAAATGCACCCACCTTTCACAGCAACATTTGATACGCACACACAACACAGCAACGTACGACCAAGAAGGGAGATGAATAAAAGAGGGATATGAATATACCTCCGCAATACGAGCATATTGTGGTTGGTCTCGTCTTCGTTGAAATCGGTTGTTGTCACTCCGCAGAAATTTCTGATCTCCTGGATGCTTGTTGCATTTGTAACAAAGCCGGCCAACTTCTTGCAAACTTCGTTGTAGAACGTGCGATCTGGCGATGACAACACAAACAAAAATTGAATGCGTTAGAGATTGTTTGTGTAAGTGCAAATTTATGGACAAGTAATGCATGCGGATGCAAATATTGGTTGCGCATGTGCGTGCACGCGGATGCAAATATTGGTTGTGCATGTACGTGCATGCGTGTTTCTCCATGTCCAATTACGTGCATGCGTGTTTCACCATGTCCAGCGGGGTGGGTCTGATTTGAATCATTTCGTCTTTTTACAGCTTCCTCGGGCCAAATCTCGATATCCAGAAAATCTGCCGCCTGTAGCAATTTCCAACATAAAGCGCCCAACTCCAAGGTCCCCCCAATCGCCCGCCTCTCCCCAATCGCCAGCGTTGCGTCACCACGAAAGTTCCACACGCCTGCCGCTTTGTAAGCGCCATCAGGAAGAACGTAATCGCGCACGTAATCGCGTATGCATTCCAAGACCTCTTTCGCGCAACAAGAGCGAGGCTGCATCCTCAAAGAAACCACCCCACTGTCCACCAATTCTTGCATTCTCTGCTCCTTTGTCAATTCCTCGCCCACCGAAGGTTCGAACCAGTTCCGCAAAAGCAGCCAAGCATGTTGCACGGGGAATTTGACTTCGACGGAGGGGTTGTTGCAGGACCAAATGCTCACCATAGGCCCGCCAGCATCGTCCGCCTCATCCGCGGGGGTGGGGTCTGCCGCGGGGTCAGGGCCGTCGCCACCGCCGCCGTCACTCAGCTTCCTCTTCGGGGCCATTTCTCCCCTCAATTCGGTTTGCTACCCCCAGATCGGGGAGGTTGTGGAACTACGAGTACGACATCGCCGTGTAGGTGCGCAGGTAGGAGCCGTCGGTTGTCTCCAGGCGCTCAGGCACTGCGCCTTGCGCGTTCTCACAACAAGCGCGAATGTTGCCGTGGTGTCTTTTCGATTTGACTTCTGGTCGTCTTCTCCAAAGGTCAAGCAGGACTGGCGTTTCTTGGATAGGAATTTAATACACATAATTACTCATTCTTTTGGGATTAGTTTGTAGAGGTGGAAACTTTTTATAGGGCGGCCGCGGATCCAGCGCTGGGGACGTCGCGCTGGGCGTGGCGAAAAGTTTCTCTTTCATGACTCAGGAGAGGCCGCCCTGTAAGGCACTTGGCGGTGACAACACTTTCAAAAACCAAACACCTAGAAGCAGCTGCAGTCAGCGCAGGGCTCGCCGTGCAGCTGCCCGCTGCTCCCCGCGGGTGCAGATGTTCCTAGATGTGGGCCAGCAATCGCGCCGCTGTACACCTGCCATGCACTGCAGCTTTTGATGCTGACGTTCTGCGTCATTTGCTCTTGTGAGTGCTGCTGCATGGGCAGCGCATGTGCTCTCGTATCTGCAGCCTCATTGGCTCTGCTGCGGTTGCAGCGGGCTGCAGCTCCTTTATCGTTTTGTCACAAGCACCATCTTCTGCTTGTCTATGCTTGGGTTCAGCCGTCAAACCATAATCAAACGTGCATGTCATGTTTTCGCATGCCCTTTCTGCGCGCCATGGCTCCATAACAGGGCAACACTGCGCATCGCTTTCTCATACTCTCTCTCGCGCCGCCAGATCTGACGTTTTGACCACGAACACACGCTTACACTCTGTGTGACAGCCAACGCGCCCACACACACACACACACACATAAAAACACACGCATACACGCACATGCACACGCACGCATGCACGGATGATTTATCCTACATATGCTCCCATCGCCAGCACAAACACGCACTTCTGTCGCGCACTCCTACGCCTGCCACGCGAACGCACGCACGCACAAACAGTCGCCCACACACACATGTGTATTGACACACACACACACACACACACACACACGCACACACACGCACACACGCACACGCACGTATCCACACACACACACACACACACACACACACACACACACTCATTCACACACACACAGACGCACACTCACACACACACATACACACGCACGCACACTCACACACACACATACACACATATACACACATGCACATATCAGAAACGGCTACAGTGTCGCATCGGGATGCGATAGCGAACGACTCCCATGCCACAGCGCACAAAGCCAGCTTGCTAAGCGTCACACACACATACTTTCATATGTGTCGGTAAGCGTGTGCGTGTGTGTATGCGTGCGTGTGTGTGTGTTTGCGTGTGAATGTGTAACTTTTCGCGAGAGGGGGATAGAAAGATAGAGAGAGAAAGATTGAGTGAGATAGAATGAGAGCGCGTGATAGAAAAAGGTAGAGAGAGAAATATATAGAGAGAGAGAGATAGAGAGATAGAGAATGTGCGATTTGTCTGTGTCTGTATCTGGTCATTGCCACGTACAACTGTGTTCGTACATGCATGCGCTTGTGTGTGTGAAAGAAAGATAGAGTGAGTGTGTGAGAGCGAGAGCGAGAGAGAAAGTGTGCGTGTGTGTTTAAATTTGGGAGTGAGTATGTGCGTGTGAGATAGTGTGATAGAGATAGAGAAATAGATAGATAGAGGAAGAAAAAAAAATATATACAGAACGAGAGAGAGAGAGAGGGAAAGTTATATAGAGATAGAGAGAGAGCACGAGAAAAAGAGAGAGACAGAGAAAGAGATAGATAGATAGAGAGAAAGAGAGACAGAGGGCGGGAGATAGAGAGACAGAGAGAGAGAGAGAGCGAAAGAGAATACGATAGAGACGTAGGAAGACAGAGAGAGAGGGAGAGAGAGAGAGAGGTAGCTGGATGCAGAGAGAGAGAGACAGAGAAAAAGCGAGAGAGGTAGAGAGAGAGAGATGGAAAATCATAGAGAGAGAAAGAGAAAGAAAGTGAGAGCAAAAAAAGTCAGTATAGAGAAAGAGATAGAGAGAGATATAGAGATAGAGAGAGAGAGAAAGATAGCGCGCGAAAGATAGAGAGCGATGGAGATAAAGAGAGAGAGGGAACGATAGAAAACAGAGAGATGGAGTGGGGTAGAGAGAGGGGGTGTGATAGAGAGATATAGATCGCGCGTGCGCGGCGCGCGCGCGCGCGATTTGTCTGTCCTACACCTGGGTCGCTGTCTCGTGTGAATGTGTGCGTGTGTATGTGCGTGATAGAGTGTGTGTGTTTGTGCGTTTGATTGATGGAGATAGGGCGAGAGAGACAAATAAAAATATTGTGTGTGCGTGAGAGAGAGAGAGAGAGATAGAGAAAGAAAGATAGAAAGATAGAGAGAAAGAGCGAGCGCGCGATTGCGCGCGAATTATCTGCATCTGTATTTAGATCGCTACCTAGTGTGAATGTGGAAGTGTGTGCGTGCGTGCGTGTTTGCGTGTGTGTGCGAGACAGAGAGAGATAGAGAGAGAGATAAAACACGCGCACTCACGCTCACGTGTGATTTGTTTGCGCCTGTACCTGGGTTGCAGCCTCTATTTTTTTTGTATTTTTTTTGGTAGCCTCTAATTTTTGTGGAATAACGAGCATTGCCGGGACCTGATCGCCTTCATAGCACCATAACATGAAACAATGGTTGTGTCTGCCAACTCTTTCATACATCCACAAACACACACACACACACAAACACACACACACACACACACACACACACAAACACACACACAACAACCAACACACACACACACACCCACACACA
>Ga0105051_10008432_pt1 | contig 10440 bp, 7 predicted proteins | sample FRY02_FD_78383 | JGI IMG/M metagenome (GOLD analysis project Ga0105051, IMG submission 78383) | Freshwater microbial communities from Lake Fryxell liftoff mats and glacier meltwater in Antarctica - FRY-02 (megahit assembly) | ecosystem: Environmental > Aquatic > Freshwater > Ice > Glacier...
AAAGACCGAAATCTAACCTCACCCTTGCCACTAAAATCCAAGAAGAACCCGCCAAAGATGGTACCAACGAACGAACCGTCGATCCGATCCAATTGCTCATTCCCGCGTCTGGCAGTTCTGTGGAAGCGACTCGAATGGGCTCAACCATTGGCACGTTGCAATCGCCACGGTCGCGATCATCGCGGTGCTGTTGGTGGCTGTGTTCTTGATCAATGGGCAACGCAAATTCGCCGGTCAACAACGTCAACTTGCGGAAAAATTGGCGGCCGAAAAATCAGAGTTAGCGGACCGCGAAACGAACCTCAGGAAAAAGGCACAGTGGCAAGCGGCCAGTCGCTCGTTCGAGCAGAGTTTATTGCGCTGTGAGCAGGTGGATCCCGCGGTGGGTGTGCTTTCGTTGGTCGAGAACTTGGCGGAAGCACAAGCCATTAGCGCTGCTGATTTGGAGTACTCGATTCGAGCCCAATTAGGACGATGGGAAGGTTCACTTCACACACTCGATTCAACCACAAAGTTCAATGACTCGCTCCACGAATTGCAGCAAAGTTCTGGTGGAAAATCAATGCTGGTTGCCACTCGAAGTGAAACGACGTTGATCGACTTGACGCCGGTGCATTCGTGATGCCCGGAGAAATGCAGCACTGGAACATTGATGAAGGGACTCGTGTAAGCACACCGATGGTGAGCGATCGATGGCGCGATGTCGCTGCGTTCTCGTCCGAAGGCAAATGGTTTGCAACGGCCTCGGACCCGAATACGGTCCAAATTTGGAGCTTGCCATCGGGGCAGCCGTTCGGAGACTCCATCGAATGTGAATCCGCTCCCAAGACGCTTGTGTTTAGCAACGACGGAAAGCTGATTCTCGTGGGGACGGAGAAAGGCGAAGTGCGAGTGTGGGATATCGAAGCCGGCAATCAAAGAGGAATCACGTTGAGTTTGGGGGCGACGATTTCAGCCGCGGCTTTTTTTCCGAACGATGATCGATTCCTTGTCGGTGACTGGGACCAGAAGGCGAGTATCCACAATGTCGATCGCGAGCTTGGCGAAAATTACATTGAGTTGCCACATGATGGCATTGTCTTGAACGTTGGCATCAACCCAGCGGAAACCCAATACTTCACTTCTGATTCGGATGGTGGGATGATTTTGGCGAGTTATCTCGATGGCAGCACACTGATATGGGACATTCAAACGTTTGATGAAATTGGTCCACCGCTGTGGCATGCAAAAGAGGGCACCGCGTTGGCTCAAAGTAAAGATGGTGTTTGGGCCGCGACTGCAAGCAGGGACAAGACCGCTCGGCTCTGGGAAATCGGTGCCGCGAAGGGGACGCTTGAGAGTGTCCGGCGGCGATATGAAACTCTCAACGGGATGCGGCAATTACCGGATGGTTCGCTAGAGATTTTTTCAGCCGACCAATGGATTGATTTGAAGAAAGTGGTTGGCGACTAATAAGCGGCGAAGATTTTTCACTTGTTTTATTCAACAACAAATCAGCTCATTGGCCCAGCAACCAAACACGACCCGCGTAAAGCCACAGCGGAATCGTGACCAATCCGAAAAGTCCTGTTCCTAGAATCACGCGAAGCGCCGTTGTCGTGTCTCGCTCGTAAAGCCTGGTGAGCACGATCGGAAAGACCGCTGACGGCATCGCGGCTTGCAGGACGACGACCTGCTGCACCGTTAAGCTAAGCGGTAAAAGCATCGCGGCACCAAGCATCAACAACGGCATCAGCAATTGACGGAACGCGATCGCGGCGACGACCGTTCTGGTCGACGTGCTCCAGTTTGCATGCCGGATGAAGTCGACGATGATCGCGCCGCTAAGCAACAAGCCGAGCGGGATCGCGCAAAGCGATAATGCATGGATCATCTGCAGCGCAGGACTGGGCAGATACACTCCTATCCCAAGTTGCTTAATGGCAATGGCAATGCCGATCGCGACGACCGGCGGACTGAGCAGGGCTCGCTTGACGCTGGATTCTTTCCCGCCCGCGATGACCCAGATTCCAACCGTCCAAAGCGCCAAATCAACTCCGACGTTGTGCAAAATCAAATCCACTTCGGCGTTGGGATAAAAATGCTGAGCCAGCGGAAGCGGGATGTAACCGTAGTTGCAGATCCCCGCCCCCAACGCGAACGCGCGCTGCGACGAGTCGGTTTCGCAGCCAAAATATTTCCCCATCGATTTGGCGAAAGCGAGCGCGAGCACCAGCCCCAAAGCCGTGGAGCCAAATCCGATGGCCGGCGGAATCCAGGCGACGAGAATGGAATCCAGTTCGGGACCGGCCAGCACTCGATCCAAAAACAAAGCCGGAAGCAGCACATTGGCTGTCAAATTCGCAAGCGACGCATCGGATTCACGTGTCAACCAATGACGCTTTCTCGCCAATGCACCGACGGCCATCACCAAAAACACGCCCGCGACTCGTGAAACGATAGGAATAAAGTCGTTCATGAACGGCAACGGACACAGGAAGACGGATTAATCAGAACAATCGTGAAAGTCGATCCGGGCAGCACAATCCGTCAAGGGGACAATGCGTCAATCGCACTAGGTTTTGATGGCGACACCGTCTAAACTTGGCCCACGCGTGCCGCACGTTTTCCTGTTTCTTCGTATCGTCGTCCCCGGCCACTTCCGAAATGCTTAAAGCGCTCGAACTGGTTGGCTTCAAGAGTTTTGCAGACCGAACTCGGTTTGATTTTCCCGATGGCATTACCGTTATCGTGGGCCCCAACGGTTCCGGAAAATCAAACATCGTCGACGCGATCAAGTGGGTGCTGGGAACGCAGAGCGCCAAGAGCCTCCGCGGTAAAGAGATGTCGGACGTCATCTTCAAAGGGGCACATGGCCGCGGCCCGGCGGGATCCGCAGAAGCGACCATCATCTTTGATAATTCGACGGGTGCATTGCCTGTTGATACGCCGGAAGTTCGCGTAACGCGTCGCGTCTTCCGCAGCGGTGAAGCCGAATACCTTATCAACAATCAAGCGTGTCGACTCAAAGACGTCAAGGATCTGATTCGCGGCACGGGTATCGGCATCGATGCATACAGCTTGATCGAGCAGGGCAAAGTCGATCGGATGTTGCAGGCCAATCCGAAGGATCGACGCGCAATCTTTGAAGAAGCCGCTGGCATCAGTCGCTTCAAGGCCAAGAAAGTCGAAGCTGAGCGACGGCTTGCGCGAGTCCAACAAAATCTGGTTCGCCTTGGTGACATTGTTGATGAAGTCGCCACTCGCCTACAAAGTTTGAAAACACAGGCAAGTAAAGCCGAACGCTATCGCCAAGCAAACGATCGCCTTCGCGAACTGAGGACCCAGCTTGCCTGGAGCGACTGGACGACACTGAGCGATGAGCTAGCCTCGGCCGAATCCGAACTTGCGACCGCGGAGGAATCGCTTCGAGCGCTGAGCCAACGCCGTGATGACTTGGCCATCGAGCGACAACAGATCGAAGGTCGCTTGCAGGAGATCGCGGATCAGGCACGCTCCGCGGAACAGCAACGCGCCGACATCGGACGCCAAACGGCGACCATTCAAGGGGCCCGTGACGCGGACATCACGGCGACAAACGATCTTGCCGCAGCGATGGATAAGAATCTTCGTCGGCTTCGATTGCTTCAAACACAATCCGGCACCGCTGCGGCCGAACTTCGCGCGGCTGTCGAGCGACTTGCGCAGTACGAAACGGAATGGGAAGCGGCCGAAGCGAAATCCAACGACGCACAATCTCGACGTGCCGGTTGCGAAGCCACGGTCACGCAGGCCGCGGCGAATCGCGATCGTGTGCAGAGAGAACATCTCAATACGCTTCGCGCGATCGGGGATCTGGAAGGCAATCAACAGCGGACTAGTCAACAAATCGATGGGGCTCGGCGGCTGATCGCTGACCTCGCCTCGCGTCGCGAACAATCACGCACCGAGACGACAAAAGTTGAAGGTGAACTTGCCAGGCATGATGACGAGCTCGCAACCATCGAAAGCTCCCTCGAAGCGTTTCAAAAACAAATCGCGCTGTCGCAGTCCGCAATCGATGAGCAGCGTCGAACTCTGACTCGGCGCCGAGATGAGATCGCGGCGCTGAAGGTACGGCTGCAAGGTGTCACTGAGCGAATCAATGTGCTCGAGGATTTACAACGCCGACAAGAAGGTGTTTCTGGTGGCGTGAAGTCGCTGCTGGAAATGCTTCGTTTTCGCGACGATGGGCCGCTGAGCGATGTGGTCGGATTGGTCGCTGATCTGTTGCAAACGGAAGTTCACGCTGCGCCTCTGGTTGATGCCGCGCTTGGCGATCGAACGCAGTACGCGGTCGTGCGCGGCGATCGGCTGCAACAAGCGATCATTAAAGGCGAGATTCAAATCGCCGGTCGCGTCGGTCTGATCCGGATCGATGAATTGCCCCCTCATCGTCCCGGTGATCGCATTCGTTTGGACGGGTTACGTGGCGTCATCGGTCGCGCGGATCGAATGGTGCAAACCGAAAAACAATTGCAGCCGCTCGCGAAACATTTGCTCGGAACGACATGGCTTGTCGATTCGCTTGCCACGGCGCTGGGCCTTCGCAAATTGAGCGGCGCGGGGCTGCGGTTCGTGACCAGCCGCTGTGAACTGCTTGAGATCGATGGCTCCGTTGTCGTGGGCCCGTCGGGAGCCGCCGCTGGACTGGTCAGTCGTCGCAGCGAATTGACCGCTGCACATCAAGAACGAAAGCATTATCGGTTCCAGCTTGTCGAGTGCGAAGAGGAAACCGAAAAGCTTGCCGCCAAGCTTGAACAAGACGAAGCGGAACTGGGTCGTGCGGAGCAACAGCACCGCGAACTGATCGTTCGCCGCGCGGGTTGCGAAGCGAATCGTCGTCACTCCGTCGAAAGACTCGCTTCCCAGCGTCAAGCACTCGATCGACTTGATGCCGAGATTGCGACGACCGACAAGACGCTCACCATCGCGGTTTCGGCACTTGCCACTTTCGATTTTGAATTGAAGTCGCATCGTCAAACCGTAACGCAGTTGGAAGCGTCCGCCACCGAATGCGATACGCGATTGACCGCCGCAAGAACATCGCTGCAATCGGTGACGAGTGAGTTGATGAGCGTCTCGGTCGAGATGGCTCGCGCGGAACAAAAAGTGGAAGCGGCTCGCGATACCATCGAGCAACAACGACGCACTCAATCACAACGCGAGGCCGCCGTCGATGACGTTCGCGCCGCAAGGCAAGCCGATCAAACACGCCGCGATGACGCGAGCCTGCGAATTCTTGCCGCGTCCTCAAACTTGACCGATTTGCTGATCCAAGACGAAGGCGTCGACAAGCAATTGAAAGAGCTTGCCGCGTCGTCGTCTGACATCCGCGCCCAAAACCGAGCCGGCGGCAAAGCGTACGATCAAGCGGTTCGCGGGGCGACCGAAGCGGCACAAACGGTCCACACGATTTCAACGCGTCGCGATGCTGCGGTGATGCGACGAACGACGTTGGCCGAACGCTTACTCGAAGATTACGAACTGGATCTTCGAAACGAGCAGCCTCCCGAGAACTTCGAACGCACCGAGAATCGCAACGAGGTCGAAGAGAGCATCGCTCACCTTCGTGCTCAATTGCAAAAGACGGGCGCGGTGAACATGGAGGCGCTCGCAGAACTGGAATCGCTGCAAACGCGTTATGATGAACTGCACGGTCAGTACCAAGACTTAACCGCGGCCAAGGATTCGTTGCAGCGGATCATTGTGAAGATCAACGTCGACAGCAGACGATTGTTTGTCGATACGCTCGAAGCGATCCGCCAGAACTTCCAGAGGCTCTACCGAAAATCGTTCGGTGGCGGGACCGCCGATTTGATTTTGGAAGATTCGGACGATCCGCTGGAAGCTGGCGTGGAAATCATTGCCACGCCGCCGGGTAAACCGTCGTTCAACAATTCGTTGCTTTCGGGCGGTGAGCGTGCGCTGACCGCGGTGGCGCTCCTGATGTCGATCTTCCAATTTCGCCCCAGCCCGTTTTGTGTGCTGGATGAAGTCGACGCCCCGTTCGACGAAGCCAACATTGGTCGCTTCGTCACCGTGCTCAATGAATTCCTCGATCACACCAAGTTCGTCGTCGTGACTCACAGCAAGAAAACGATGACGGCGGCGACAACGCTGTATGGCGTGACGATGCAGGAATCAGGGATCAGTAAGCAGGTCTCGATTCGCTTCGAAGACGTCAGCGACGATGGCGAAATCAACACCACCGACGCCGCATAAGATTCGACTCTGGCGACTAGGCTGGGCAGTGCCACCTACAACGACCGCAGGGCGTTAGAGAGCATCCCGGTTTCCAGATAGGAACCGTTTTTGAAAAACTGTCTGACGTTTTGGAGGGCGAGTCGTTTCGCCCGTGTTTTTGCGTCGCCCAGGGAGGGTCAGACGGGGCACACGAAACGGTGGTAATTCACTTCAAAACACAGTCCGGGTAAGTCACTCTCTCGCGCAGCGGGAGGGTCAGCCTTTTAGGGCCGGGGAGGGCACAATGCTTGGCAAAAACAGCGACTTTCGCTTGCTTCCGGCGCTACCCTCTCCTCGCTGACGCTCAACTCTCCCGGAGGGAGAATGACTTACGGAACTTGCCAAAATTATCTAAACCGCGATCGTTTCATCAGGCCAGGGTCAGGCCCCTTTTCAGGCGGAGCGCAGCATTTCCGCTTCTTTAGGGAAAGTCTTCTTGCCACGTCTCCACGTTGATGTTGCGACCACATCAATCATGGCTCCATTTCGGAAAGCCTTCCCGTTCGTCACGGAGGCTGTCGCTAACGTCCTTCACGTAATCGATCGCCGAGCACGTTCTCCAATTCCTCTTCGGCATAAATCGCCGCAACGGTGCGGTCAATGTCGTAGGCGACTCGGCGAAATGAAAGGGTCTCGTCTTCGATAATGACATAGCAACTGCGAGGGTCATTGTCCCGCGGTTGGCCGACGCTGCCGACGTTGACCATCCATTTCTTCGCTTTGTCAGCGAAAGAGAATCGCTGCGGCACCGCTTCGCTCCGAATGAACTTCATATCGCTAGAGAAAACTCCCGGCACATGCGTATGTCCTTGGAAGCAAATATGAGAGATGAGGGAAAACAGCTTATCGAGTTTCTTTGGGTTCTGAGTGTCTTCGGGGAATACATACTCGCTGGTCGGTCCACGTGGCGAACCGTGGACGAACAACATCCCGCCGCGACGCATCACTCGCGGCATTTTGCAGATGTATTCCAAACGCCGCTTGCAATCTTCAGGATTTCCGACGGTATGCAGCTGTTGGCGAGTCCAAAAGATCGCACGTTCTGCAGAAGAATTGAAACCCTCAGGATCAAAAACGGCGCTGCTGTCATGGTTCCCCAGCACCGTAAAGCTGAAATTCATCACCTCGTCCAAGCACTGACATGGATGAGGGCCATAACCGATCACGTCGCCCAGACAGATGATTTCGCTGACCGATTGCAAGCGAATGTCCTCCAAGACCGCTTCTAAGGCGGCAAGGTTTCCATGAATATCACTCACGATTGCGATCTTTGCCAACGCTGAGTTCCTTTGGGTTATCAAACGAGATACGTCGCCTTCGCACTCGATGAAGACGACACTTGCTTTTCGGTCAGCGGCTACTTGGCGTATTCCGCGCCAAAAAATTCCTTGCTGGATTCGACGCCCGGCTTGATCGTCCGATTGCCCTCTTTCCAGTCCGCTGGGCAAACTTCGCCATTCTTTTCAAAGTACTGAAGTGCCTTCACCATTCGCAGCGCCTCATCAATGCTTCGGCCTAGCGGCAGATCGTTAACGACTTGGTGACGAACAATGCCTTCTTTGTCGATCAAGAACGTGCCACGCAGCGCCACGCCGCCGTCGAGTAGGACGTCGTAGTCACGCGAGATCTGCTTGTTCAAGTCAGCAACGAGCGGATAACGGATATCGCCGATGCCGCCTTCGGTACGCGGAAGGTTTCGCCACGCAAGATGCGAGAAATGGCTGTCGATCGAGCATCCAATGACCTGAACGCCCAGCGACTCAAAGTCCGCGGACCGGTCGCTGAACGCGATGATTTCCGTCGGACAAACAAACGTAAAGTCGAGCGGATAAAAGAAGAACAACACGTACTTGCCACGAAATTGGCTCAGCGTGAAATCGTCTTTGAACGAACCATCAGCCATTACCGCGGTCGCCTTGAAGTCCGGGGCAGCCTGAGTCACGAGCACAGCCATCGCAAAACCTTTCGAAAAAATGATCTAACGTCAACGCCGAATCCCGGCGAAAAACAATCTCTTAAGTCACGGCCCTATATTCCCGCTTCCAACCTGACTCTTCAAGGGTACCGACGAAACACGACGTGGGGAGGAATTATTGTTTTCAAGCGTCTTGGCCACCGTTCCACCGTGAATTGCTTGATTCTCGCTCCGCGACGTGCCATGCTGATCGTCCCTCGAAGTCCTTCCCCCTCCCCACCAAAATTCGACTCATGAACAAACCAGCCAAAACTCGCTCGTCTCGCCGCACCTTCATCGCTCAAGCGGGAGCAGTCGCCGCGACGACTTCAATCGTCCGGGCCGAAGACACGCCCGCCGTTCACGCGGGAGAAGACAATACGATCCGCATCGCATTGATCGGTTGCGGTGGTCGCGGCAGCGGTGCCGCCGTGAACGCATTGTCGGTTGATAACGGCCCCATCCAATTGGTTGCGATGGCCGATGTCTTTGATCGAAACCTGGAAAATAAAATTGAAGCGTTCGCGGGGCTCGGAAAAATCAACGCAACCGAGGGCAACGGCGGAGAGAATGGTTTCAGCAAGGTCGATGTTCCCAAGGAGCGACGTTTCATCGGTTTTGATGCTTACAAGCAAGCGATCGATTGTCTTCGGCCTGGCGATGTCGCGATCCTTGCCACGCCCCCAGCATTCCGCTGGGTTCATTACCAATACGCCATCGCGAAGGGCGTCAACGTATTCATGGAGAAGCCGGTTACGGTCGACGCCCCGACGACGAACCGAATCCTTGAGCTGAATAAGGAAGCCGTTGCAAAGAATTTAAAAGTCGGCGTCGGCTTGATGTGTCGCCACTGTAAAGCACGGCAAGAACTATTTGATCGCATCCAAAATGGTGAGATCGGCGACATCAATATGCTCCGCGCGTATCGAATGGCTGGTCCGACCGGCTCCGCCGCTTGCGGTCCGATGGAACCAGGCGAAAACGAGCTGCTTTATCAGATCAAAAACTTTCATGGCTTCCTTTGGCTGAGCGGGGGCGCCGTCAGCGACTTCTTGATCCACAACATCGATGAATCTTGCTGGATGAAAAATGCCTGGCCGGTTGAAGCGATCGCGATCGGAGCGAGGCAGTATCGAGGCAGCCAGGTAGACCAAAACTTCGACAACTACGCAATTGAATACACCTTTGAGGATGGTGCAAAACTATTTGTTGATGGCCGCACCATGCCGGGATGTAAGTCCGAATTCGCGTCCTACGCGCACGGTTCCAAAGGCATGGCGGTGATCTCAACGGCATCGCATGCGCCAGCGAAGTGCCGAATCTACAAAGGGCAAGCGATGGTAAAAGAAAACCTCGTTTGGTCCTACCCGCAACCGGAGCCAAGTCCTTATCAATTGGAATGGGATGACTTGATCGCCGCGATTCGCGAAGACAAGCCTTACAACGAAGTCGAGCGCGGCGCTATGGCAAGTCTCGTTACCTCGATGGGACGTATGGCGGCGCATACCGGCCAAAAGATCACGTTGAAGCAGATGCAAAGCCTCAAGCATGAGTTCGCACCCGGCATCGACAAGTTAACCATGGACTCACCCTCACCGCTGCCCGCCGGTGCGGACGGGAAGTATCCCATCCCAATGCCAGGCTTGGTAAAGGACCGCGAATACGCCTGATGATTTAAGCGTATTGGGAATAAGTAAACGGCAAATCGCGATCCTTCGATCGCTTTTGTGGCCATGGAGATCAACACGACTCTCGCTCGTGGAATCAGTGCTTGCCGCGCCGCTGCTGCTCTCCATTTTTTCTCTGCGGTGAAACCCCTCACCGCTCGTGGTTTTCCAGTGCCTAAATGTAAACTTTACATTTAATTTCAGTTAAGAAATTCGCAAGTGCAAGTATTGGAACCAGAGTTTATCGGCTACTACGTTAGCAGGCACGCTCCGCTTAATGACTGGTCTGGAACTATCAGCTGCATCGCGTGAGCGACCGGTCCTTCCGTAAACGACCGACTTGGAAACCGTGTGCTGATGCACGATGGTTGATAAAAACCGCCAATCCCCAGGCTTAAAGCGGCCGTGCAGTTTTGCTCGACCTTGCTTTTCGGTTCTTCTTGGATTTTAGTGGCAAGGGTGAGGTTCGATTTCGGTCTTTCGACCTGGGAACAGGGCGGTGGATTTTTGCAGGCATCCGCTCCTGCGTCCAATGATTTGGCAGCAGACGTTGAA
>Ga0105051_10008435_pt1 | contig 10437 bp, 13 predicted proteins | sample FRY02_FD_78383 | JGI IMG/M metagenome (GOLD analysis project Ga0105051, IMG submission 78383) | Freshwater microbial communities from Lake Fryxell liftoff mats and glacier meltwater in Antarctica - FRY-02 (megahit assembly) | ecosystem: Environmental > Aquatic > Freshwater > Ice > Glacier...
AGGTGCCATATATAAAATTAACTTAGGATTTGGAGACTTACATGCTGTGAAAATATCTTTTTGGTGTTCATATAAAGTTAAATCGCTATATTTAAGTAAACTCTTATTTTTCTCAATAAAATCGACAGCATTTTCAATAATAGTAAGTTTATTAATATTTTCCTCAAATTTATTTAATACTAAATTTGTTAAAAGAATAATATGTCTATTAAGCTTCGCAATATTATTTCTAATTAGTAAGTAACTTGTGTAATAATGAAAATTAAATAACTTTGAATTTCCTGACATTTTATTTTTAACTAGACCTTCCAAGTGTTCTAACAATACAAATTCGTAAATATCGTTATCTTTTATAGAATCTTCATTAAAACGCTCAACGCGAATTTTATCGGCAGAATTTAATTTTAAATCACTATTAATTTTCATATTTTTATATTCAGAATCGCAATTTTTTAAATCTTTCTCAATGCGATCGCTGGAAATACGCATATATTTGTTAAATAAATAATCTTCCATTTTTTCAGAATAATCAATTTTTAAGAATGTAAGCAGCGAATTATTATTATTAATTCGAATATTTACATCGTGATATCCTTTCATAATCATATCTAAAATATCAATTTCTGTCTTTGAAACTGATATTTCAATAGAGTCCCATTCGGACTTATTTAGTTTTCTTTGTTTTAAATCCATCTTGTAATATTGTTGTGTATTAGTATTATATCATGTCTTTATATAGATTTAATTAAATCAATTTTTTTTAAAATTGAAATGAAAAAAGAATATAAATAAAATCAAACATATAACTATATAACAAAGATGTCAAATCCATTTTCTATTGTTTCTATTGAAGGTAATATTGGTTCTGGTAAATCAACATTATTAGCTAATTTACGTCAGCACTATGCAAATGAAGCACATATTGTGTTTTTAAAAGAGCCTGTTGACGAATGGGAAAAAATAAAAGATGTAAATGGCGTTACTATGTTAGAAAAGTTTTATGCTGATCAAAATAAGTATTCATTTGCGTTTCAAATGATGGCCTATATTTCACGACTCAAAGTTTTACGCGATTCATTAGAAGAAATTGGTAATACTTGTAAGCCAGTTATATTTATAACAGAGCGAAGTTTATATACAGATAAATTAGTATTTGCTAAAATGCTTTATGATTCTGGAAAAATGGAAGACGTTATGTATCAAATTTATTTAAATTGGTTTGACACATTTTTAAAAGAATTCCCTGTTCATAAAGTAATTTATGTTAAAACAGATGCAAATGTATGTCATCAAAGAATAACAAAGCGTTCAAGAGATGGTGAGGCAAATATTCCTTTGTCTTATTTAGAAAATTGTAGTATTTATCATGATAATATGTTAAATGAACTTATTAGTAAACAAATATGTACAAATCAATTTATTTTAAATGGAAATGTAGACATTTATCAAAATAATAAACAACTAGACACTTGGATTAGCAATATTGATAGATTTATTAATAACTAAATAAAAATATTTAGATAATATATAATGAGTATTGACTATAAACCTAATAATACATTTATTTTTTCTTTTGTTAGGATGAACCCACCAACTCCCGGGCATTTAGTATTAATTAAAAATCTAATTGATAAGGCAGTTGAATTAGGTTCAGAAAAGGCATATATTATTACATCTAGTTCTGTTGATGGTAAAAATCCAATGCTTTGTAGTGCGGATACTATTCCAAAGCCAAAAAATAAGGCTGATGGTGTTGTTATGAGCAGCATGTCAAGTAGTGCAGACGCTGTTTATAAATCTCAGGTTTTAGATGAAATGATTGCAGCATATAAGAGGCAATTAATTGAAGCAGAACCTTCTGCTGAAGCTAGTGAAAGCGTAAGCGACGGATTAAGCGTAAGCGCAGCTGCTTCTGTAGGACCAGAAGCTCTAGCTAGCGAAGTTAAAGATAAAAAGGGTTGTGTAGGTGATGGTTGTTTAATTTTAGGAGGTGGTAAGAGAGAACAAATTGAGAATTTACAAGTTATTGTTCTATGTTCAACTGGAAGTCCATTTTCATTTATTAATGGCGTTATTAGAAGAGATTTTATTGATAAAGGTGTGCCAAAAATTAACTTGTTTTTTATTGTTGGAAGAGATAGAGCCGATTTCTTAGATACAATTGTTGATACATTTAAAAAATATGATTATATTAGTTCGATTGATGGATTAATATTGGGAAGAGGTTTGATGAAGATGACCGAATTAAAAAATGCTGGATTAGGAACGCGTAGTATTGCCGACATTGATCCTTCAGCATATTCAGCATCATTTATTAGAGGTTTGGTTAAAAATAATCAGAGAGAAGAATTTAGACAAGTTTATGAAAAATATTTGCCGCTAACTGATATTGATAAAATGTTTGAAACAATTAAAGTTGGTTTAACTATGAAACCTCCTGCATCAAAAGAAGAAGATGAAAATCCGGAATCAAGATATTTTGACCGCGGATTATTGCCAATTATAGTACCAGCAGGAGGTCGTCGTCGCAAAACTCGCAAAGCCTCGGGCAAGCCCTTTGGTAAAAATAAAAAACGTAAAACTTTAAAACGTAAAAGTTATAAAAGAAGAAGATATTAAATAATATACTTAATTATATATATTATTTAAATGGAAACGCCAATAGTTCAATGTCCGCACTGTAATGATTACATTGTTATTCAAGAACTAAATTGTTGTATATTTAGACATGGAATATTTAAAGCAACAGGACAACAAATTGATCCGCATGCTAATAAATATTTATGTGATTACTATGTTTATAACAATCTTATTTATGGTTGCGGTAAACCTTTTAAACTTTTATTAAATGGAGAGAAATTAATTGTTGAAATATGCGATTATATTTAATATTATATTAAAGATAATTTACGTATTTAAAAAATGGAATTTAAAATTGAAGAACGAGAGAAATTAATGCTAATAAAAAGGTAAAATTATTATCTTAAAAATACAACTAAATATTTAAATCAATTACAACAGGATAATGGTCTGAATTATATGTTCCACAATACTCACTATATCCGTGATAAAAATTAACATTTGTAATCTTATTTTTTATTCCATTTGTTACTAAAACGTGGTCTATCATAGAATAATCCTTGCTAGATTGGGTATTACAATTATTATCCGAGTCATACCAATCACTATATCTCTGACTTTGCGCTACATTTTCAGCAACACTTGCAAGAGTATATTTGCCTTTATACTCACCAAACTCACCCTTAAGAATATTTAAAACTTGCGATGTAGGTTGATTGTTATTTACATCTAAAACTTGGCCATCAAAATCATTAAAATCACCCATCATAATAACTTCATAACCTTTGCTTATATAATCGGCAATAACAGGCTGTAAAATTGACGCTTGTCCTTCTCTCTGTGCGCATCTTGAAGCTTCTGTTGGAATAGCAACAAAATGTGCGCCAATCAACGCAAGATTTATAGTGCCAATCTTAAATTCTGTAATGTAATGTTTGCTTACACCAGTTGAGCCTGTTCCAGTATAGCCGCATTTTGAACCAGAAATTGGATAACTATATTTATTTTCAGTTCTATATAAACTTACTAACGGATTTACACGAGTTATCATGCCAACATTTTGGCCGGTGCTTGTATCTGTTCCTTTAATTAAATAAGGTGTATAAGTAGCATCATTGAGAGAAGATTTTAGCATATTTAGTTCATCACAGCCTTCAACCTCACATAAATTCATAATATCTGGATTTAAATCTTTAACAACTTTTGCTATGTAAGACATATGAGTTTGTGCTACGGAAGTATTAGCCCAAGAACATCCTGAGCCAGGGCAATTAGCGTTACTATAATAATCAATAAAAAGCCATTCTACATTGTACTGAACAATGCGTAATTTAGATTTATCGGTGCGTCTATCGGCACCTGGGCTTGTAACTACAGGGCATTCAGTGTCAGAGTAAACACCATTTACAAAAAAGAAAAGAACAAATAGTAGAGTATATAACATTTCTATATTACAATTGTAGATAAATATTTAAACCAATTAAATAATTAATAAAATTGAGAGAATATATTAATTATTTAAATAAATTAAAAGAATAATGTATAGAATGTTTTCAAAAATAAGAAACCCAGTAAAGGATTATGCTGCCATATTTCCTAAGCCAGAATATTTACTTCAATTTGACGGATGCAGTAAAGGCAATCCAGGTTTAGCAGGTGCTGGTGCTGTTATTTACAATTATGAAAATGAAATATGGGGTGCAAGTAATTTTATTGGCTCAAAAATAACAAATAATGTTGCAGAATATTATGGTTTAATTATGGGATTAGAAAAGGCTCTTGATTTAGGTATAAGAGTCTTAGCTGTTGAAGGTGATAGCTTACTTGTTATAAAGCAAATGACTGGTGAGTTTAAGGTAAAATCAGAAAATTTATATACATTATATCACTCTGCTAAATCATTTGAAAATCAATTTGAAAGCGTATCATTTACTCATATTTATAGAAATAGCAATAAGCGAGCGGATGAATTATCAAATTTATGTTTAGATGCGCTATAATATGCTTGACATTTTAATACTCCAATAAAGGAATATTTAATGCTTTATTAGGTTTATACTTCAAAATATTCAATTCTTTTTTGGTAGTTGGAAAATCTGGCGCGCCATATACATCTTGTAAAAGCATCCATTCAAATAATCCTCCTGGATAAATATATATATTATAAAATCCGAGAGAACTAAGTTGATTGTATTTTTCGTATATTTTTTCGTCATTTGAGTTTTTACCGTAAATAATTAATTTTATATTTTTTTTTCCATTCTTAATACAATGATTTATAATGTCAATCTCTTTATTTATACTAATTGTTCCTCTAATTAAACAGTCTTGTTCTGCTTCTAATAATGTATTAATTAATATAAAAGATTCTTTATTTTTTAAGACAAACTGTATATCTTCAAAATTTATTTTCTGTATTGACTGAGAACCTCCCATTATTAATAATAAGTAATTAATTTTTAAATATTTAACATAATTAAATGTTATAATATAAATAGATTATATGAATAAAGATTATTTTTATTTTTCTCTCAGTTTTTCAATTATTATTCAAGTTTTAACAGGTATATTTGATATTTTTGCGTTATTTATTAAGGTTCCGTTAGCAGCTAATATAATTAAACAACTTTTATTTTTAGAACTATTAGTTCAAGTAATTGAAGGATCATTTTATTTTTGGTTGCTTTATAATTTTAATACTATAACAAATGTAACCCCTAAAAGATATATTGATTGGGTTATAACTACTCCAACAATGTTAGTAACACTAATTATTTATTTGATATATTTAAATAATAAGACAACTTCCAATTTAGATTTTTTTCAAGTTTTTAATGATAATTTTAATACTATTATAACAGTTTTAATACTTAATTGGTTAATGCTTTTATTTGGTTATTTAGGTGAAAGCAAAATAATACCAACACTTTTAGGAGTATTTTTAGGTTTTATTCCATTTTTAATTTATTATTATTTAATTTTTATAAATTATGTAAATTTTGATAATTCAGGCTGGAAATTATTTTTTTACTTCTTTTTCTTTTGGTCATTATATGGTATTGCTGCCACATTACCTTATTTTACTAAAAATACCTTTTATAATATTTTAGATTTATTTGCGAAAAACTTTTTTGGAATATTTTTAGCTTATATTATTATTACGCAAAACTATTAAAATACTTTTTCAAAATCGCCGTTTTTATAATGAAAGGCTAAAAATGCGCATAAACCAATAATAACATCAATTAATAGATATTGATAAGCCATTTTATTGCCATTAATAGCATTATAAGCAAATAAAAAGTAGAGAGAAGCATGAATTGGTCTTAAATCGTTCCACCATATTTTCTCTCCAAAAACCTCACCACCTGTTTTTCTTGAACCAGTTAAATAAATATAAACAAAACCAATTGCAGGTAATAATGCTAAATAGCCAAGCAATTGTAAGTAATGGGTGCTTGCGTTTTTAGCAATTATAACAAATAATGAACGCAGTCCAATACAACCAATTAAAAATAATAAAAATCGTTTCTGAATATTATTCATTTTATATTAAACAAATATTTAATATAAATTGGAAAATAACATTTAATTGTAATGACATGCTCCTTTGTTAAATAACCAATGAAAATTATTAACGTGAACGTCTGTTAAAATTCGTCTTCTTAGAGCTGGAGCTGAAATATTAGCATCTTTTGCTGCTTCTGCTATTGTATTAAAGCACTTTTTCTCTCCATTATTACAACAAATCTTAATTACTGGTTGTTCTGCAAATTGTTCTTCTTTTGATACACCCGAATATCTCCAAAGAAATCCCTTACACATACGATTTTCTCTAACCGCGTATCCAATTGCGGTTCCTGTAGTAAGACCGCAAGCTTTTCCAGCAGCTTCTATACTCTCATATGTCGCAATTACTTCTCCAGTATCTTTATTAATTTGGTCAATAGAACGTTTTGCTTTTCTAACTATAGGAACTTCTGGATTTATTTCTTCATTTTCATCTAATATTGGTTTACTAGAGAGAATATTTAAAAAAGAGTCAATATCTTTAGATTGATTAATTAATAATTCTTCTAATTTAACTGATGATTCAAAAATTTTTTCTATATTTTCAGATGATGTTTCATACTTATTTTGACCTAATGAAATACAATTTTGTTTTAATATAAATGTCATATTTCTCTCTGTTAATGGATATGAACATTTTAATTGATGTATCATTTTACCATTTGGATATAAATCACTTAAATTTTTAACTAATGAGTCGTAATCTTTTTGTCTAGTAATTGAACATACAAATCTCATATCTTCATATTGATACGCATATAAAAAATACCCATACTTACATATAGCAAAATTGCTTGCGATTTTTCCTTTAATTTCGTCAGTTACATCATATTCTATTTTTTGCATTTTCTTATTGTTATTTTCTAATAACTTATTTTGTTCGTTCAACTGATTCTTTAATTTATATATTTCTTCTTGCATCTCTTCATTCTTCTTTAACATTAAATTATAATTTTCAACATTATATTCATTCTCTCTTATAACATCTTTAATTAATCGTTCAACTTTATCTAATGTAAATTCTTCATCATCTAACGCTATTAATTCTCTATGAGCAATATCATCAATTGTAACAATTCTTAATCTATTTTTAAGAGAAGAATGTTTTTTAATACAATTTTCAATTTCAATCTTATTTTTAACCTTAAAGGCAGCATATAATCTAAAATTTTCATATGTTTTTTTATGTGTTTTAATGCGTTCATTTAAATTATTACTTTGACCAAATTTAATAACTGTTTCGTGATACATTTTACTGTTTGGTTTACCTAATGTTTTATTGTCAATTAATCCAATATAAATACATTGTGTATTTAAAGGAAATTGTTCTAATATTGTTTTTTCTTTTAATTCTTCTTTTTCCTTTTCTACATTATTAGTTACATTTTCTAAAACCAATTTATTATATTCTAATTGCGTTTTTAATTCAACACACTCTTCTTTTATTACATCTTGAATTAGTTCTTCTAATTTAATATAATAATCGTGAATTTCATCTGCTTTTTTTGTTCCAGCTTTTAAACAAAATTTCTTAAAGGTTTCAACTGTTAACATAAAAATTTCTTTATTCTGACCTCCTTTGGTGGGAGTTGTTTGCTTTGCCAGCTTGCAAAGCGATTTTATGTAGTCTTTATTTTCAATAAAATTTTTTTCAAGAACTCTTTTAGCATTTACTTTTTGACCAAAACCAACCCATTCCCATATATCGTCTAAATCAATAACAAAATCTTTTTTTGAATCACAATTTAAATAACAATAAAAGCTTGATAAAAATAATTGTTGTTCAAAATTACTAAAATTTTCTTTAATTTTTGATAATAATTTAACATTATAATCGCTAGATAACTTCGTTATCGGATTATCTTCAATCAATTTAACTATATTAATTTGTTCCATTTCCATTATAATTAAATAATAAGTTATGTCTTTAAGTTATTATTTTATATATCGTTTTTGTTTTTAAAAGCGAAACCAAAAATTTAATGAAATTTAACAACAATTTCAACTTCTTCTTTCTTAATGCTTTTTGTAGCGGAAATTGATAATTCTTCTCTCTTCTTACGCGTCTTTGAATTGTCAATAACTCCTTCTTTTCTCTTTGATGTGCTATTTCTGTTGTTCATATCGTTTTCAATGACATCATAATGCTGTTCAATATAATCAACAACTTTATTTTCAAGCGCCCATTTAAAAAAGTTGAGTTGTCCGATCGTGGTCTCAATACATGTTCCATTCTTGTAAGGAATGCTGATGCGATCCCAGCGGCAGAAAGGATCAAATCTTTTTTTGCTATATGCTTTGAGTTTCAACTTATAATCAAAGTAGACCTTAAAGCGAATATTATTGCCATTTGAATCTGTAATGGGAAATAAGGTGTAATTCTTTTTGGCGTAATTTGTGGCAAACCAATCGACAATGCGAAGAGAGATTTTAGATTCACCAGTAATAATTTTTAACATCTTTGTTAAATAAGCTTCATTTTTATAGAAATCCATTAAATTATTTAGCAATAATTCGTTCTGTGTGCTATAAGCAGGACTTGCGTTCATTATCTAAAAACATCATATTTTATTTAAGTTGTTTAAAACTAATATTATATATTTTAAATAAAATAAATAATAATTAAAAGAATTGCATTATTCAATAAAAATTTGTATAAACAATATATATATAATGTCTGATTTTATGAATAGATTTTTTGGACCTTTATCTAAGGATAGTTGTGTATACTTCTTATTTTTAGCTATGGTTTTCTTTGGTTTAATGGTTTTTGCCTTAGTTGCTGACTTATTTTGGATTGTTAAGAACTACAAATATTTTAATATCAGAATGTTTACTGGTGGTCTATTGATGGTTTTTAACCTTTTTATTGCATACTTTGTTAACCGTTTGTTATACACAATGTGCTCCAAATCTCTATAAATTAATAATTATTATTATTATTATTATTAGAAATACGAGTTTCGCCTTGTGTTGTATTAACTGGCTTTAGAAACTGGTCTCGAATAGATATATCATTTACATAATTTGTTTCACCTAAAAATGGATTAAATCCAATTTGTTGAACCATATCTCTGCTAGTCATTTTAGAATCTAATTCTTCTCTCTTATTTGACGCTTTAAATCCGCCACCATAAATGCCTTGATTTAATACATCCCAAGTATTTTCATCATGATTTAACGCTGAAGTATACGCATTTGAACTCATTTTTGTGCTAAATTCTTGATTTTCCATTTCTTGAAGATGTTTTAAACGACGCGATCTCTCATAAGGTTGTCCGTCAGTCCATTTTAAAATAGAACTTTGTTGAATGGATTTATGTCTTTCACAATTATGACTTTTACCAATATAACCATAACCATTTCCAGTTAGTTCAGACAGTTTCTTATTTTCTTCTAAACATTGTTCACAATTAATTTGATCCATTTTATTAATAATATTATAAGATTATTTAATATTATTAGTTTAACGAAGTATTATTGTTATCACTTTTATCATCATTATTATCTATTTTAACTAGTTTCATTTGCTTTGTAAATAAAAACTTATCATCGCTTCTTCGTCTTCTTTTTAAATTACATTCTAAACAAGCAATATAAAAATTATCATTGTTATGGCCTTTATCGTTATCAATTCTATCAACAGACCATTGTGTCATTTGACGCGATATATCATATAAAACTTTAAGTTCTGAATTACAATAATAGCATTTTAACTGAGATTCAAGTAATTTTTTTATAACTGTTTCAAATGTTAAAAACTTATTTTCATCATACATTTTTTTAAGTTTGTCTTGTTGTTTATAACCACTAATCTTCTTATTAATTTCTTGAACAACTATTTTTTCAACATCATTTAAACTGTTGTTAGAGAGATCAGTAATTAGTTTAAGTTGATTTGAATATTCATAGTATGATTCATCAAAATTCCATTTTTCAGATTCTAACCTTTTTTTAACTTCATTTGCCGCATTTCTAGGTTTAATAAGTTTGTTCATTTGATATTTATTGTTAGTTCCAGTTATAACCACTTTCTTTTGTTCGTCCATTAAATTATACATTATATATATATTGTTTTTAAGCAATATAAAAATAGGTTAATAAATATATATTTAACGAAAGTGAGTTAAACTTATCTCTCTATAATATTGTATAAATGGAAGAACAATCCGAAGAACAAACTGAAAAACAAGAACAAACTGAAAAACAAGAACAAACTGAAAAACAAGAACAAACTGAAAAACAAGAACAAACTGAAAAACAAGAACAAACTGAAAAACAAGAACA
>Ga0105051_10008439_pt1 | contig 10434 bp, 2 predicted proteins | sample FRY02_FD_78383 | JGI IMG/M metagenome (GOLD analysis project Ga0105051, IMG submission 78383) | Freshwater microbial communities from Lake Fryxell liftoff mats and glacier meltwater in Antarctica - FRY-02 (megahit assembly) | ecosystem: Environmental > Aquatic > Freshwater > Ice > Glacier...
CCCCCGCCCCCCCCCCCCCCCCCCCCCCCCCCCCCCACACACACACACTCACTGTGACGACTTGCTCCATGTCGACATCGCCCACGAGAGTCGAATGCTGCGGGCTGAGAAGTGTGAGAAATGTAATCATCTGCTGACTTGCGTCTAGACGTGCAAGCTGTTCCGCATTACTACCCAACCCCAACACGCCTGAAGAATCAGAAATAGGCAGCTCACAGATCGCAACTTTCAATGCCTTGTGCGAATTTTCCTCGGGCATTCGGATTCCTGGCATCAGCTCAAAGGGATCGCTGCTAAAAATACCCTCAGTCATGATGCGCTTAGTCAGGCATTCCAGAATGCGTCGGTCCCATTCATCCTCGACACGCGCGCCGAGGAAAATGTCGGACAGCATGTAGCGGACATTTTCCAGCATTTGAACATGGCCCACATTGGTCGACGAATCGCGGGCATGATCAAAGACGAAACTTTTCAGATATTCAGCGCAGGTTGTCCAATCGGGGGTATCGAGATGAAATGTTGACGACCACGCGCTGGCGCCGTAGTTGCGCCTGTGATGCATTATGCTGTAATACAACGACAGACAGTAGAGCTGCCGCCCCCACGCCCGGTCCTCCGTCGGGCGGATTTGATCAGGGAGAACATGTTCTTTAAACAAGTACAACATGGATTCACGCACTCCAATCGGCGCCTGATAAGAGGCGCGGATCGACCGCAAAATCAATGTAGTGGGACAGGCGTCCCATTTGTGTGTCGTAATCCAAACGCGGAAATTCTGCGGATCATACAAATCTTTAGTCTGCGTCAACCCCGAACCCTTCTTCTGGAGGGGCGCCGGGATCTCGTCGTTGAGGGCGCACAGGTTTTTCTCAAGGGTTGTCGGTGAGATGAAATGCACGTTCTGGAGCACCACCCAGCCGCCAATCCGAATGGCGCTGAGCATAGTGGTGTGCATCATGGACTTTTCGAATCTTGAATTCTCGCCCGCCATACTTGACGCACCCATCGAGAGAAAGCTCGTGCTTCTGCCTTTCTTCTCAGCCAACGCCTTGATAATTCGTGTGGGGTCTGTGCCTGCCGCTGCGATCAAGACGATAGGCCGTTGCGGCGTAGACCATGTCCACACACCTTCGAGGTCGAAGTCATCGTCCTTGACAAGAAATCGTTCGCCTAGAATTGAAATGTAAAAATCGCGCGCAGCCGCTACAATGCGGTCCTCCCGCACAGCCCGAATAATGAGTAGTTTATATATAGGCTCCAAGCCCTCGAAATCTGGGATGGGTTCAGTCTCGGGTGCTTCTTTCTCGTACCACGATTTGAAACTAGTGTCTTTTTTGAGCAGTTGGTCGACAACGTGTCGACACTGGGGGTTGGTTTCTGTGAGTGCGACGAGATTGAGCCAGGCAGAGTCAGGGATCCAGTCTTTAGGTTTGCGTTGCACCAAACTAATTTCCAATCCAGTGCCGCCTTTTGACAGGCAGCTCAGAAGTTCGTGGGATTGCCACTGCTGGCCCGTCATTCCAACGCGAAGCGCAACAACAAGTTCGAACACGCTCAAATGTTGGCGCGCATAGCACTGCGAATAAAACTGCAAAATAGCGCTCGTGACTGTATTAGCAATGGCGGCCAATCTGTCTTCAAACTTCATGCTGTTCAACCTATCTTTTTGGCGCCCTTTTTGGCGCCCGACAGATTTCTGGAAAATCTCTTCAAAAAGAGTCATGGACACTTGATACATCTTGTCAATCTGCGTCATATCTAGTAGTGCAAAATAAAGCAACACGCCGCGCTGAGGTACGGGCCGGTAATCCTCATAGGATTTCAAAACATCATTTTCAGCCTCTTCCGCCACAAGCAACTTTTCGTCAACCACATTGAGCGTATTTTTGAAATCCCGCAGTTTTGACATCAAGGCATCATTATCGAGCAGAGTGCCTTCACTTTCAGACAATTCGTTGAGCACCATCTTGTCCAGATCGTCCATTTCCTTGCGCAGACGGTTGATGTCAGTTAGCAATGTGAGACGTGACTGCTCGAGCTCGGGATTCTCTTTTTGCACCACAATATTTAGAAGTTGGTCCTCTAGTCCCGGCAGTGTCATCGAAAAATCAATCACGGTGGTTCGTCCGGAAAGCTGTGCGTCAAATTGTGGATGGCTGTGCACACTCGTCATATAAATACGGAAACTCGGGTGCCATTCAAGTTCCTTGCCCATCCAATAGAGGCGCTTTGCTGCCTTTATACTCCCACCTTCCTGCGTCTCAGCAGCAAACATTTGATCAAACAAGATTTCTAAATCCGAATTTACTGTGCTCTCAATCCCTTCATACACCACTACACGCCCATTCACGACTGCATCCGCAATCAGAGCACTGAAAACCGCACTATCAGTAGAATCGCTGACAACCTTCGGCGAGTCACGGTTCTTAATCCAGCGCACACACTGTTCTTGCGGGTCAATGATGAGTGGAAACCGTGTGCAGTAAAGTGCCAGCAGGCCGTTTTGAATCGAAAACTCGTCTCCTGGCAAGCCTTGCATAAACCACGAGCTAATAGAATCCTGCGTCGTAAAAAACTTGGGAACGTGCAGCTCTTGTGAAAAATCGATTTCTAATTCGTGACATAACGTAGAAATTGACTGGAGTAATGCTGCACGGACTTCGCGGCTAAACGGACCCAAATATACCATCATTGCACTTGCAATGCCGCTGTCGCCCGTGAGTGGGTCGCTGTTGACGCTAGGTGCCTCCATTTCTTGAATCCATCTTGACCGCTCTTCTTGTAGCCCTGTCAGCAGCAGCGTTGACGACGCCAATTTATCCTTTGTATAGTCTGTTTCGCATCTGAGATTCTGGCTCAACGCCATCGCCTCTTCAAATTTGCCGTCCATTATATCGAGCTCCATCTGGCACTTATCAAATTCTTCCTGCTGAACAGCAAGGACATCCATGTCTTTGTCCAAGTCGACCTCCTGTTCATCAATCGCCACAATTTGCGTGAAAATATGGCTTGTTGCGCCGCAATACCGTGCCATCGACATTAGCCACACGACAAGGCCAGCAGCAGGCAAGGATACTGATTTAATCTTGGCAGCGTTGAAATCTTTGTGGCCGAAATATGGCGCGAGAAGTTCGGCGGTTTCGCCGTTCATAGAGTCTGGAGGAATAGTTTGAAGGCGATGGTGGAAGTCTGGGTCCGACATCATTTCGATCGCGAACGCAAACGAGTCACGGTACGTGCGCGAGTCTTGCATTTCAACCGGCCGCATATTGCGGCGCAGAACCAAAAGCAAGGCATCTAGTACTAATTTCACTATCTGTGGCTGGCTTTTTTGGCTGCTAAGATACGCCATTTCTTCAGATGTGATTGCATTGATCGCAGCCTGCGCTTCCAGCAGCAGAGGCTTGGCAGACTGTAGATCAAGTTTCAACGTGGAGCGTGCTTGCCGCAAGTCGTGCGCACGTTCAGAAAATTTCTTTTTCGACTCGTTGACTTCGCCTTTTTTGCGCTCCGCGTGCATTGTACTGATGCTGATACCCTTTAACAATTCGGCCGATGATGCCTGTGCATCTTGCAGCGTCTGCTCTCGTCTCAACAGTTCGTTTTTCATGTCCGACACTTGATATCCAGCGTCGCGCAATTTCTTCAAAGCCGTCTGCACACGCTGCATCCGATCCTCTTTAACCCTCTTCTGCGTCACGAATATAGTCTGGAATGTTTTGATAAAAGCCAAAAACGTGCGCGGCATGATATAGATTTTCCGCCCAGACTGAGTGGCCAGTTCGTCGATCTTTTCTTGGATCAGGATGTGCACACTAGCAAAGTACTCGCTGATTATGTGCGGCTCGATTGAAAGCTCGACAGGAAAGTCTGTTAAGTGAATTTGTGCCACGTCTTGCAGAGTGATAAATGCCCAGGGCAACATCCAAATAGTATGACAAGCAGAAAGGAAGGCAGGAAATCGCTGCATCATGCTTTTCCACGAGGGCTCATCTGTTCGGCAATACAGCACAATATGCATGTTTTGCCAGGCGCGCTGCTCAAAAACAGCCAAGATCTGCCGATCTGTCAGCATTGTTGACACCGTGTCCTTGAGCGACGCGCGCATTTCATCCGCGATCGCATCAACTTCCTTCTTCCGGATCGTGCCGGGGAGAAACCCCGTGAGCAAAAAGTGATTGATTTTATCGAGAAGCGAATCGTCCTTTAAGGTATCTGCACACAGTACAACTGTGACTGATTTCGCCTCGAGTCCTGCAACTCGGTACGCCTCACGTATCGTTTCCATGTGACTGCCTCCTCCTCGCATAACCACACCATCCAAGTCGAAGCAAGTCGACTGCGCCAGAGCCGCAGCCAGCCGCGAAATCTGCGCGCGCCCAGAGCTGAGTGGCCCAGCGAGAATTACGGAGCCGCGATTCATACCCAACACTCTTGCAATGCGTAAAATATGCTCGATTGCCTCGTCGTACAGTGGGTAACTAATATTCTCCTTTTTCTTCAACTCTTCAAGGGCCTCGGCAAGCGTATTCATGTCTGGCAAAAGACTGTAATCGTCAACAGTATCCCCGTTCTCAGTTTCCTGAGAACAATGGCCGTAGCGCTCACTTTCGTCTTGAAGGCACTCTTCGATGTTGAGATCTGCGAAGGATTTGTGCTTGAGAATGTGCTGGATGCTCTCTAAAACCTGTATCTTGTGATCAAAGTCTACAAGTTTATCACTGAAGCCTCGCTCGCACTCATGCCGCCACAGCCGCATCAGCTGCTCGCCCGTAGCAAACTGCCAAGGATTGCATTGCAATAGACTAGTCAAAACACGCATGGTGTCGTGAAGATTGAACGTATATTGAATTTTTGAGTCGTTTGACACGAGCGCTTGTTTCAAACTTTTGCACAGAGCAATTGTTGCTTCTGGCAGCATTTTTGCCAAGCGTTGTACATTTTCGGGCGCTTTGTGCTTGCTGAAATGACGGTCGAATACTCGGGTCATAGAATCGCGGATAGTGCTATCAGCAGGCACCGTAATGTTAAACGCACACATCTGTCCTCTTAGACGCATTGAAATGTCCTTGTGCGTACTCATAGGATGGCTCATGACACACATATAATGCACGCCCATAATTGACGCCCACTCAGCTGGTTTTTGAAAGTCATAGTATCCACCGTCATTCATCAGCTGTCGCAACAACTCGCAATTTGGTTGGTCCCCCCACTGATCTGCTGGGGTGAGACTGATATCTTCTACAACAATCACGCACGACTTTCCGGGCTCGGGACCGTAAGAGCGGCCTTGTCGTTTGTCTATCACGTTGAAAATGTTCTCGAGCATCGCCCCGGGCGCTGACGCCTGCGAAAAGGCAACAGTGCTGGAAAGATACTTGTCGGAATTGAGTGAGTTGAGAAATTGGCGCAGGTGCTGCGATTTGCCCGACGCCGCCGCGCCTGTCACAAGAATATTCAACCGCTGCGACGAAAGCAACCGCAGCAGAAAGTCAGTGCGGCACGTGTCTTCCGTCTGCAAAAAAACAGTCGTTGGATCAAATTTTTGGGGATATTCCCACTCGGGAATGCGAGAACGCCAATTTTCCCAGTCTAAAACATTATCATCGGGGAAAAAATCGAAAATCGTCGAGTCGTTTTTCATGATTGGGAGTAGATCCGTTAGAGTGTACATAAATTGCGAGAGCTTGACTCGATCCATGTTCTCAAGCAGTCCACCAAAAGACCAGCACATGCAAAAAATGAAGATCTTTTCGAGAAACACTTCGCCCGAGGCATCCCATCGGAAATCAAGGTATTTAGACGCACTATCAAACATGTGCGTTAGCATCCACGGCACATATATAGCTGGTGTTGCACAGACAGATGTACATTGCATTTTGTGAAAATGGAGCAATTGGTCCAAATAGCGGTCAAAAAGCGAACGCAAAATAACGCGCTCTTCGCTACCGCGGCCTTCGATCCATTTGTTCACATACGACCGCCACGGCAGCACTGTCGATGGCACCCACACGACGCCAACTCGTGACATAGTTGCGGGTGAGGCATTGTCAGATTTTTCGGCTTCGAAAAAGATGCGCGTACCCTCTTTCATAGCGATCCGATCACCATTCGCTAGTGTGAGAACTTTGTGATTGTCTAGCACTGTGTTGAGATTTTCTGCCCACAGCGGGTCGATGGGCCCATCGAGTACAATCCAGGTGCTTATGTCGGGCTGACTTCGCGCGCGACGCCAGAGGAAAGAAAACGTGCCATCATACCACATGTCCACTGAAGACTCGAGCCACCCAAACATATGCTGCACCGACTGACTTTTCGGATTTAGCTTCTGCAAAGAGTACTTGTGGCTACCACTCGCTAGGTTCTGCATTGCCTGCTGTAACGTCGAAATCATAGAGCTTTTGCCCAACATGCTGCCGCCCAAAACCATGACACCGTGATTCAATTCCGCAATGGCGTACATCTGCAGAACTTTCTCAACCCACGTTGCGTGTTTGTCCATCTTTTCTTTTCGCATCTGCCCCATGATCGCCTCTGTTACTTTCTGCATGGGCGCAGCTATTGCTTCCACGCCAATAAACACATCACCAACAAGCGCCATAAAAATCACTTTATCGTTAGCAGTCATGCGCGGAATGTTGACGGTTTGTACTGCATTTACGATACAGCTCATCTCATCGACTTGCTCTTCCTTGTGCTCGCTATCCAGCCGCAGCTGGCTCGCAATCGCAATCACAGACATAAGGGTCCGGACACCAAATGCAGACATGCGTTTACTGCCAGCAAGCTGCACCACAGTGAAGCTGTACAACATTTTCAATTTCTGCGCAATTTTAACGTACTGCTTAAACCCCGCAGCTGCGAGTTTTACACCCACAACAAGCTCGGTTTCGAATGTGGTGAGCACGAATGTGCGGTATAATGAGCGCAAATTTTCGAGATTCTTCATGTCCTGGCGTTGATCGCTGCAGTCCTTGCTGAACAGGATGAAAATGCCTAGTCGAATGTCTTGTGATGAAGTGAGCGTTGGAAGTTTTTGGAGGTCGCCAAATGCCGACGAATTGCGACGGTCACGAATGGCGGACATGACCTTGCTGAGCTGCTGTGCGCAGGCCGACAGGACAGGATAAGTGAGCCGGTCAAACTCATCAAAACATCCAAAACACCCGCTTGCAGGTAGCCCCTTAAAGCACTTATCCAAGTAGGCCAACTCCAGATGCTGGTGGCAGTTGAAAATCATAACAAACCGTCCGAGCAGTTTCCCAATTGCCTTAACCGCGGTGCTCTTACCGATGTCTGCTGCGCCAGCAAACGCACTACAAACGCACGCTATCAGAGCATGCAGAAAAGAAATCGTGCAGCGGTCAGTCATAGGCGTTATAACAGCGCGTTGACTCAATCCTTCATAATCGTAACCGTAAAACACATCCACGCCGGTGCACTGCACAAGAATCGATTGCGTGTCCTTGTCGATGTTGAGACGCATTGACTTCGAAAAGTCAAAGTCCTGATCACTCACAATTTTTTTGTCAATAAATTCCTGCAAAACATCACAGAGATGCATTTGAACAATTACCAAGTTTTCAACGACAATCCGGTGGTGTGCCGAAAGTTGCATGTTGGCTTTCAGGAGCCCCGTGAGCTCTACCACAATATTAATATTACGCTTCCCCAATCCATTCAGATCTGTTTTGCCACTCTGAAATGCGTGCAACGTGCTCATCGACCAAGTCAAATGCATCAACAGACTGCAGATTTGCGCCGGGTAATTTGTCACCAAATCCAGCGGAGGCAGAAAGTTGTCGCCAGTGCTCAACGCATCCGTCACCATCGACTTTAGCGTCGCCTGCGTTTGAGCGTCGACTTTTTGGAGCCACACGTCAATCCCCCCCTGGGTGTCCGGGGGCAGCACCAAACTCATTTCAGCAGTTGCCCTGCCACGTTCTGTGAGCACATGTGTAACCAAATAAAACTCTTCAATGTCCTCGCCAACTTCGGCGTGTTCGTCTTGTCCGAATCGAAATCCTGTAATCCCCTCGAAAATCGTGGAAAGGTGATGGTGCAGTTGATTTGACGCTTCGTCCGTTGTGCGCGTGATAAATTCGAGGAGAACATGGTCAGAGACAAAGTAGAAGCGCGGGAAGCAATCGCGTTTAAGTTCGAGGTAGTTAGCGAGTGAACGCTCGCACTGCTCAAGTTGCTGGGACAGATTCTCAAAAAGTCAGCTTCATAGGAATCTTATATCGTACATTTGTGGGTGAATTGACTTTTGAGAAATTCTACCTCAATAAGATGGCGGAGGAGACTTTTGAGCTGGTGGTCGTTGTTGCAGCAGTTGATCACGTGGCGGTTGGTGGAGGCGCGTGACATGAGTTTGTTGTAGTTGCTGTCAACTTTTTGAAAACGTTTGGCGTCTTGCGGCAGCTGCTCAGACAGATTTGGATCCGCAAAGACCGTCTCCATAAACGTCCACTTTGTCTGCACATAACTCCAGCTCTCGATCACTTCCGATACAGCCGACAATTTCGCCATCCACGAATCAACTTCTTCCGAAAGCGCTTCCGCAACATTGGTGTTAGAAATCAACGTTAAATCTGCAATGGACTCGTCGAGGGTTTTCATGATTTCTAAAATGGAATTCGGATCTAAAATACCCCCCGGACGATCCTTGTAATCGGCAAATTGAAATACGCGATCGGTCCACTGCTCTCCGAGCCCCTGTACTTTTGCCTCGATTTCGAGCTCTTTCTTCGCGGTCCGACAAACTTCGTCGATTTCAACGCGAATGTTGGCGGGATTCAATGCCATGACATGCTTCAACTTAAACGTGTCGATATCGAAATTGAATGTTGACGTCTGTTGCCCGGCCGCGCTCACGATTTGCATCCAGTGCCGCCTCCGGATTCCCGGGTGGCACAGATTCGAAATAATAGGTAAAATCGTAATAAAGTCTGAAATCGTTTTCGACAAGTCATCAAATGCTGGCCACTCACGGAGAATCCGAGGGAGAGCGTAGAGATCCTTTTGAAGTCCCTGCAGCGTACTCGACATTGTGTTGAAGGATGTGGAGATCATGATCCATATACGCTCCGAAAAACTAGCGACAGACTGCTCGACTCGAGTGTGCAACGAATACAAGGATGTCAACAAGTCTAACTCGGACTGTACACGCAACAAATTATCATACTCTGTCACAACCAACCCAAAGAGCATTTCACGTTCTTGCAAGTTGCACATTCGACTGTTTTTTTCCTCGAATATTTCTGTGTACTTTCTTAGCCGATCCTGCGCTTCAGCAGGCCTGCGCATGTGTGTGTGTGTGTACGTGTGTGTGTGTGTGTGTGTGTGTGAGAGAGAGAGAGAGAGAGAGAAAGAGAGAGAGAAAGAGGGTCAGAGGAAATGTGTTTAAGCTAGCAAGACCCCATCAACGATTCATGTTCACTTCTGGTAGCCAGATTTCAGAAAATTGTTTTACTTATTGATCAGTACACACGTGCACAATCCCGTGTAAAGAGATCAGATGCTCCAGGATCTGATCCTCCACGCAAGATTACGCGGTATGAATTTGATTACTCAACATGGTTGAGTCGTTCATTTCCACCTGACCAAAATGGTCAGGTGGAAATGTTTTGTACCAGTTAGGTACCAGCTCGCAAAGGGCAAGTTGGCGGGGCTTTCCCTTGAACATTTTTGCAAAATGCATTATGTCAGGCAAAATGTTGTGAACATTGTGTGCATGTATGTGTGCATGCATCTAGATTATTGGCGCTAATCTAAATAATTCATGACACCAGCTCCAAGACCACAAGAATACGTGCAGTAGCAGTAGTTAGTATTATACTAACCATGCTACTGCTAGATTTGATTAGTATCTCAAATATACGTGCGTCAAACAATATCCACTCATGTCAAGCAAAAAGCAAAACATCTTGGAGATTCCAAAAAAAAAGGACAAACGTACATGAGTCCCGCAACCATCGGGCCGTTCATGTCAAAATCGTTGCAAAACTGCATTACTTCGAGGGAAAACGACTTGACTGCCCGCACAACTTCTCGACGAAACCCTGTTTGTAAATGTGACAGTTTCGAGCTGCGAAGTTCTCAAAAAGTCAGCGTGCTGTTAAGTTCACAATGTACACTGCCTCTGGAGCCGACTTTTCAGAATTTTTCCTCTCGGCACAAATTTGTTTGTAAATCAGTTTCAAGCTGCGCACAGACATTCTCACAAATTCGCGCTACAAATATATCGTATCATATGACCCTACGATCGACTTTTGAGAAATATTCTACTCGACAGAAAACTGTTTGTAAATGAAAGTCAGTGCATCACTGAATTGAATGTATAAGATTGATGATATTGATTATATACAATGGACTTGAAATTCACCATATTAAACCCACTTGGGCACTGTCTTTTGTGCCAATAGTCGGCGA
>Ga0105051_10008440_pt1 | contig 10434 bp, 6 predicted proteins | sample FRY02_FD_78383 | JGI IMG/M metagenome (GOLD analysis project Ga0105051, IMG submission 78383) | Freshwater microbial communities from Lake Fryxell liftoff mats and glacier meltwater in Antarctica - FRY-02 (megahit assembly) | ecosystem: Environmental > Aquatic > Freshwater > Ice > Glacier...
ATATATATATATATATATATACATATGTGTATATATATATATGTATACATACATATACATATATCTATATCTATATATATACTTACGTATATATATATCAATATATACATATATGTATCGATATTCAGATGTGTGCGTGTGTTTGTTCGCAAATCTTTCATTGGATTTTCATCTCTGACTGTCTCTCTGTATCTATCCCTGCCCCTGTTTTTGTTCGTGTCTGTGCTTGCGCATGTGAATGCGTTTGCGTCTGCGTCTGCATTGGTGTCTATGTTTATGCCTACATCTATGTCTCTTTCTCTGTCTCTGTCTCGTCTTTCTCTCTGTCTGTATATGTGTATTTACATGTATAAGGCATTCATTCATGCATGCACACGTTTCACCAGGATCAGAATTGTACACATACAATCTGTAGTATTTGCGCGCACATATATATGGATGCGATCTGTACATATATTTGTATCTACACATATCTGTATTTATGTATTGAGAACATTATGCTCTTGCAGTATCGACTTGGCAAGACCCCAATCCAATGTGCAAAAGATGCACAACACTGGAATTGCGTTAAGTTAATGCAGGTGACAAGGAGAGACTTGTGTATATTTATGTATTGATGCAGGGATATGTTCGTATTGTAGTGTCAATATTTGTAGCTTCGTTTCTATTAACACATGCATCTGTGCATGTATCGACCCACACACACACACGCACACACACACACACGCACACACACACACGAACACGCACATACACATACACATGCACACGTATACACAAAGTGTCAAACCTTCGTGCATTCGTGCATACATGCATAAATGCACGCTTGCAGGTATACATACAAAAAGACAAACCGACACATATATCCATCCATCCTTGCATGTGCATACTTACATACATACACATAAACATATAATCGTACTTTTGACAAATATACATTCACACATACATGCCTGCATACATCCTGACATGCATGTATCTATTCATCCACCGATGCATCCATATATCCACTTCCGTCTACCCATCCATCTATCTATCGATGTATCCATATATGCGTCTCATGATGGTATGTACCTTATAACGTTAATCCATCCAGGCTTCGGCGGAGGGTGTCACGGTAGCAGCAACGGTAGCAGCAACGGCAGAGTCGCCTGGTGCTGCGTCATCGCCAGCTGAAGCATTGATGAAAGTAAATTCGAATGGATTTGAAGCTGTCAGTGACTTGTTGGGTGCATTATCACTGCCGGACACCATAACCGAAGGCATGTTGGTAGGCGCTGGCGTGGTGCTTGGGGCCACCATAGGCGCTCTGGTCGAGTGCCCATGTGGAATCGGAGCCTTGTTCAAAGTTTTGCAAGACCTATGGATTTTTGTTGAACGTATTCAAGATGGCCGTCAATACGCTGAACGGCTTAGTTTTTGGGCGACGGGCCTAATTCAAATCATGCAAAAATTTCTTCCAGAGCCTTTCCCAGAGGAAGATTCAATGCTGAACGAGGCTGCAACACATGCAAATGCAGCAATTACTGCATTGCTGAAGAGTGTTGAAAACATGGTCAAAACCAAAAAGAGTTGGGTAAGCTTTTTTAAGGGGCGAGAGTACTTAAGAATCATGGAAAAGGCTGAGGATCAAGTGCAGAGGGCTATTGATCTCATGTGGAAATATTTCGAGGCGGAGACTAACACTGAAGTCAAGAAGATTGCTAAGGACGTAATAGTGTTGCTGCATGAGGTTGGAAAATTGGAAGAGAATCTGGCGGATATTCGGGCTATGGGGGTGGAAATAAAAGACAAGATTGATAGACTCGGGGATAAAATCGACAGAATTGCGGACAAAATCGATCAAGTCGGAGATAAAGTCGATGGAGTTGGTGATAAAGTACATGCAGTTGGCGATAAAATTGATGGAGTCTTGCGTATTTGCAAGGAATCTAGTGAAGATGACGCAAAGTGGAGGGCCGAGGTGGCTGCCCAGGCGGCTGCCCAGGCGGCTGTCATTATGGCCGAATTCGCAAAGCTGGCAGCTGGAATTGAAAAGCAGCACTCACAGCCAGCTCTTGCTGCAGTTTCGACTGCGGATAAGACTGAAATCGCAAATGAAAATGCCAGGCAGTTTTGGAAGGACAATTTTCAACAGAAATCATCAGTCGCACTGGAGGAGTTTGGAGACGCTCTAGTTATTTGGCTTGTTGGGGATGACGGGGATAAAGCCAACCCTGCAATAATTGAGTCGATCCAAAGACTGAAAGAGGCGGACCAAGATGGAGATGGCAAGATTACACCACAGGAGCTCCACAGTTTTACTGTGAGCTCGGAATTTCCTGCGAAATTTTCGAATGTGAGTCATGCACGCGACAGCGAGGAAGCAGCCACGACTCGGAAGGAAGAGGCATCAATCAAGCAGTGGAAAGCGCAGCTAATCAGCCCGTCGATTATCGAGGATGAGGACATTCGCAGGTGCTGGAAAAAAGCGCAGCCTGGTCAAAAGACCGAGCTTCAGACCAAGTTGCCATGGCAAACCATTCTCATGACGTTAATGAAATTGTACTCACCTCCATTTCCTGACGGATTCCCTGCTGGCGACTTAGATGTTGAGGTTGCAGAGTTGAAGAATATGATAGAAAAAACACTGCAGCAAGGATTTCGCCGAGGAAAACCAGCCACAAAAGGAAAACCAGGCTCTCCATTTCTCTTGCAAATCAACACTAAAATCAGCTGGGAGGAATTAGAACTTGCTTGTTCCAGAAACGGTGGCTCGTTGCCAGCAATAGTCAAGGAGGCCGTGAAGCGCGCCAAGACGAAGAATCATGTCTTGAAGTCCATCAAGCCCCAGCTTTCTACGGTAGAGCCATCAGCAAAATCTGACAAAAATTCATTTGGGTCTCTTAAACCGTCACTGCTGCCGCATCTTCTTCCCTCTCAGCCTGCTTCCGCCGCCTTGCCGAAAGATCGGAACGCTGCAAGATTCATCGATCCATTCCGAATGGAATTCGAGGGTGAGAGCACTGTCATCTTCAATCCTCATCTGAGGGCAGATATTGAACCTCCCGAGGAAATTTCAGGGTACCTCACGCGGTCTCAACTCAAAATAGGGACTGCCATGGTCAAAGACCCTCTTTCTCCAGAGAACCCTTACTTTGAGGTTACGATAGAACCTTCTGATGCTGTGCAGCATGCTGTCGCGGTTGGGCTCACAGCCCACTCTATCGATTCTCAATACATGCCGGGCTGGCAGCCGGGCTCCCTTGCCCTCCATTCGGACGACGGTGTTGTGTACACGGGGCAAATGAAAAGAAATGATCTCAAGATTTCAAATATTCTAGGAGGCGATACAATTGGGTGTGGTATCCTTTTCAGCACAAACGGCGATGCGGTGACAGTCTACTGGACTCGCAACGGCCTCATCCAAGCATTTGCACAAGCTATCCCAAATGCCATCTACCCCTACATTGGTGTCGAAACTCATCAATCTGCAGAGAAATCGAAGATTGAAGTTAAATTAAATTTGGCTCACCCAAAAGACAGCTCACCCTGTCCTATATTTGCAAATTCGGCGGTCGCTTCAGTGGTATCGTTTGATGGTCTTGAGCGTAAACGATCTTTTTGCCAGTCCATAAATCAGGCTTTGGAGGAAGCCAATGCAGGAGACCAGATTCATTTGGCAGAAGGCATACATTGCCTGGACAACAATCTCATCATTACCAAAGACATCAGCTTAATCGGAAAACGTGACAAGGATGAGCAAGCGAATTCGAAGATTTTTGTTGCGTACTTTACCGAAGACGAGGATGCGGGGCCTGCCCTTCTTTTTTCTGCAACTGGCAAGTGCCTAATCAAAGATGTCGGTATACATTGTTTTGGTGGAGACATCGACCGGGCTTGGCATGATGGCGGGGCTTGTTGTATTCTGCAAGCAGCAGGCTCTTTGACAGTAAGTGGCTGTATCCTCGAATGTGCACAAGGATCGGGCCTCTGTATTCATGAGGCAGAAATTTGCACCGTAGACGGGTCTACGTTGATAGGGCCTTGCGCGAAACATGGCATCTCAACAAAAGAAGATGGATTGTATTCTTTGGTCTGCACCAATGTCAAAGTCTTTAATTGCGGACTATATGGGGTTGCTATCAATAATCCGACCAAAGCGATTCTCACTTCGGTCGAAATCTTAAATTGCTGTGGAGCTTCGTGCTCATCATCAATCGTTGCAGGAGTGCTGGTGAAAGGGTCTAATAACGATGATCCTGTCCGTTTCGACAATGTTGATATCCAAGGATGTGAAAGTGGCGTGATAATTGCAAACGATGCAACGGTGAAGGCCTCAAACTGCTCAGTATCAGACTGCCGTTCGTATGGCTTCCACATGTTGAGTGAAATCAGAGCAGAATCTCCAAAACTTGATTTAACCGGATGTAAATTCACAGACATTGGCCAATTTGGTGTGCGAGTGACGCAAGGGAACGTTGCTCTTGTTTCTTGCTCATTCAAGGAGTGTCGTACTGCAGTATCAGCAAATGGCGAGAAATCTAAGATTACAATCGAGCGATCGGACTCGGACTTCCCGGAGCCATCACATTCAGGATTCCACGGGAAAGACATTCAATGCCTGAATGGGGCTAGCGTGCGTGGAATGTTCAATGCAGGCAATCAAGCTCCGGATCCAGTGTCTCCTGGCACTCCTGGGCCATCAACCCAAGAGTTGCCAAGATACTGTGATCATGCAACCACCCCAAGTGCTCGTGTGCAGTACAACGTAGGGGACGTCTTGATGGTTGTTGGCGATGTAAAAGCCGCAAAAATAGCATGCAACCTACCATACTCTGCTGCCGGCTGGGTATCAGGAATGAAAAGGTACCTGGGTGAAACAGGGGTAATATTGCAGGTCAAAGCATCTAGTGTTAAGCTAAAACACGATGACGGTGAAGAATGGTCATGGGGATATGAGGCTGTTAAACTGGTCAAACGGCACGAGAAGCTGGATTGCAAGCCGAGGGATTTCTTGCAAGTGGTGACGAATGAATACACAGCAACGCGCGCATTTCTAAATACTGACGCTCACTGGATGCCCGATATGAGACAGTATCTCGGAAAGATGGGAATGGTCCTAGAGGTAGATACTCTCAGTGTAAGATTGCAGCATGACGATGGTCGAAGCGTCTGGTGGGGTCACGCGGCACTGCAGAAGGTAAATCGATCGCAAATTAAGCTCGACCAGGAATTCAAGAAAGGAAGTCTATATGAAGTTATTGGGTTGATCAATCACGATCAGTTCAACGGGTCAGAAGTTGTGGTTGTGGAGTGTGATGCCAACAAAGGCCTCGTGAGAGTTTTGACAGCTCAAGACCGCATTCTTGCATTGAAGCCACAAAACCTGAAAATTCTCGAAAGTGGATCTGGTCCTTTCCGATGCGGTGGGTTCCACCGGCACCAAGCAAATGTTGTCCCAAAACAATCTGTAAGGGTTCGAGTGGTTCAAGGTGGACCTGGCTCTCGTAAGGTCCAAACCATCATGTTCCCATACAATAAACCCATTGTGCAGCATATTAGCGAGAATACTGGGGAACCTCGAGGCAGCTTTTTAGTCGTCTACAAAGGTGACAGAATTACTTCCGAGACGTGCGCTGATTATCGCATTGAAGATGGCGACGAACTGCTGCTTCGATTCACAGGAAATGCCCCCGCACATGACGAGGACAAATACGAAGCTGAACGCCAGCGCCAACTGTCACGACTATTGAGTCAGGTCTTCCGTCATTAATTTTTCGATTTTGACTCAAGATCATGGTCAGTCTTTCTCGCGCCACCCTCTTCACGGGATACCAGTGTCCCTAGAAGAACTCTTCAAAGATGCTATCCAAGTTCTTGACAGATTGAGCCTAACTCAAAATTCAAAATAATTTTAAGAAACCTGTCACAGTTTTCAGTATGTTTATTACAATTTAGCAGATCGGTTCATACCATTTGATGATGAAAAATCGGATAGTAGGATGGATAGCAGCTTTTAATAGTTGGCACCCCGTGAAGGTGTTGAAGAGGGGGAAATTGAATGGCGTCTTAGGACTGAAGGGATTCACATTTGCGCCCTATTAGTAAAACATACAGAGGATTTCAGGACTATCGGGAAAATGCATCAAAAGATGAGGGCCAGAAGAGCACGGGTTAGCACGAGGGAGCGAGCGGCGGCAATATGGGGGCAAAGGGGTTAGGGGTGGTTATTGAGAGAATCGATAGAAGCGAGGGGGCACTGGGTAGGCAATTGGAAGGGGGGATGGGAATGAGGAAGGACAACATAAGTTTGCTTGGAAAAATAGGAGTAAGGGGGGATTAGTGAGGGAGCATGGAGGAAAAGTGGGTGGCAGCATCAGGGTGCATACTGATCAGATGAGAACAAGAGATTGAATTGTTCAGGCACACGGTGGGAAGCGGGTGGTAAGTAGTACTGTCTTCAAGCCACGGTTTCAACACAAATGTGTGCAAAAGACAAGTTTGATTCAACTGGCGATTGAATCATACGTGATAGTGCATCACAAATATGTGTATATACATGTATATATATTCACTTGAGCATTTTCATGCTTACATAGGTACAAAATTTGTATATGAATAGGTACATACATACATCATTTATACATACATACTTACATCCATAGAAATATACATTTACATCCACACATACATACAAACATGCACAAATATATACGCACACAAATGCATGCAGCATGCACAAACAAGAGTTTCTATCGAAAGACCCTTTGGGGTCACACAAACAAACTAACACATTTGTGTACGTAAAGGTTTTTAGATAGGTACGCATACGCATATCTGTAGTACATGTGGATGTACATGGACATAAGCGCCTACGCCGAGAGACTCTCGACTCTCTGGGCCATAGTACTAACAAAGTATGTTGGTTGCACTAAGGATAGAGCATCAACTTGAAAGTCATGACAGTTGTAGGAGTAGTAATGTACTGGTGTTCCCCATGGCGAGGGCGGGAGAGTGACAGAGGGGAGAGGAAGAAAGGGATGTCTTGATACCGAAGCAGAGCTTGTGGTTAGTGGAACGAATCAATCATATCGGACATGACTCATTCACATGCGTGACGTGACTCACTGGAGTCAACTCACACACATGGATGATTCACGCGAGGTAGAGCAAGACAGAGCGCATCGGTCATTTGGTGACTCAATGTGACAAGCACGACAATCCATTGTGCCACGTCCCTCCATCTCCAACACAATTTACAAACTTGAACAAACAGCCTCGCACTGCAAAAATTTGATCTATTCCAGTGGAGACAAGACACATTAAATGAGACGAAACAAGTCAGAGCCACAAGAGTACATGTGACACTTTACTACTCTAAACTTGACAAAGAATCGACCAGTCGCCGCGCGGACTAAAATAGCCGGCTGCTTGCGAACAGGATCGGAAAAAGGACTTTCCAAAATGTACGTATGACCTACAAGAGTCTAAACTAAACGTTGTGATTCGTGACAAGATCTCTTTCATGGGGTGCTCACTTGACGCGCGGCGCAGATCTTGTTCGTGGGCTCTTGTTCGTTTGCGCTGTATCGCTATCCCCCATGCACAATAGTGGGATCATATGAGACAGTATTGGGCAAACCAACAAAAAAATTAATCAATGGTGAAAATGTGAACGGAAAAATTTATGAACACAGAAGCGGAGAAAAAAATCAAACGCAGCTCAAAAAACCCTGGAGGCAACGTTAAACGTTTAAAGGCAAGAAAACATTAGACAATCAAGTGGAAAAAATACCAAAACGCCAGGTTTGGTTATTTTGAGTCAAGGAGTGATTTTGCACCAGGTTTGGCTGTTTTGAGAACTGTTAGAATTCTTAAGTCGGCACCTTGCCCCGGCTTGTCCTGGGTTCCAGGCTGATGTAGAACAGTTGTATGTGCACATCTTTCAATGATGGCGGTGAAATTAATTTCACAATCAAGACAGCTTTCTTTCATGAAAATTTTCTGGTTTTCGCTCCAATGACACGCATCTTGCCCTCTGGTACCAGGTGATTTGGGGTGTTTCTTTAGGCCAATCTCGCAAGATTGGATTGTAAGCCAATCTCTCGCAGAATGACGTGCAAGTGCTTTTGCGATCTCGAATTCGCTGTAATCAGCAAGATTCGCCTGCAGACTGATGCTATTTTCGTGATATTTAACGGAAGGGCGCGCGGCGGAAAAATCGTTAGTAGAAGTGTACCAGTTTCGCGTGCTCCATTTGGAGCAGGCAGAGCGGGTGTGTCATTACGCACATCTAGTGGCAAGTTTGCATTGTTATTCAAGTCTCCAGTCTCCAAGACATGCGAGATAGCAGCGTTTTCGGCTGCACGTAGCTGGGCACTGGTGTGTATCTGATTAGATGTCTTTATGGCCATCAAATTGTCGTTATGTGCGTCCTCCTCGTGCATTGTAGATATCTCTTTCAGCATTGCCGGTGTATTGTGTGTAAGACATGACACGTCTTTGAAAGGGAATTGAACAGAAATTGACTTGAAATCTTGCACTTTGATCTTGCATTGGAGGGCAATACTGAAAATCCAGCTGCAAGGTGTGGCTGAGTCACTATCGAGGGACGTGCCTTCAACAAAACGATCGCCAAATGATCTGTTCTTGACCAGACAGTGCTCACAAGGCACTTGAGCGATGACTTGGCATCCGAAAGGTACAACGACAGTTTCATAAGTGACGAAGAAAGCCGGCTGAATGCGGTCGTGAGGTGTCTCAAGCTTGCCGGATGTCTGGTGAAGCCCAGAGAAAGCTCTTGATACTGAAATTCGTGGTCGCGTTATCCCCAAAGTGAGTGGGCTTGCCAGCGTGTAACAAAGACGTTTAGCTTGCTTGACGCAGCCAATGGCATCTTTCATGTGGGCTTGCATTGTGTGATTGCTACCACCAGTTGGAGCACGACATCGTTTTCGGCGCAATACTCTTTGATTTCTTCAGATTGAAATTCATTAGCACCGTCTATTTGCAAGTAACGAATCTTTCTGCCAGTGAAGGTGACGGATTTCTCTGGAAGCGCAAGCGGAGTGGCACAAGTTTTGGTAGGACAGGACATAAAATACGTGGTACCTTCATCATGACCTGTAGAAAATGTCAATTGAGATTGGGAAGGCAGCCCAGACTGCAGGCATCTCCCTGATCCATGTGCAAATCAGTGCCAGACAGTGAGAAAAGGGGTGTCTTAGTATTAGTGCTTGTGGTTGTGGCGCCTTCAAAGTTCACCAACGGCGGTATAGTTGCCAGAAATGGCGTGCGGCGGCAAAATGGTGGTTCTTTCGGCAGGGTCTTTAGTTGTGTCTGACATATTGCGCATCTGAGCAATGTTAGGGTAGTCAAAAGGTTTCTTGGACGTATTCTGAAAGAGACGTGTCAAGGATGAAGTAATCGTCACAGTGGGGTCAATGGCATCTTTGATTGTGCTGAATTTCAAATCCAGATGTCCTGTAAGTGGGTTTGACGACTCGACGGCTGGTGTGGTGGCAGTCGCTACTGGTGCTGTTGTTGGTATCGAAGGTGGCGCGGCTGTCTTTGACTTGAGCTTGCGTTTGGCTTTCATTGTAGCCTTCACCTTCTTGCGTAGTAGCCTTCACATTCTGGTGGCAACGACCCGGTGCTGCATCGCAGGCATCGCACTTGTGCGCTAGAATATCTACTTTTCATGCAGGACACTGCAACAACCGCTGGATAGTTTTGAACTTACAGGCAAAGGGAATTGAAAGCAACCATTTGAAGCGCTACATGCAGACGCTGTATCGCTCTCCTGTTTCATATACCTGGGCATCTAGCGATCCAATCCTGACAAGCGCGACGATCAATTGTCACTATATTGCTTAACAGCGACAATCTACGACGTCATTCACAAAAATTTGCTTCACAATACTCCTTTATGCATCTGAGCATCCAGCAACTCCCAAATAATCATCGCTAATCGCTCAATCTACAACATTGTTCGAAAATAGAACCAGCTTCACACTAATCATTCATGAATCTGAGCATCTAGCAACTGAACAGTGACCAGCACGCCGATTGATTGTCGCTACATCGCTCAATCTACAACGTCATCCACGAAACCATCTGTCCTACTGCTCGTTCATGCATCCAAGCATCCAGCAGCTCAACTGTGATATGCACGACGATCTCTACACCGCTCAATCTACAACATTATTCCCAAAATAATCAACTTCAGGCTACCGTTACGCTTCCTTTCATATATTTATTCTTTCTGTCTTCATATATCCTTGCGCCATGCGCCTGGCATACACGGTGCAGACACAGACAGCAGTAACTCTATAAGCACTTCTTGACTCACCCTAAGTCCCCTTCCCTCCTTATCCTCACCCCCCTCCCCTCTGCACGAACTTGCCTTACTGACAAATCTACCAAGTCGACTCCCAGCTCTGCGCCCCCCCC
>Ga0105051_10008443_pt1 | contig 10433 bp, 7 predicted proteins | sample FRY02_FD_78383 | JGI IMG/M metagenome (GOLD analysis project Ga0105051, IMG submission 78383) | Freshwater microbial communities from Lake Fryxell liftoff mats and glacier meltwater in Antarctica - FRY-02 (megahit assembly) | ecosystem: Environmental > Aquatic > Freshwater > Ice > Glacier...
CGGCTTTTCGACGGGGATCGCGTTTCAGCAGAGTTGTGTAGTCGCGTTTCAATTATTTACAAAAGTTTAGAGTTATCGCAGCCAATTGAACTGTGGTTACAGCAAAGGGCGGGGGAAGCTGCTCGGGAATGCTGCGTATTTGGCTGTGGGTAAGCGCGCACTGGCGGATAACCAAGAAGGCTTTGACAGCGTAGAGTGACGATAGGAACGTCGCCGATGTTCAAGGCATTGGTTCAAGAAGCCCGGTTGGGGCGCAGTGGACGCGTGTTACTTTGAGCTTCTAACTTTAAACCGCTCGTTTGCGTCGCATGTTCAAGTGGGTTCGCTGCGTGTTGGGGCACCCGGCAGTAGTCGCAGCACTCGAGTGCCAGGCGTTCTCACTCGAGTGCCAGGTGTTCTCACTCGAGTGCCAGGTGTTCTCACTCGAGTGCCAGGTGTTCTTAAGCTAAAATAAATACGGGCAGAATATTCGAATAAATGGATTGCTCGAATGCCGGAGGTTGCCCTTCAGGTCCATCAATCCGCTTGCTCGATTTATCCAATCATAATCAGTCAACACTGATCACTGCCAAGACAATTTCTTCGTCATTTGCCGCTGCCCTGCAAAGGACATTGTCCAGCGGATGGGTGATTTGAGACCTGCCACTAAGCACGGCGTCGATACCGTCGCCCTGTCATTCGCCAGCAGCATTGCAATAGGCGAAAACGATATTGTTTTCGAAGGCCCTTGTTGTACAAAGGGAATCAATTCGATGAATTTCATCACTGTTCTCGTCATCGGTTTCGACCGATCTTGGGAACGACCAGTAGGTTGGTGAAATGACTAGCCTTACACTTTGCTTGACCATTTCAGTGAACAAATTTGAAAAGGATATGTCCCAGGAAATGATCAAACCGATCTTTCCGTGGACCGTCGGAAAGACGGAAAGACGGAAAGACGGAAAGACGGAAACCGTTTGCCCAGCGGTCAGTTTTTCCTTTTCCGTTTTCCCTAAATTGATCTTGCGATAGATCCCCGCAACCGTTCCATCTTTATTGATGTAATGAGCAGTGTTGTACAACACCGTTCCTTCTTGCACTGTCCAAGTTCCAGGGACAAGATCGACTTCGTACTTCACCGCGAGTGCTTGACAAGCTGCCAGGTAAGTGACCGCCTGCAAAACAAAAGCGGTCTGACCCGCCAGCGGACCTATGATTGCGTCCTCTGGGAAAACAACCAGTTGAGCGCCTTGTTTTGTGGCCTGCCTGACGAACGTCTCCATACGGGACAAATTCAGTTCAGGGTCGTACGTTGCAACGTTGAACTGAACCAAAGCGATTGCGATTTGCGTGCGAAAAACGATCCAGACAGTTGGTCATTGACAGGTTAAAAAAACCTGTGACCCTTTCAGGGACTCTCAGGTTGAGAAAGGTGCCTCTGTGGGAAGCGAATCATGCCAGTGAGCAAAATCAGTATCAATCGTGGCTAGTTTCAAGCCACGCCAACCCAGGACGCTACGCATTGGCCCCAATTCAGTGCAAGACTCTGCTAGATTCTGAACGGAGATCTTCGCTCACCGCGCGAATACCGACCATCCGGTGTGGCGAACCAATTCTTCCAGGGCCAAGCTTCCCACACTGGATGTTCCTGAATCGTTGAGACCGGGTGACCATACAGCAACCGCACCGTGCCCTGGGGAAACGGCAAGAATGCCTCCGCCGACACCACTTTTGCCGGGCAGACCAATCCGATAAGTAAACTCTCCACTGTTATCGTAGTGTCCACAAGACATCATGACCGCGTTGATCCGGCGGCACGCTTCGCTGCTGACCATCTGTACCCCACTCACAGGATCCACCCCGTCGTAGGCCAGGAACAATGCCGCTTGGCTAAGCTGACGGCAACTCATCGCGATGGCGCAATGTGCGAAATAAGCCTTCAGTGTTTCTTCAACAGGATTACGAATATTGCCAAACGACTTCATGAAGTACGCCAGCGCCCGATTCCTCGCCCCTGCCTCCGATTCCGACAAAGCGACAGCCTGATCGACATCGATCGACGCATCGCCTGACAACATTTGCAAGCGGGAAAGCAAATCGGCCGTCATCGTTTCGGCGCCTTGCTGTTCGACCAGTCGGTCGGTAACCACAATCGCGCCGGCATTGATGAGTGGGTTTCGCGGTATGCCTCGTTCCTGCTCTAGCTGGACAATCGAATTAAAGGGCGAACCTGACGGTTCTCGACCGACGCTCTTCCAAAGCGATTCGCCGATCTTACGAAGAGCCGTCGATAAGGTGAACACTTTGGAAATACTTTGAATCGAAAACACTTCATCCGCGTCGCCTAAACAATGCACGCCACCGTCGCCCAAAGCAACCGCCAGTCCAAACTTCATCGGATCGATAGCAGCCAGCGCGGGGATATAATTGGCAACTCGCCCCTGACCACGACTGGGTTCCACTCTTTCCTGAATTTCCTGAAGCACTCTTTGCCATTCCATGGGCTATAACTTTCAAATGATTTGGGTTCGACATTCAATTTCAATTCGCAGCGGCCGAAGTATCAATCGCCTGACGCAGTAAGTTACGGATGAACTGCATTTTTTTCTATGCTGGGTGGCACCCGCATTTCCGTTTGTCCGCAGCATTCGGTCGAATTGATTATCGCAAACAGTACGGAACTGGGCTTCAAAGCGATTGTGGATCAAAGCTACTGGGGATTGCTGTACAAGGACGAAGTTGATCGACGGCTCAGTTTTGGGCAAAGCATTCAAGGTTATATCAAACATATTCGCGAAGACGGAAAGAATGTGTTTATGGCTTGCTAAATCAAACGCATTGACGCGAAGCAGTGCATGATTTCTTTCACTAAAATGGCCAATTTTGATGGAATGTGGCGGTGAATTCGGTGACAATGATCTTCTTTCAGCCACCCAGCCTCTTTAAGGATCCCACCTGATGAAACGAATGATTCTGCCTTTGGCCCTGCTGTTTTTTGTGCAGCAAGTGCAGGCCGAAGATACGGAACAGTTGCAGAACGTGCCCTACGGCACACACCCGCGGCAGGTTCTGGATTTCTATCAAGCCAAGTCTGAAACACCGACCCCTGTCGTGTTTTACATACACGGCGGCGGTTGGCAAGCCGGCGACAAAAAGACCAACCCCCAAGCCTTTCTCGACAAGGGAATTTCGGTCGTTGCCATCAATTACCGCTATGTAAAGAACGCCGTGGAGGAGAAAGTGGAACCGCCGGTGAAGGCTCCGCTGGAAGACGCGGCGAGAGCGCTCCAGTTTGTTCGCTCGAAAGCAACCCAGTGGAACCTCGACAAGAAGAAGATCGGCGCGACCGGTGGATCGGCAGGCGCGTGTTCCTCGCTTTGGCTGGCATTTCACGACGACATGGCCAAGCTAGATAGCGACGATCCGATCGCACGTGAATCGACACGGCTCTACTGTGCCGCAGTCAACGGAGCCCAGGTTTCGCTCGACCCAAAGGAACTGCGCGAGTGGATGCCCAACTACCGCTACGGCGCACACGCGTTTGGTCTCGAAGGATTCCAGGCCTTGATCGATAATCGGGAATCGGTTCTGCCGTGGATCGAACAGTATTCGCCGATCGAACACGTTTCCAAAGACGATCCACCGATTGGTTTGTTCTATGGCGGCGAAGTGCCGGTGCTGGGAGCTTCTCCCAAGGACCCAACACACTCTGGCATCATGGGCGTGAAACTGGCGGAACGACTGGAGGAAGTTGATGTCGACGTCGTCCTGGTCACGCCGGGGGTGGAGAATCCCAAGTATCGGAACTCGACCGAGTATTTGATCGACCACTTGACTCGGTAAGCGTTGCGAACGAGATTCAAGAGCCGCGAAAGCCTCGTGCGTGGGACAGCACCGCATGTCGAATTGTTTTGGAATCTTCGCAATTTCAAAAAATGAGATACGGAAGTTGAACACGACGCGAGTATTCGGGTTGCCGTTGTAACCGCCGCACCACTTCAATGTTTCGGCCTGCAAACTCGGCCTATAATGAAGTTGATCTTGTTTTGCATTTCGAAAAGATGAAAGTCCAATCACCATGCGCTCTGTCTTCATGAAGACCGCCTCCACTTTGGTAGTCGCTTTACTCACTGCGGTTTCCGCATTCGCGGAGCAACCATTTAAGATCAACGTGGTTGATGAAGCCAATGGTTGGCCAGTTCCGCTCGTGGAACTGCGGACTTTGCATAACGTGCGTTTCATTTCCGATAATGCGGGAGTCATTGCTTTCGATCTTCCTGAATTGATGAACACCGAAATATGGTGTGCCGTCGAAGGACACGGCTACGTTGTGCCCAAAGATGGGTTCGGTTATCGAGGAGTTCGCTTTACGCCTCGTCCCGGCGAATCAATCACCTTCAAAGTGCAACGTCAGCTTGCTGCAAAACGACTGGGACGAATCACCGGAGCAGGTATCTTTGGAGAAAGTCAAAAATTGGGGCTAGAAACAGATTGGACGGAACAGGGGATTCTGGGATGCGACAGCGTTCAAAATGTCATCCATAACGAGCGTCTTTATTGGAACTGGGGCGACACAATCCTGGCGAACTATCCGCTGGGCCGTTTTCACATGATCGGTGCGACGACTCAAAGTCAGCCGCTGGCATCCTTCGAGCCCCCAATACGCCTGCGGTACAACTACTTTGTTGATCAAGCGAAAGTGGTGCGCGACCTTGCGAAGATGCCAGGTGACGGGCCCACATGGTTGAACGGTTATTGCAGCCTTCCCGATCGAAACGGCATCTCACGGCTTGTTGCAACCTATTCGAAAATCAAACAGGCTTTGACCGTTTACGAGGTCGGGCTTTGCACCTGGAACGACGATAGTTCCGTTTTCGAAAAGTCGTCCGTTATTTGGAGTCTGTCAGCCGAGAATCCAAATCCAACCGCGATTCCACACGGACATACGGTGATCTGGAAAGACGATGATGGGAAATCATGGGTTCTGTTCGGCGATCCCTTTCCAACCATGAAGTGCCCGGCGACCTATGAAGCATGGGCAGACTCAACGACCTGGTCAACTATCGACGCTCAGGCAAGCGTTCCTGTTAGCGGCGGAGGTGTTCCAGTTGAGCCACATCGCGGGTCGATTGCGTGGAATGACTTCCGAAAGAAGTGGGTCACTGTGTTTACGCAAAAATTCGGCGATACATCACCTCTGGGAGAAATCTGGTACGCTGAAGCTGACACTCCTTTTGGCCCGTGGAAGGACGCAATCAAGGTTGTGACCCACGACGATTACACATTCTATAATCCTAGGATCCATCCGGGATTTACACCCAAGGGGTCACCGATCCTATTGTTTGAAGCCACTTTCACGAAGTCTTTCTCAGGAACGGAAATCGCCACTCCGCGGTACGATTACAACCAAGTGCTCTACCGATTAGACTTGGATTCGATTCGGTAGGGACTAGCCCGGACGAGACTCGGAAAAGAGCACGGTTCCAGCTCGCGACTTGGGCTGAGTTATGTAAGTTCGAGCTATCTTCGGCGAAGTAAATTGATATTTACGCTCGCAGTCTCCCGTTTCATTTCCCGCCGCTAATTTCTGCCATTCGATAGGATTCGTCTTGTTGCTTAAGTAGCCGTTTGGCTAGCCACTTCTTTGCACTACGCCGAAGTCGAGCCGCAAGCTCATTACAATCTTCAAGGGCAAGACTGTAAGGACCGTGATTGCTGACGGCCCTGCCCACAGCACCTAGCGTGCAGGTCCGTGGAGTTCGCAAACTCTTACTCCGGTGCCAGAAACGCGAAGGGTTCGGACGCTTGAAAGTTGTCCGTCTGATTAACTCCCAGGCCAGGGTTTCCCTGAAGTTGTAATTTGCGTACTCCGGAGTCTGCCTGAAAGTCGATTTGTTTCAGATTAACCCAGACAAGGAGCCACGACTCCCACGATGCAGAACTGTTCCTTACGCATCTGGATAACGACTTCGTCCACCGTGGCGAATCTGTCCAGCACAGATTGGGTTTAAGCAGCAATCGACACTGGGGACGCGGATCTTGATTGGCATGTCTTCCTTCCAGTCCATAGTTCGACCAGTTACCGTTTGCCCCGCCTTGCCAAAGTAAACCGCCCCGCTGCATGCGCTAGCAGTGTAGATTCGAGGCACGACAATTAGCAGAATCCCAAAGCAGACCGTAATAACGCGTTTGGACTTTTTCACGGAGTACCTCTCGTCATCATTTCTCAGTTCTAAACCGTATCTCGACGTTGAAATATGTGGTCAGCCTGGACGTCACCGATAACGACAGCGTTGGCAGTGAATTGGTCACGATCACAGTGATCATCAGCGAAGGCGGTTAGGATTTCTGGCGAAACACTGCTTTGCGTCAGCTCAAATCAAGCAGCGACTGGCCAAAGCATGACCTTCAATGCCCCCGCATCGACCGTCACGGCCTGTACCGTGGCGTCCCCGCATCCTGGTCGAACACTAGGCGAGAGCGTATGCTGGCAGAGCGATTCTTGCAGATCTAGCTAAGACGAATCACATGCCAAAGGCGCTGATCGCCACTCATCATTCGCCAGCCCCATAGAAAGGGTTACTCCCATGGAAAGAGTTGCGATCTTTGTGGATGTACAGAACATCTATTACACGGTGAAACAGAGCCATGGATGTCATTTTGATTATCAGGTGTTCTGGGACCAAGTGACGAAGGGAAGAGAAGTCGTATGCGCCTTCGCGTACGCAATCGATCGCAACGATCCGAAGCAAATTCAATTCCAGCAGATCCTCGAGACCATCGGCTTCAAGGTGAAGCTAAAGCCCTTCATTAACAGAGCGGATGGATCGGCAAAGGGTGACTGGGACGTCGGCATCACCATCGACATGCTGGAATTTGCAAACCAAATTGACGTGGCCGTGCTCGCGTCCGGTGATGGCGACTTCGACCTGGTCGTCAGGAAGCTGCGTGACACTCACAGCGTGGAGGTCGAGGTGTACGGTGAAAAGACGCTCACAGCAGCATCCTTGATTCAGGCCGCCAGCCGGTTCATCCCTATTCAAGGGCGACTGTTAATGTCGTGACGCAGCGGTCGGCATTTCGCGAAACTTCGGCGTTACGAAGCGGCAACGATCAAAAAATATTTTTGCAATCATCTCCCACAACCTCGGCCCACCTGAAAAGGCGATCAACCATCCCCGCTGAATCGGTCTCACACTTCATTCACTGCTCTGGTTGATTCGGTTCCTAGTTGGCAAACCATCTTACTCGAATGCGCGTAGAAGCCTCTCCGCCTTCAGCCTCCAGCAGCCCGGACCCGACGCCAAGATCAAAACCGCGACCGCGCGATCAAGCAACCGGTCGATGAAACCGGACGATGAAACCGGGCGATGAAACCGGGCGAAAATGAACTCCTCGAAACGCGGACAATTGAGGCGAAGTTCAACAGTATCTCGGACGAGGTAGAGAAGTATTTCGGGATTCTTGAGGAGCACACAGAAGGCGTGGGCCGACCGGTGCTGCGGCTGCAAATGGACAAGGAACGTGCGGTTACTTTGGAGATAGAGTTCCGCGGCGAGCCCATCAGTCCGGCCTATAAGTACTTGAGCGAATCCCAGCTGAACAGCTTTGGGCTCGCTCTGTTCCTAGCTGCGGCGCGACGATTCAATGCTGGCTTCCGTTTCCTGCTGCTGGACGACATCGTTAACAGCTTCGATGCCTACAAGCGACCTCAGTTGGTGAAGCTGCTAAAGACCGAATTTGCAGAATTTCAGTCCCTGCTGCTGACACATGATGAAGTGTGGTGCGAGCAATTATTCTCGAATTTCCCGAAATGGGTTCGCAAGCGTATCACGCGTTACGACGTGACCACCGGCCCGATCTTGCAAGACGGTTTGTGCGATTTAGAGAAGGTGGAAAAAGACCTGGACGATGATCAGCCTTCCATCGCGGGGCGATTGCTTGGGCCAATGCTTGAGCGAGAACTTCAATAGCTGTGCGAAGCTTTTGAAGCTTCGGTCACCTACAATCGGCGGAATGAATACACGCTGAAGCCGCTGCTCACCCGGTTGATTGCACGGGTGAAAGAAAAGCTGAAGGCAGGCCACAAGCTGTCGAGAGCGCTCAACGAGCTTGACGCAAACCTGTCCTTTCGCAACCTCTGTGCTCACTGGAAGAATCCAGCAAGCCCGCTAACCACGCCAGAAGTGCGTAAGGTGCGGAGAATCTGGAAAGACATCATTGCAATGGTCAAGTGTTCCGAGGAGAAGTGCACAGGGTATGCAAAGCATGACAAAGACACTTTTGTCTGCAGCTGCAAGAAACTAAAACTGGCGAAGGGAGATGCGGCCTAGCCTCACTTCGCTTTCGCATTCACGCCATCGACGGCAAGCCTCCCGCTTTATCTCTGTGGAGAACGGATTGACTTAGCCTCGTCCTACCGTTGGCTGGCCGACGCAATTCGCTCCTCGGTTCGCATGCGGCTTAGCTGCTTCGAATGTAACAACCGACACACGTTTCGGCCTCTCACCGGCGCACTCCGGTAGTCGAAACCGGTACGGCATGGCTCAGTATCGCGAGTCGGCCCCCTGACCTCCGCTTGGCTCGTAGGCTGCGAGGGTCTTTGCGGCGGATTCCGTCTCTTTTCTACGACTGTGCCATTCGTGCCACCCTCGAACCCAAAGCGGGCAAATGAAGGTTGGCCAGGAATGGTACCAATTCCCCGGAGGGTGGCAGCAATTGTCATACACTACGCCAATCACCCCATGGAATCAGCCGGATTGGTGGATGCGCTGCTTCACCCCCTCACCAAAGATTAATGCTCAGAAATCAAACTGCACCTTGCCGTCGACCAGCTTCAATTTCGCATCAAATTTTTTGCCCGCTTTGGATCGAAAACCCTTCACGATCGAGGTTTCGCCCTTCTTGATCAGCTTCTTTGCATTGGTGGCCGAGATCTTTCTGCCGGAGATCGTTTTCCAAATGGTCAGTCCACATCCCTCTTGCCATTGACTGCAGCTGTAAGACTTGGGCGTTTCAATCACCGCATGGCCGCAAAGCGGGCAAGGGCCCAGGTTACCATCAGCATCCTTGGACACTTTGGCTTGACCCGACGATGAACCCGGTGATGAACCCGGCGACGAACCCGGCGACGAACCCGAAGGTGATTTGGCCCGACCCGACGACGACCGCGTGGCCTGACCTGACGATCGTTTGGCTGGTTTAGATCGCTTGGCTTCCCGGTGACCGGTGTCTTGCTCATTGCCCAACGGCAAAGGAACCTCGACCAATTTGCCTGACCCAGTCATCGTCAACACAAACGGGTGCCCGCCATCGATCGTGATCGGTTCACGAATCACACCCAGTTGCAGTAACTGCCGAAGGTTCGTCATCGTCAACGTAATCTCGCGATAGTTTGGCGGCAAGACGAACGAACAGCCCTTTCGCCACGCCGAACATCCAAGCGTCTGCTTACCAGCGATGACCTTCTGGCCGCACCGAGGACAGTCGCCATAAATGTCCGCATCGATCGACAACGAATCGCTGTTGCGGATGATGCCCCGAGTGTATTCGGCGATCTCGTCCATGAACGAAGTTGCCGACAATTCGCCGCGTTCAATTTGTTTTAACTTCGATTCCCATTCGCCGGTCAATTCAGGACTGGTCAAGTTGCGGTCTTGAACAATCGCGATCAGATAGCGTCCCAAGTTCGTCGCCACGATATTGTTCTTGTCGCGATCGATGTACTTTCGACGCAACAATGTTTCAATCGTGGCAGCGCGAGTGGCGGGAGTCCCTAACCCTTTTTCCTTCAACGCTTCCCGAAGTTCGGCTTCCTCGACCAGTTTACCGGCGGTGTCCATCGCACCCAGCAACGTATTTTCGGAGAAGTGTTTCGGCGGCGAAGTCTGGCCCGATTTGACAAACGGCTTGTGTGGTCCCGATTCCCCTTTCCGGAAATCGGGAAGCGTTTGAGGTTCATCCGATTTCTTGTCTTTTCGCGGATACAGCTGCGTCCATCCGGCAGCAACCACTCGGACTCCTCGGGCGCGGAACCCGATTTTGCCCGCCGCGGCGTCAACGGTCGTGACTTGCTTTTCGCATGACGGATAGAACGCCGCGATCAATCGGATCACCACTGCGTCGTAAACCTTCTGCTGGTGTCCGACCAGGCTTCCGGGGTTGGCGCCAGTCGGAATAATGGCGTGGTGATCGGTGATCTTGGCGTCGTTGATAATCCGGGAATTGAAGGGAAGATCCTTCAAATCAAGTCTGCCGATTTCGGTCGGCTGGATCGGTTGAAGTTGAGCGAAAATCTTGGGAACTTCTTTCCGCATGTCCTGGCTAAGGTAGCGAGAATCCGTCCGCGGATACGTGATCAATTTCGCTTCGTAAAGCGACTGGGCCGCCGACAAGGTATCGGCGGCGGAGATTCCGAAACGGCGATTCATATCTCGTTGCAGTTCCGTCAAGTC
>Ga0105051_10008445_pt1 | contig 10433 bp, 9 predicted proteins | sample FRY02_FD_78383 | JGI IMG/M metagenome (GOLD analysis project Ga0105051, IMG submission 78383) | Freshwater microbial communities from Lake Fryxell liftoff mats and glacier meltwater in Antarctica - FRY-02 (megahit assembly) | ecosystem: Environmental > Aquatic > Freshwater > Ice > Glacier...
ATTTTTAAAGATAATAAAGAATAATATTTAAATATGTAATTAGAATAAAAATTCATATCAGAATGTTTTCTTTTTATATGATTATTTTATATGATTTTTTCATAATATCATCGGGTATTTCGGAGAACCACCCTATATATATCAAAAAATTTATACAGAAATTGTAATTCTATTGGAATACTTTTAATATAAATTTAATATTTATTCTTTTTACTAAATATAAATTCTACAGAACTTATTAATTTTTATCAATAAATAAAATTAAAAACAATTATATTCAGTTTTTGTTTTCTTATTTATTCAATACACTTTAATTGACTTAATCACAATCAATAATTATATTGAAACATAAAAGATTAATGTATAATCTTTAATATGATTTCAAAATTTATCAAATATTTTCTTAAGAAAACAAATAATCTAAACTAATTTAAAAATAAATAACATCGATTAAAATCTTTTAAAGCATCTTCTATTTTCGAAATAAAAATCTCTAAAATATTATTATCTCAAACATTAACCGATATTCAAATATAATCAAATAAAGAAAATTTGCAAAAGAATTAAAATAGAACCCAAAGAATAAAAACACTTTTGAACTTTAATCGAAAATTTTCGCGACTTTGGGCTTCAAAATTTCCAAAAATGTCATCGTCAGCGCTCCGGTAGGAGCAAAACAAAGCACTCTCGCACATGTACCTCTAAACAATCCTTTGATTCCCTCCGTATACCCAATCTTAATCAAACCTTGCAGCATGCTTCGATACTCAGCTGTTTTATTATTATAAAGCGTATCAGCCCTTTGCACTTGCATTCTAAACTTAACCAAATCCAGCGGCGTAGTAATAAAGCTACTTAACGAGCTAGCTAATCCACTGCACAATAAACTTTCCAAAAACGTAATATTCAATTTTTTTTGATTATTATTGCCGGTGTTTAATTCCAAATCTTCCTTTCTTATTTTTCTAATATACGTCTGCGCATCGTTTCTTACAAAGAATCCTTTGAAATATTCATAAAACGTAAAGTAAAACGCAGACATAGGACCGAAGGAAAAAATGGTGGCGCCGTAGGCACGGTAAATTCCTCTTATTTTTTCTTGTTTGATTATTTGGAATAAAGCGTCCAAATCGCTTTTGTAATTGTACGTTTGCAGCTTTGACTGCACTTGCCGTCTTTCCTTTATAATGTCCACTGGGACGTATATTAAGCATGCGACTGCTTCCGCGCAAATTCCGCTTATGAAGTATTTAAGAAATTCTGAGCCTTGGAGGTAGTTAAGAAAAAGCAAATGCTTTTTGCAAAATTCGTATGTACCGAAATATAATACATTTGCTGGTAATGAGCCTAGGACTGAAACGCCGATTCCTCGGTACAAGCCAGCTATTCCTTCTTTTTGAGTTAAAGATTTGAATGCGTGTGAAATTTTTTCGTTCGCTTTTGTTTCTACTTGAACTCTGGCTTTGATGGTGTCTATCGGATGCGTTATCATTTTCGCTAGTGAACCTGAAAACAGGCCGGATATCATAGATATTAAGACTGTTTTGTCCTTGATTACCCTTTTATTTTGGTATTGTGTTTTGTTTTGGAAATTGTTGTTATCATTTAAGTTGTTGTTTATTTTATTGATTTCGCTTTGAAATGAATTTGATGGAATGTCATTATTTGTGCTTTCCATAGTGTTTTTTAGAATTTTATTTTATATTTTTTTTTAAATTTCATTTAAAATTACATAATTAGTTTTTTGAAATTATTTAATTATCTAGAAGATTCTTTCAATTTTCTAAAACATATAAAATAGAAATAATGAAAATTCAATTTAATAATAATGAACTTAGTATTTATGTTAAAAAATTTTGAATGACTAAAAGAGAAATAAATTACCAGTAGTATATTTTTATAAAGATTAATTTTTCTATTTAAATTAGATAATTTTTAAAAATATAAGTGAATAATAACTTAAAATTTATTTTGTTAAATCTTAGAAATTATCTCACATTATATTTTCTCTAAAAAACAAATCATAAATTAACAACAATTGGATGAGGAATGTAGCTAATAGTAATGACTTTTTCAGGATTTAAATTAGGAATAATATTAATATTGAACCTGTTGATATTAATAGTTCCTTTTTTATTCGTGATAAAATTAAAATCAAATTCATTCACAAAATCCTTTTCATTTGAATTATTATTATTTGCATCTTCTATAATTTTATACTTCTTTACTCCCAGCCAATCAAATTCATTATCTTCATCACTAACAAGAACTTCGTAGGAGTTAAGCTCCAAATGTTGGAATAAATTTCTCATTTTAATTTTCACGTTTACAAAAGTATTTCCATTCCGGTGATTTTCAAAAAGACCATTAATTTGATTTTCATCGGAAAAGTATAATTTTTCTGTGGAAACTTCAACTTGTGAAATTTCTTTAATTATATTTTTAATTTTTTTATAATTCAAACTTTGTGGGTTAATAGATACGCTAAGTATATTCAACCCCTGGAATTCATAATTATTAGTTTTATCAGTAACTGAATAAGATATAAAAACATTTTTTTTCTTGTTTAAAAGTTCTTTGAATTTCAAAGCAATTTCAAACAAACTAATTAAATTAAGCTTATTGGCTTCTGTTTTCTGCGTTGCTGAATTTAAATTATTTTCATTAATTAAATCTTTATCATAGTTTTTATCTAAGTTTTGGGTTGATTCTCCAAAAATATTTTCAAATGAATTTTGATTGTTATGATCTTTTTTGTTTCGTAAATCTGAGAAAAATAATAAAAATTCGAAAAAATTTAATTCTTTAGAATTAATGTCGATATTATTGAAAGGGTTTTTTTCGTTTGTGATAATTCTGCTTTGCTTTTTGGCTTTTTTTTCCTCTAATGCCAACTGCTGTTGGTTGATTTTTTCCTCTTCTATATTATATATAAGTTTCAATTGCGAATATAATTTAGAGTATTTTTCGTTTGCTAAAGTAATCCAATTTATATTTTCTTCTGATTTAACAAGGAATTCATTTGTAAAAATCTTTGTAAAAAAAATAAATTTTAAAATAATCATAAATCAAAAATTATAAAATAAATAATTAAATATTCAAGTTTAAATAAAAAAGAAAGAATTTTACCTTTCCTATCCTTAAATTAATTAAATCACATGTATTGAACAAATGATAATTAAAATTTAAGCATAGGTCAATTTTATTTCTGTTAAAATTAAGTATTTCTTGAGTATATGATAAATTAACAGAAGGAATAACCTTCACTTTTAACAAATATCTTCGTATTTCAATTTCTTTAAATTTCGATTCTTCTTCGAATTTAATTAGAACTTTAAGCTTAAATTCTCCTTCAAGTTGAGGGCATAAGGGAATAGCAATCTAAATAATTAGAATATTGTTAAATTTATTTTAGTAAAATTTAAAATTACTTCATTTGAATCTTTTTTGATAATATCAACTTCTCTATGAAAGTATTTAAAAACAGAAAGATTTCCTATAATCGGTTTCTCTTCATGATAAAAATTTTGTTGTTGCTGGCTAACATTATCAAGTCCACCGATATGCGAGTGAGAACCAAAAGACGAAGAAAACAAAACTTTACTACCTCTTTTATTGCTATTATTGTTATTGTTGCTATTGTTTTTACTGTCAACTTTAATATGCAAATCATTATCATTATCATCGAGAAAGACAGAATATCTTTTTAATTTGGCATTTGAATTATTTTGGATATTTATTTTCAAAAAGAAAAGTTCATTTTTGAATAAAGTTAGATCTTTATTTGAGAATTTAATTGATATATCTTGCTTTTCATCAGTTACGTCGTATATAATATCTTTTGGTTTTGACCTAACATAGTTATCTTTTTGCTTATATAATTCGTTTGGTGTTTTTTCATAAAATGAATGATTGAATAGAGCCATTTTATATAGTTCGATTTCCAATCCTTTAATAATTAATTGACCCGGTTTTTTAGGAATGCAGTACAAATCTATAAACTTTTCCTCGAAGCGATCTAAATTTACGTTTTTTTCATCGTATATTATGCATTCATTTTCTAATAAATATTTAAAATTTTTCAGTAAAAATTCTCAAATAATTTTTAACTAATTTTATTTCCTCTTTCTGAATATTAAATAAAAATAAATTACCATTATCTTTTCTATTTTCATTCTCACTTTGTGAAATAGCATTTCCATTCATGTTTTCAAATTTAGCCACAGGCGGTGACGCAACGGAATTATCTTTCGGTATAAAATCACATATTAATTTCAGATTTGTTAAATTCAGAAACAAATTCAAGGGATTTTTTATCAAAAACTTAACTATAATTTTATTATTCGTAGCGCATTTAAAAACACGCTCCTTTTGCTGATTAGTAAAATTCTGCTTTCCTTCTATTATATTATCCAAATTGCTTATAACGTATAAATCATTCTCGGTTAAATTAGCCCAAATCCTTTCCTTGACTTTGGAAAATTGCTTGAAATTTCTCCAATTTCTTCCATCGCAATTTTCCTGGTCTTGCTCGTGAATCACGATTAGCGAAGTATTTACTACTTCTGGTATGGAGAAATAGTTTAAAGGAACATAAAGTAACTTGTCCATGTGCGCGCTGTTTGCACTCGAAATGCACTTTAAATAGTGATTTATTATATAATCCTGCTCTTGATCTGAATTCTTATTTGCTGATAATTCCAAGTAATTTCTGTAAAAAATTTGTCCGCCATCGAATTTATTTGAATTTAGGCAAATATCCGCTACTGTTAAGTTAATGTATTCTTTTATTTTAGCGAACGAAGCGGAATTTTTAAGGAAAAATTTTATCACATTTCCAAAGTTATTTAAAACATATTTTTTCATTTCACTTTTGGTGTTACGAAAAGCGATAGCAGTTAAGGCTTGATAAAGGCAGAATTTCCTTATGTTTACAGGAGAAGAGTATAAATGCGCTATCGATAGCTTTTCTAGTAGTAATGGAGTGATGTAGCTAAGTGGAATTTCGTTTACAAATTTAGCCAAAATTTTTGTTATTTCGTTGAATTTTTTGCTTGTTTCTAACATTCGTATGTAAATCATTAAGAATCTGAATGCTGATTTTAAGTTTTGCTTTTTATATGCGGTGTAAACTGATTCGAAATCTATATCGCGTTTTCCATTCAGGAATTTAACTATGTTCAAAAGCTCGTTTACTGAATTGAAGTGTTCTGTTGATTTTCCCTAATTTTTAAAAAAAATAATTATATTTTTAAATTTATTTTTTTCTATAATCGATATAAATCTCTTTTTAAGTAATTTTACCTTTAAATCGTTTTGGAGCAGCCTTAGATTTTCATAGCAATTATCATAATCGCGTAAATAAAACTGTATAATCGAAAGTAGATAAATTTTCTTCTCTAAAGTTGTCAACTAGAAATAAATACATTAGTAAATTAAATGAAAATTTTTAAAACTAATTAATGAATAAATGCTTAATTACCTTGTATATAGAATTTCCTTCATAATTAATGTATTCAGGTTTCTCTGATTTTTTAAAAATCGAAAGCAAACCATTCTTAATACCTTTTTTGTTATTAGCAACTTCCTCATCTAAATCCAACATAAGCTTTTGCAAGTAAGTTTTCACATAATCATCAAAAAAATTGAAAATAGAAGTTTTGAAAATTTCCCTTTCATTAAGTGAAATTAACTTTCCTCTTTCGCAATTAATAAAATTTGAATTATAAACATCAGTCTTATGCAAAAAAGGCAACCAAATATCATCGAGATTGGATTCATTATCATTCAAATCTTGGACGTTTATATCCAAAAACATAACAAGACTTCTAGGATTTTTATTTTTAATCATATTGATTTTGCTAATTAATTTTTCATTGGAAACTCTTTTCTCGCTCAAATCATTTAACAATAATATCATTGAAGCAAGTTTTGGTTCGTAAATATTTTGTGAAAGCAAGCCTGGAATGTTTTTTCTCTTCAGTAATTCAATAGTCTCGACTTCGTCGTTTGCTGATGCCATGTATATATTTGCTAACGGTTGCTGGAACATTTCATAAACGTTGAAGCGTAGAGTTTCGCAGATTAGTTTTTCGTATTCCTCGAACCAGCTTGTGGAGTTATTTTTTAGTTTTTTTTTGTATAGTTCCAAAAATGCTCTATTGGTTAAATTTAGCTAAAAGGGTTAATGATGTTTTTAATTTTTTAACAAAAATATTTTTTATATTTGAATATTTACTTGTTTATAGTCCCAATCAGGTGCATTATAAGCTAAAACAAGATCTAAACCTTCATTGAATGAATTGTTATTATAAGACTTGAATTTATAGGCATCATGAAAATCTATTCTGAAATTTTTAATGTTTAATGTGAATTTATCTCCAAAGGAAAAATTAATGTTATATCCACTGAAGTTTCCGAATGGCCTTAAAAATTCTGCTGGACTCAAATTATTTTTTTGGATCGATCTTTTCACATCTTCTGTACTATATACTATGCAGCTTGGAGTAAATAGTTTATTTATGTAATCCAGAAATTGATTGGATGTATTTGAAGATTCCATTTTTATTTTTTAATTTGAAAAAATTTATTTATAAAAAATTTTTCATTTTCTAGCTGTGATTTAATTAATTAAGCTAAAAAAAAACATTTAAAATAATTTATTTCAAATTTTAGAAAACAAAAAACATTTAACATTATTAATTTTACCTATATAAACTAATTTAAAACTTTTACAATATAAAATTTAAAAATCGAAAATAATTTTTATATAATCAAATATTTTGAATTAACATAATTATTTAATTTATCCGTATTAAATTTCTAAGATTTATGAATAAAAAACTTAATAATCGTATAGATATCAAGCAAGAGTCCATAGAATATTTCAGAATCAGGTACTTTTGCACGCAACGATAACCTAAATTCCCCAGAATGCGAAGGCACGAAACTAGCTTGTGCAAGCACAGGAATACTAACATTCTCTACATTAATTATCGCAACACCCTCAATTTCATGGAAATTACCTACATCCGTTGGTGGGTAAATTTTAAAATTAAGCGAATTAAGCAGCGAAGCAAATTTCCGTAGGAAATCAGTTACCGGTGAATTCTGCATTGGATTAAACAAAATCGAATCCAGCTTATGATACTTATCATCAGGCGCATTGGAAATCTCATACCATAAAGCAGTGAAATTTTCGATGCTCATTTCGGTAGGTTCCAAATACTTATTCATTAGAATAGGCAAAGCAAAATAAGATTCAACGCGCATTGTTCCAATGCGCGCGCGCAGCCCAACTTGCATAGGTTCTATAAAGCTTTCAACTAAATTGACCTTAAGCATAATTTGTGGAAAGCTTTTATCATCTTGCGGATATTTTACTTTGGAAATATTAAGCTTGATTCCTGAAACGTTATTAATCTGATGTAATTCGATTTCTTCAAGTTTTCCCGTATTAGAAATAAAAGTTAGCATAGCCATTAGAACACCTTTTTCCGCTGGTTTCATTTTGATGTCAACTGAATAATTTTCGTTAGGATCATTAAATATTATTCCGCCTGCTGCGTTTGAAAGTAAGGATTTAAATAGATCGAAGTTTTGCGATAAAAGGTCCCGATTTATTAGCGTTGCTTCTTCCGGGTATTTGTTCATACTAAAAGCGAAACCGTTTGGGTTTTTTTCGAATATAATGTGGTCTGAGTAAGGATTGCCTTCGTTTTTTGTCTTTGAAATAAAATCTGAGATTTTTTCGATGTTTTCGACGTTAAAAGAAGCAGGACTGCTTTGATTTGTTGAATCTGGTAACGCGGATTGTTTATCGGTGGATGAAGATGTGTTTTTATCTGAGGCTTGATTGATTAAACCCTGAACTTGGGTGCTTTGCAGACGCTTTGAGAGTAAAGAGTTGTTCATGAGCTCTTTTTTGTATGGAGGTAGGATTTCTAAGAGTTTGTCCCTATTTTTGAATTTAAGTTTAAATTAATTATAAAATGTATAAAATATTTTTTAAGATTTTTTCATTTTGTATTTTTATTTATATTTTGTTTACCTAATTTCTGAAATGTTTGGGATATTAGAGTCTTCTCCATCTAGCTTTGATAAGATATAATATTCTGTTGCTCTTTGCTGCAGTTCTGTATCCCAGCTTTCAAAATATTGTTCGAAAATAGGGATAACTAATGAACGAACCTCGGGATTCCATTTGACAAACTTTATGAAAGCATTAAATACAGCGTAGATCGTGTCATTGGAACAAATCATCAAATGCTTTTGAATCAAGCTGATTTGTTTAGGAAAATTATAAATATGTCCAACTCCTTCAGCTAAAATAAATAATTATGTAATTATATTTCAAAAAAGTTTTGAATAAAATTTTTTTAAATTTTTTTAAAAATAAAAAAAAATAATAATTTAATTTAAAAATAATTACATTGCAAAAGCATATACCCAAATTCCCCTAGAACAAACGCACCCAATTTAACAGAAGAATTAAAAACATGCTCTTTCTCAAGCATTTTGCATATCTTCTCGCAAGCATAAACCTTAATTTTATCATTAGGCTCTTGATCCTCAAATCCAGAAACAATTTGCACAAAACGGAATATTATATCTTCACTAACAGAATCCCCAGCGACTTCAAGCATTTTAAGCACAATATCAATAAACCAGTTATATTCATTAGCATATTTTTCTGCTAAAATAGCAATTTTAAGCGCAACTTCTTCTTTGAGTGTCGGCTCGTCTTCAGTAATGTATATAAGCAATTCCTTGCAAATGGGCTTTACTGATTCCTGCGAACATACGATGAAAAGCAAATCAAGCGCTCTGCGCCTTATGGAAAGATCATTATCTCTAATGCTGCCGACTATTATATTAAAGTGATCATTGTATATTTTTTCTTTGGAACTGTATCTGCAAAGTTTTGCTAACGAATCCAAAGCGAGGTATTTTGTGTTAACGTCTTTATTCGGATATTTTTTCATGTTATCTTGTAGGAAATTACCTAGGATTGAAATAAACTTTTCGAATATTTGTGCGTTTAATTTCAAATTCATGTGGTCTATTAAATTAACAGCTTCGAAGAAAACGCAATAGTGGCTATAAAAACGTGAAAATTTAAAGTCGTGTGAAATAACTTCATTTGTTTTTTTCCCGATATATTCGATATAGTCCTTAATATGCTTTAGCGTTTCTTGGCTAAGTAAATTTGGGTTTATGCATTGCATTATTTTCATAATTTTAATTTGCAGCCAAGGCGTTCTAATATTATAATATGTGTATTCATCAGGCGAATCTTTCAAGCGGTACATTACATTATTAAAGAATTTCATCGCAACTTCCTCATAACCAGCGGAACCCACTATTTGAAATATATTTAAAACCAAGTTCGCTACAGCCATTAAAATTTCGAAGTTTTTAATATCAACCATTTTCGAAATGTATTTGGGCCATGAAACTGCATCGTGAATTTCCTTTTTTATTTTTAAAATTTTAGCAAGGCAAATCATAGCTTTTTTTACTGTTCCTGGCTGCTTTTCATTGAAAATAGTTAAATATTTAACAACATCTGGTGCTATTTCGCTCAGTAAATCCGAATTATTTAGGTTCGTAGCTAGCGAAAGCGCTAGGGATTGCGGTAATGAGTTTTTATCGAGCAAATCATTTCGTATGGAATTAATCATAATTGAAATTTCTTGGGAGTTTTCCTTGCATAAAACGCTCAAGCTGACGTATCCAGTCATCTTTTCAGTCATTTTTATCGAAGTAATCAAGTCCGCTGCGTAGTTGAAGCCAAAGTCGACTTTGTAGCCGAGGATATAAATGTAGAGAAGCTTCCAAACGTACTTTTTTTTGTCGTAACCTGAAAGCGCTTTTGTCGAAGAAAATTTTTTTCGGATTTTGTCTAGTTCCAATTCGACTCGTTTTGCTTCTGCTTCTTTTGTGGTGCAAGCGCGAATATCGTTTATGAAAATCTGCAAGCCGCGGATTGTGTTGTGATTTGGATTGGTGTTCATTTTTAATTTTTTATTTAATTTTTTGATTTGTTATTTTTTTTGTGTATGTTTTATTTCAATTAAATTTATTTCAAAATAAAATCTTTTTTTGATTAATTCAAATTATGATATTTAAAAAGATAGGATATTATTATTAAAATTTTTGAAGATTTAGCAATTATATTATCTTTATAATGCCATTGGTATGGTTTGTCAGCCATAAAAAATTAAATTTGAATTATTAAATTTTGCATTTATTTAAGTTAGGAAATAAAAATATTAAATAATCCAACAAAATTGGCTTTCTGTATTATTATTATATTTACTCATGAAAAATTTTATTAATTGTGAAAAATCCTTTTGCCTTTAGATCCTAATGATAAATATTAATTTTAAAATTAATTATTACTAAATTACAAAATATTTTTATTATAAAGC
>Ga0105051_10008446_pt1 | contig 10433 bp, 14 predicted proteins | sample FRY02_FD_78383 | JGI IMG/M metagenome (GOLD analysis project Ga0105051, IMG submission 78383) | Freshwater microbial communities from Lake Fryxell liftoff mats and glacier meltwater in Antarctica - FRY-02 (megahit assembly) | ecosystem: Environmental > Aquatic > Freshwater > Ice > Glacier...
TGATATACAACAGGTTCCTCGCATTCATTCAGAGAATTCAAAAATCGAACATTACAAAAGATTAAAGTACCAAAAGTATAGAGAAAAAAAGAGAAAAGTGAAATTTTTGGGTCTTAACAACAACGAAATACTCACAAAAAAATGATAAATATTGTAGTAGAAGACTGGCTGATAAAAAAATAATTTGCTTCTTAAAATAACTCACTACAATGAGTAGTAGAAACTTGTATGTATTCAAAAATATCTAAATTCTCCGAAATAATACCTGGATTCAACTTCCGGAGCGCTATTGAAGCGGATACAAAAGGAGATACATACATCATACAGGCGAAAAATATAGTACAAGGTGAAACCATATCGAGCATCGAATGACTCACTCCCATATCATTCCCTGGGAAACGAACAAATGCATTCCTCGAAAAAGATGATATCGTCATCGTCTCACGTGGCACATGAATCGGATCTTTCCGAGCAGCAATATATCAAAGCGATAGTACAAATGTCATCGCCACGGGCTCTCTCCTCATCCTACGAGTATCAAAGAAGGAAATTCTCCCAGCCTATGTCTGCCTCTACCTCAACTCTGACGACGGACAAAAGAAAATCATAGAAACAATCTCCTGAGCCACCATACAATCTATCTCCACCAATAAATTCCGTGATATAGACATCCCTATCATATCTCTGAAACAACAAAAAAGTATCACCGACCTGCACGCAAATATACGAGAACAAGAAAGAATATACACCAGAAAAAAAGAACTCAAGCACAATCTCCTCACTGTCGCTCTCAAAAATCTTATTCATTCTTAATCTATTCGCCATGACCCCCAAAAAATACACACAAGATGACCTCGATAAAATCCTCTGGGATTCGGCAAATTCATCTCGTAGCCAGCTCAATGCTGCGGATTATATGAACTATGTACTTCCGATGCTTTTCTTGAAGTACCTCAGCGATAAATCAAAGACGGCACACGAAGAATACAAGAAAAGATTTGCTGGAGATGAAAAGCGTATCGAAGAAAAAATGAAACTCGATCGCTTCTATCTACCACAAAAGTCATCATTTGACTATATCTACTCTATCATCGAACAGGATAATCTCGGTGAAGAAATCAACAAAGTTCTGCACTCAATTGAAGATGCAAATAAAGAAAAACTCGAGGGTGTATTTAGTGTCGATTTCAATTCTGAATCAGCCCTTGGAAAAGTTGCTGATAGAAACAAAATGCTTCGCAACCTCGTTCAAGACTTTGCAAAGATAGACCTCTCAGATGTGAACGACGACATCATCGGAAACTCGTATATGTACATGATCGAGCGCTTCGGTGCAGACGCTGGCAAGAAAGCGGGTGAATTTTTCACCGTGAGAAATGTCGCGAAACTCGTCGCGAAACTCGCACAGCCAAAAGAAGGTGCTCGTATCTGTGATCCTTGTTCTGGATCAGGAGGTCTCCTCCTCCTCGCTGGTGAAGAAGTCGAAGCCAAGGGTTCGAAAAATTACGCTCTCTACGGACAAGAATCAACTGGTTCGACATTTCAGCTCGCACGGATGAATATGTTTCTTCATGGCAAAGATTCAGCTCGTCTAGAGTGGGGCGATACGCTCAACAATCCTCTCCTCGTCGAGAATGATCAGCTCATGAAATTCGACGTCCTGGTCTCAAATCCTCCGTTTTCTCTCAAAAAATGGTGAGCAGAACATGCCTCAAGTGACAAATATAATCGATTCTTCCGTGGTGTACCACCAAAGGATAAATGAGATTTCGCATTTATCACGCACATGATCGAAACAGCGAAACCAAAAACTGGTCGTATCGCCGTCATCGTCCCGCATGGTGTCCTCTTCCGGAGTGGAGCAGAAGGAAAAATCAGGGAACAACTCATCAAAGAAAATATCATCGATGCCGTCATCGGTCTCCCCGCTGGACTCTTCCAGACCACAGGTATCCCTGTCGCCGTCCTCATCATCGATCGTTCGCGCGAAAAATGAGGAGCAAACGAACAGAAAAAAGATATATTTTTCATCGAAGCGTCAAAAGAATACAAAGCGAATAAAGCGCAAAATATCCTAGGAGAAGACAATATCACAAAAATTTATGACACCTATGTCGCTCGCATAGATGTAGAAAAACTCGCTCGAAAGGTCGAAATATCAGAAGTCGCAGAAAACGACTACAACCTGAATATCACCCGCTATGTCGACACCTTTGAAGAGGAAGAAGTCATCGATATCGCTGCCAATCTCCGAGAACTCGCCGAGCTGGAGCCAGAGCTCCAGAAACTCGAAAAACAGATGATGCAATATCTCCGTGAATTACATATTACATAAATCCTATGACGAAAGATCTCATACCACCACCCGAATTCACAGAATTTCTCCTCTACACCACACTAGGCGGAGAGGTAAAAGTGGAAATATTTTTCCAAAATGACACTGTTTGGCTTTCACAGAAGCGAATGTCTGAACTTTTTTGAGTAGAGCGACCAGCTGTCACAAAACACCTCGGAAATATTTTTGAGAGTGGAGAGCTCGATGAAAATTCAGTAAGTTCCATTTTGGAACATACTGCTGATGATGGGAAAATATCTTGCAAACAAGCAGATACCGAGGCATATGCACAGTATGATACATTCAATAAAACTCAGCAGATTGAGAGTGATTTTGATCGGGTGATGAAAAATCTCGAGAAAAAAGAGTCAGGTGAAAAAGTACCTCAAAAAAATTAAATATTAACCAATAAATTTATGAAATTACAATCCATTACTATAAAAAATTACAGAAGCATAGGGAATGTAAGATTTGATATAAATCCAGTTTCAGATGGTACTTTTACGTATGGACTCATCGGAGTTAATGAAGCTGGTAAAAGTAGTATTTTACAATCGTTAGCTCTTTTAGACTCACACATTATTCCTACTGTTTTAGATTTTCAAGATAAAGCTTTGCCTATTGAGATAGAGTACGAATACGTTCAAGAAAAAAATGAATTAATTGCCTGCAAAGAGCTTATTGCAAAAAATTATCCAGACTTAAAAATTACTGATAAAGATATTAAAAATGCCATTTTTACCGTTAGTTATAAATCGGTGGATTTGCTGTTGGTAAAATCTCTAATATTTAGAGAGATCATTGATGAAAGCATAAAGGTCCAACTCGAAGCCTTATTGCTGGACTATATATTCTCAGCTACACATTACACAATATTTTGGAAATATGCAGAGAAATATTTAATTACAGATCAGATTTTGTTATCACAGTTTGCTACTGACCCAGACAATATTTCGATTCCCCTTAAACGCTGCTTTGAGCTTTGTGGCTATAATACAAATCAAAAAATACAAGATATTATCCAGACAATAACGACAGATTCTACAGAACGTGAAGAATTGAGAGAGAACCTTGGAAAGCAAGTAACTAGTCTCATAAGAAAAGTTTGGCCAGGTCATCCAATTACGATAACATTTGATATTTCAGGTGATGGGATTAATTTTCATGTAAAGGATTCAAATAAGAAAGCAAAAACAGCAAGTCAGAGAAGTGATGGATTTAAACAATTCATTTCGTTTCTTCTTAATATTTCAGCTCAAAAAGAAGTAAACTCACTTTCAAATTCTCTTATACTTTTAGATGAACCAGAAACGCATCTTCACCCACAAGCTCAAGAATACTTTTTAAATGAGTTGGTAAAATTAACATCTTCAGATAATAATATTTGTTTTTTTGCAACTCATTCGAATTACATGATAGATAAAAAATGTTTATCTAGGAACTTTAAAGTTATTAAACGAGATAAAGATGAGAAAACAGAAGTGCTACCATTTGATGAAAAGAATTCGACTTACGCAAGTGTAAACTTTGAAGTTTTTGGAATCTTAGATGATAGTTATCATAATGAACTCTATGACTCTTTACGGCAAAAACATTTAGATGAAATAAACAAAAAACTAGCTGACGAAAAAAAACACGAAACCATTGGTATTAATGCATTTGATGAGCAATTTTGTGTTCAGAAATTAAAACAGAAAAAGACTTATCCTGAAAAAAATAAACCAAATAAAGTAACATTACCGACTTTTGTAAGAAACTGTATTCACTATCCCGCAAATAAAAATAAGGACTTTCTTTCTAAGTTAAAGGAGTCAATAAATTTAATGCGTGAATATGAAAAATAAAACAAAAAATAGAAATATTCTACATTGATGGAAATATCTCAAAATCAAAGAAATAGCTCCTTTGCAAAGAGGATTTGATTTACCAGTCAATAATATACAAATTGGGAATTATCCAGTAGTTTTTTCCAACTGAATGCTCAAATTTCATCATGAATTTAAAGCAAAATGACCTTGAGTGGTAACGGGACGATCAGGAACAATTGGAAAAGTTCATTTTGTAGAAAAAAATTATTGGCCTCATAATACGTCTCTTTGGGTGACAGATTTCAAAGGAAATAATCCAAAATATATTTACTATTTTTATTTTCAACTAGGTCTTTGAAAATTTAGCTCTGGATCGGGAGTTCCAACTTTAAACAGAAATGATGTCCACACACATAGTGTTCTCCTCCCGCCCCTCCCCGAACAATCCCGCATCGTCGCAGTGCTCGAAACATGGGATCGGGCAATTGAAAAACTCACGAAAAAAATCGAGATCGAGAAACAAATCAAAAAAGGTTTGATGCAGGATTTGTTGACTGGTAAAAAACGATTGGAGGGGTTTAGTGGGGAGTGGCAGACGGTTAAATTAGGAGAAATTGCTATTTTTAAGAAAGGTAAAGGTTTACCTAAAAGTGATTTATCTATTAATGGAGATTATGAGGCTATTCATTATGGTGAATTATTCACTAAATACGCTGAGAATATTAAATATGTCATCAGTAGAACCGACAGTAACGCACACATGTTTTTGTCTAAAAAAAATGATATTTTGATGCCCACATCTGATGTTACTCCTCGAGGCTTATCTACTGCGAGTTGTGTAAACAAGGACGGAATTGTTTTAGGTGGAGATATACTAATTATACGATCGAAAGATAGGCTAAATGGGTTGTTCTTTTGTTATGTAATAAATTCAAACAAGAAAGAAGTTATCAAATTGGTGTCCGGATCTACAGTGTTCCATTTGTATGGGTCAGATATGGCAAGATTTCAACTAAGCCTACCACCACTTGAAGAACAACAAGCCATCGCAAACATCCTCACAACTGCCGACCAAGAAATCGATACTCTCACAAAAAAACTCTCGCTCCTCCGTGATCAGAAAAAATATCTCCTCAACAATCTCATCACTGGAGAGATTCGGACGCCAGAGGATTTAACTATGTATTCTTAATTTCCTTTTTCTATGAAAAATAAAGATATCACAAATATTCCACCAACTGTTTTCGAAGAAAAAGAAGTGCGTCGTACTTGGCACGATGAGCAGTGGTTTTTTTCTGTCATCGATGTTATCGCAATATTGTCGGATAGTGAGAGACCGAGGAAATATTGGGTTGACCTGAAGAGGAAGCTCAGAGAGGAAGGGAGTGAGTTGTCCGATAAAATCGGACGACTGAAATTACCATCATCTGACGGAAAAAACTACCTCACAGATGTCACAAATATATCTGGTATTTTTCGTATTATACAGTCTATCTCTTCACCGAAAGCGGAACCATTTAAGCAATGGTTGGCACGAGTGGGACAAGAAAGAATCGAGGAAATACAGGATCCTGAGCGAGCAATTGTCCGAGCCAAGCAAATCTATGAACAAAAGGGGCATGATGAAGACTGGATATCCAAGCGTATGCGAGGTATCAATGTGAGAAATACTTTGACTGATGAGTGGCAATGACGCGGGGCTGGTGCTGGTCTAGATTTTGCTATTTTAACGAATGAAATTTACAGAGGGCTATTTGAGATGGATGCGAAGAAAATCAAAGCATTCAAATCATTGGATAAGCCTGATAATCCACGAGATCACATGTCTGAGCTCGAGCTCATCCTCACGATGCTCGGCGAGGCGACGACCACGGAGATTACAAAAACTCGTGATTCAAAAGGTATAAAAGCACTCTCTCGGGATGCAAAAGAAGGAGGGCATATCGCAGGTACTGCTCGGAAAAATATCGAAGAAAAGACTGGAAAAAAAGTGATCTCAAAAGCAAATTTCAAAAAACCTCAACTCTTAAAATAATTTCTATGTCTGAACCCGTCCTAGAACAAGTCAATTTCGATGAAGCCAAACAATCACAACTCACATTGGTTGAGCTCCTGATCAATATGGGATATTCCTATATTTCTCGTGAAGAAGTATTACGACAACGCTGAGGCGATACGACTCATTTTATCCTCACAGATATCGCAGTACAGAAACTCATGGAGATAAATAGTTATGAGGTCGGTGGCGAGAAACTCACATTTAGCGAAAAGGATGTCCGTGATGCCATTCATGAGCTCGAACATATACAGTATGAGTGACTCATCGATACCGCACAGGAGATCTACAATATGATCATGCCGACGAGTGGAGGCAAGACGATTCGTGTGAATCACGGAGGCAAACAGATGTCTCAGAATTTTCGATTTATTGATTTCGCAGATATCACAAATAATGCGTTTCATGTCACGGTGGAATACACAGCCACAGGGAAACAGACTATCCGTCCTGATATCGTGTGTTTCGTCAATGGTATACCGTTTTCGTTGATTGAAAACAAAAAATCAGGAGTGGGGATTTCTGAAGCTCTCGGGCAGATGGTGGGCAATCAATGACCCGAAAAATGTCCTCGACTCTATGCTTTTACACAATTACTCGCTGTCACCAATGTGAGCGATTTCCAATATGGTACAACAGGAACAGGAGCCAAATTTTATGCACGATGGCAGGAAAAATGACGAGAAACAGAGCAAGAATCTGAGATAAAGGCGCTCATATCCGCTCCTCTAGATGATGTCCTCTACACGCAAATACTCTCTGATCTCAATGGTGCTACGCATGGCTATACACGAATCACAGACCGCACTGTCACAGAGCAGGATCGTGGAACATACGCACTATTTGCCCCTCACAGACTCCTCGATATTACCAAAAATTTCGCCCTCTTTGACGCCTGAGTCAAAAAACTCGCTCGGTATCAACAGTATTTCGCTATCAAAAAAATGCTCGACACCATAGAAATACGCGAGACGATGAACGGTATAGAGAGGAGAAAAGGTGGGCTCGTGTGGCATACACAGGGCTCTGGGAAATCGCTCACGATGGTGATGTTTGTGAAAGCTCTGATAGAAGACCCTCATATACAAAATCCTCGCGTTATCATCGTGACAGATCGGAAGGATCTCGATAAACAAATCAAAGACACTTTCAAAAACTGCAATCTCAAAAAAGAAGTTATTCAGACAAAAAATGGAGAAGAGCTCTGGAGACTCATTGCTTCAAAAGATCTCAGAGTCATCACGACGCTCATACACAAATTCGACAAAATATCCAAAAAAAGGACTGACTTCGTCGATAATGATCCAAATCTTTTCGTCCTCATAGATGAAGCTCATAGATCACAGTATGGTGATACTGCTTCGCGTATGAGAGAAGTATTGAGTCATGCGTGTTTTATAGGTTTCACAGGGACTCCTCTGCTCAAAAAAGATAAATCTCGGCTCACATTTGGTGGGACAATAGATAAATATACGATTGATGATGCGCTCAGAGATGAGATTATTTTACCCCTTATATACGAGGGACGCTATGTCGAGATGGAGCATCATCCTGATCAGCTCGATCGCCATATTGACCGTATCACAGAGGATATGATGAGTAAACAAAGTGAGAAAAATCGTGATTCCAGGTATTTAAAACAAGCACAAAAACAGATCACAGCGGATATCATAAAAAATAATCCTCAAAGAATCGCACAGATCGCCCGAGACATCGAAAAACATTTTATCGCAACCTTTCAGCACACAGGACTCAAGGCACAAATCGTGGCACCTTCAAAGTTTTCAGCAGTATTGTTTCAAAAATTCTTCGAGTCTCATGCACTGGTACAGACAGCGGTGGTCATCTCAGATGAACAAGATGATGGAGATGAATTTGATACGCACAAAAAAGAAGTGACTTCATACCTCGAAAAAATACGACACAATCAGAGCATCGAAAATTATGAACGATGAGTGATACAGAGCTTTAAGCATAATCCCGAAGGTATAGAGATTATTATTGTCGTGAGTAAGCTCCTCACAGGATTTGATGCACCCTGCAATACAGTTCTTTACCTCACAAAAGACCTCCATGATCATGAGCTCCTCCAGGCTATAGCTCGAGTCAATCGCCTCTTTGAAAACAAAAAAACACCCAAAACAGCGGGATATATCATCGACTACTCAGAGAATGCAAAAAATATACAGTCTGCTATGCAGTTGTTTGGAAATTATGATGAAAAAGATGTCAAAGGTGCACTCATCGATGTCGATCAAAAAGTGCAAGAACTCCAATCAAATTATGCAAAAGTGCATGATCTATTTGTATCTCTGAAATGAGAGAGAGACAGTGAATCCTATATTCTGCATCTCGGAGACGAAGCGAAGAGAAAAATGTTTCATGAATCAATGAAATCTTTTATTCGAACATTTGATGAGTGCTATATCTTACAGGATTTTGTGCACAAATTCCCTCACCTCGATCTCTATCGTCGAGAATTAAAAAAATTCATGGAGCTCAGAAAAGCCGTCAATGTGCGGTATGCCGAAAATATTGATCTCGCAGAATATAAACAGTCACTCGTGAAAATACTGGATCAGTATGTCGATGCTCACGAAGCCGAGCTTCTCACGACACAGATAAATATCACAGACAGAAAACAATTCGAAGAAGCGGTAGAAAATCTCGGATCTGATAAATCAAAAGCAGAAGCTATCGCGGCACAGACTGCAAAAACTATTACTGAAAAACATAATACTGACCCCGAATTTTATGAACGTTTTTCTCGGAAAATCACAGAAATTATTGAGAAAATGCGACAAGGAAAATTAGCTGATATAGAGGCCCTGAAAGAGCTCAAGATGATACGCGATCATGTCATAGACAAAAAAGATGAGGAGCTCCCTGCTCTTATCGTAGAGAATAATGGCTCTGATGTACTCTATAGAAACCTCAGGTCATACTTTGAAAAACATGAGGTCAATGAAGATGTGTATATAGAAATCGTGTTAGATATTTTCACTATCTTGCACAGAGAGGCTATTGTAGACTGGAATAAAAATATTGATGTGAAGCGTAAGATGACGAATATCCTCGATGACTATCTCTACGATGTGGCGAAAGGAGAAAAAGGAGTGAATCTCGACAATGACGAAATGATAAAAATCATCGCGACAACTCTGCAGCTCGCAGAAAATAATTCTGAAATCTTCTCATAATTATGAAAGAATTTATCTTTGGAACATTTGTATATCAGTATCAACTCATAGAACAGGAGAGGAAGACACTGAGTCTCACCGTGACTCCAGAGCTTTCGATTATTTTGAAGTGTCCGCAAAGTACCGACATGGAGCGTATTGAAAAATTTCTACGAAAAAAATGGTTCTGGTTGGAAAAGCAGCTCAATTTTTTCAAGAAATATCAAAAACAGTTTCATGAGCGAAAATATGTCTCAGGTGAATCGTATTATTATCTCGGTCGTCAATATAAGCTTTCAGTCAGAAATAGTTCTGAGAGCTCTGTAAATTTCTCAAAAGGACAAATCATTGTTTGTGTTAAAAAAAATCAACAGGACGCGAAAGAACTACTAAAAAAATGGTTTTTGATGAGGGCGGAAGAAATTTTTCAGGATCGTTTCCGAGAAATGCTCAAGAAATTTGATTACCCTACAACACCAAAACTCAAAATACGAGATATGAAGAAACGCTGGGGGAGCTTTCTCAATAGAGAAAAAATATTTCTCAATCCGAAACTTATACATGCTTCAAAGGAGTGTATAGATTATGTGATTGTTCACGAACTATGTCATTTTAAATACAAGAACCATAGTGAGAAATTTTGGAAATTTCTCGAAGAAAAATATCCAAAATGGAAAAGGATTAAAGATCATCTAGAGGTAATGTGATGTAAATAGGGTTTTTGGACTTTATGAGGTATGTTAGGAAGTGCTCTTAGTGTAGCTTCCTCATAGGGCTCTAACGGTCTCACTCCCTTACTATGAAATATCAGTCCTCTAAAAAGTTTGTAAAAGAATTTAAATAAAAAAAATGACCCGAGGGAGTCAGGTCACTATGTGACATTAGTGAACGTAATAGCTGTGCAATTCGTAGCTTGCTAGAGCGAAGAATTATTGGGGATGGGAGATATGCCCGCAGGCATATCGAGTAATTCGAACACGGGGTTCGAAGACCGATTGATTTAAAATTGGTTGGGGATGAGGGATTCGAACCCCCGATGGCGGAGTCAAAGTCCA
>Ga0105051_10008453_pt1 | contig 10426 bp, 8 predicted proteins | sample FRY02_FD_78383 | JGI IMG/M metagenome (GOLD analysis project Ga0105051, IMG submission 78383) | Freshwater microbial communities from Lake Fryxell liftoff mats and glacier meltwater in Antarctica - FRY-02 (megahit assembly) | ecosystem: Environmental > Aquatic > Freshwater > Ice > Glacier...
AAAAAAGAAACATATTTATTATTATTTATTATTATTATTTATTATTTATTATTATTATTTATTTTTACATATCATTCATAATAAATTAATCATTATTTTTATATTTATTTATTTATATATGATAGATGTTTGTGATAGTAATGATTACATGGAAATAACTGTATAGTCTTTAATATTTGCATTTAGAATAACTCTTTATGGATTATTAATTTTTACTGTTATAAAAGTTTTTGAATTAAGTGCTTGGATAGTTGATATGTATAACAATTTTCCATAATATATGACTTATTGGGTTAATTTAGGTGTAGATAAGTTATTAGATTTCATATTTAAAGTTCCTAAAATGATGTGGGACTTTATTTGGTCAGTTTTCTTTAAAATATTCGATCCAATCTTTAGTCCTTTAAAAACTGCATTTAAATCAGTTATGGATGGAGTTACTAAAGTTACAAATGTTGCAGGTGATATAATTGGTACAGTTAATGATGTTAAAGATAAAATATTAACAACTGTAAATAAAATAGCAGATATTTAAGGATTTGTTACAAATATAACAGATTAGTTTAAAATTTTAGATGACGTAGTTAGTACTGTTTAAAGTACTGTAGGTAGAATAACTGGTTAAATAAGTTCTATATTTGGAAGTTTAGGAAGTTTAGAATCTGTAGTTGATAGTTTAGAAGATGCAATTGATCTTTTATAAAATCCAGTTGGTAGTATTTCTTGGTCTTGGTGATGATTATTTATATAAATTTATATATTAATATTAATTTATATATGTAATCTAAAATAATTAATCATAATTAAAGATATAATCATAAATTAGCTGATTTTGATATAATTAAAACAATTGGATAAGGAGGAGTAGGTAAAGTTATATTAGTTAAAGAAAAGAAATCAAATAAATAATATGCAATTAAATAAATATGTAAAAAGTAAATTAAAGAAACAAATATGATTGATTAAATAAATAAAGAGATTTCTATTTTATACGGTTTATAACATGAATTTATTAATTAATTTTATACTCATTTCGAAGATTTAAAATTTGTTTATATATTACAAGATTATAGTTAAAATGGAGATCTTTTTAAAGTAATTAATAAAGTTAAAGAAGATAAATAAATATCTTAATCAATAAGTCATTAAATAAGAATAAAAAAGTTTATAACATAACTTATTTAAGTAATAAAATATCTACATAGTAAAAATATCATACATAGAGATATAAAACCAGAAAATATATTACTTGATTAAGATGATAATATCAAATTAATAGATTTTGGCTGGTCGAACTTTAAAGATGAAGAAAGAAATACTTATTGTGGAACTTAATAATATTTTAGTCCTGAAATGGTTAAAGGAGATCATAAACATGATTATAGATTAGATATATGGTGTATTGGAGTTTTAACTTATGAAATGTTATTTATTGATGTTCCATTTAAAAGTAATAAAGATATTATTGATATTAATTATAATTATAATTTAGTTAAATTATATCCTGATTTATATGAGTTTTTAAGTTTAATATTTGTTTATTAAGATTAAAGAGCTGATTGTGATATTTTATAAAGTACATAATGGATTAGGAATAGTAAATGTGAAATATAAATTGATGAACTAATTAATGAAGTATAAATTAATGAAATTGAAATAAATGATGAAATTGAAATAAAAGAAAGTATTGAAATTAAATAATTAGAACCTTTAAATAAATTATAATAATTGAAAAATAAACTAAATAATAAATATGACATAAAAAAAATAACTAAATAACAAATACTTAATTATTAATCTAATAGTAATGAGTTTAATAAATAAATTATAAAATTACTTATTGAAAAATGTAAGATATGAAATATATAAATAAATTATTTACTTATTACTTATTAATTACTTATTGATTACTTATTGATTACATAAATAAATTATTGATAAATAATATTATTTTTAATTATATATGTCATTTATGTTTTAATTAATTATTCCATTTTTCACCCTATTATCAGGATGTTTATTAACTTATTATGTACCAGGTAATCAATTTGGTATAATGATTTCTATTATTTAAGCAGTAAATATTTCAATGATAATAGTTTAAGAATTATAAACAGAAGTTAGTCATTCTATTTAATTAATTAAATTATTAGTTTCAATTCTTGGATTAATTGCTTCACTTACTTAATTTAATAGTATGAGTCCCAAATTATAAGTTTTTACATCAGTTATTGGTTTATCATTTGGAACTTAAGTAATTACTAATTATTAAGCTTTAAGTAAGGATATTAAAATTTAATAATTAGATCCAGTTAAATATTAATTATTTTTAGAACAATAAGAAATAAAAAAATAAAATTAAATAATAAGATAAATAGAATTAAAATAAGAATAGTAAAGAATTTAATAATAACAATAATAATAAAAAGAAGAATAATAATAAAGAGAACAATAATAATAATTATAAAGAGTTGCTTAATAACAATAATAAAAAGCTGAATAAGAATAATAAAGAATTGCTTAATAATAATAAAAAATAGTTTAAGAATAATAAAGATAATAATAATATTAATAACAATAAGAAATAAGAAGAATTTAATTAATAACTTAATAAGAATAAAGATAATAGTAAATATATTTATAAAGACAAGAAACAGAAAGATAATAAGAATTATAAAGATAATAATAATTATAAAGTTAATAAACAACTACTTCTACTCCTTAAGTTTTAACAGCAATTTAATTATTAATTCTAAAATAATAATAAGAAAGATAAGCAAGATTAGTTTAATAATAATAATTATAACAATAAGGAAATTTAAGTGTAGTATAACAATAATAATTAATTCTTTTATAAGCATAATAATAATAACAAGAATTATAGGCATTAAAAGAATTATAAGCATTATAAGCATCTTAAGCTCAATAAGATTTATAAAATTAATTAAATTAATAAGCATAATAAGAATAATAAAGATAACAAGATATTATTGATGGAAATTTATCTAGAACATAAGATAGATAATAAGATATTTAATCTTAAACATTATAGCAATAATAAGCCGCAGCATAATTTTTATTGGATTAATAAAGATAATTAGTATTATCTTAATAATAAGCTGCATAAAGATAAATAGATATTGCAAATTAATAAGCAATTAATAATTAAGCTAAAATAAATAGTTATTAATAACATTTAGCAGAAGAAGAAGCTAAAAGAGTTGAAGCAGCTAGAGTTGAAGCTGCTAGAGTAGAAGCTATAAGAGTTGAAGCTGCAAGAGTAGAAGCTATAAGAGTTGAAGCAGCTAGATAAGCAGCAATATTAGCAGAATAATAAAGATAAGCTGCAATATTAGCATAATAATAAAGTTTAGCTGCTTAAATGGCTGCTGCTTCTAGAGCTGCTGCATAAAGAGTAATTGATGAAAGAAATGCTTAAACTGCTGCATATATGGTTTTATGGAGAAAACTTAATTAACCAGATTATGATAGACCAAATCCATTTGGATGATATATATATATATATATATATATATATATATTGTTATTTATTGTTATATGTTAATAAAATATATTAATACATTGTTATATGTTAATAAAATATATTAATACATTGTTATATGTTAATAAAATATATTAATACATTGTTATATATGCACGTTTAATTATTCAATTAATTTTCTTTATTTTATTTTTTATAAAAACTATATATTAATTAAAAAATTAAAAAGTTAAAAGTTTTGATTTTGATATCTAAATTTAAATTTCGAAAAGATTAAAGAATAAAAGATTTGGATACTATTAATTATGATTTTATTTAAGATATACATAAATTAATATGTAAATTAATATAACAAAGAAATTAATTATATAAATTAGAAAGTATCTATAATATGATATAATTTATGGATTATAAGATTAGATTAAACTTATTTAACATATAAATGATTAATTATTGACTTATTAATTATGATAAATATATTAATTGATTATAACAAATAAATTATTAAATTAGGATGAAAAAAGAATAATTGTTAATTATATATATAAAATTGTAATCGAATTATTATTTTATGATAAAGATAATAAATATATTATTTATTTATATATGATAATAATCAAATTAGTAATAATATTATTATTTATTTTACTTTTAGTATATATTGTAGTTAAAACTGTGGAATATAAATTAGTTAATTATATATACGAATATTTTTTTGGTATAAATAAAGAAGATAGAAAATAAGTTAATTAATTAAATGATAAAAAATAAAAAGATGAATAATAATAAGTTAATTAATTATTTGATATAAATAAAGAAAATGAATAACGAGTTATAAAAAAAAGTTAATTAATTAAATGAAGAAAAAGATAAATAATAATATTTTGAAGAAAATAAAGAAAAAGATAAAGAAGAAAATAAAGAAGAATATATCGAATAAGTTGAATATTAAGATAATAAATAAGATGAATAATTTAATTATTAAGACAATAAATAATTTAATTAAGAAGAAGAATAATTAAATAAATTAGAAGATGAATAATAATATTTTGAATAATTAAATAACTTATATATTTAGTTAGATAAACAGGATATTGATAAATTGTAAAATAAATTAATAATAGAAGGTATAATAGAATTAATAAATAATAATAATTTAAATAAAATATGCAAAGTTTATTTAGATTATTAGTATGGTAAATATTCTGAAAATCTTTAGAATTTTATTAGTAAAATTTATGAAAAATTAGAGTAATATTATAATTTTGTAGTTAATTATTTCTTATAACAATAATTAATAGATTAAACATCAATAAACCAATTAAATTAGTTCTTATAATTTAATGAAGAATAGATTATACTAATAAATATTAAAATTGTTGATTTCGAAACTAAAAAAAAATTACAATAAAAAAATAATGATGAATATTTTTAATTATTAAACAGTATTGAAGAATTATAAGAATTCTCAGATATTATCTAAAAATAATAACAATAATTGTAAGAAAAAATTAACTAAAAATCTTAAATAATTGACAACATTGAATATACTGAAAAAGCAATTATTTTTACGAATAAAAGAGATAAATATATAACATAAATAAATAAAATAAAATCTTAGTTTGAAAATATTAATTAAGATGATATAATTTGAATTAAATAAAATTATGATAATAAATACATTAATAATAATATTTATTTTTACATATAAATAAATAAATAGATAGATGAATAAATTATAAAATATTTAGCAAAAATTCAACTTATAAAAATACATAAATGACATATTTTTTTGATGAATAATAATTTACACTTATAAAAAATTTACAAAATCCTTATTTTAATGTTAAAGAAGGAGATATATTAAAAATTGAAGATTTAACATAATAAGTTATTAATTGGAATAATAATTATAAATAAATAAATAAATCTAATTAATAAATCTAATTGATAAATATATTTTATGCATTTTTTATACCTTTTTTATTTAATTAAACCTTTTTATTAATATATTTAGTATTTAAAGAAAATCTTTTATATATCAATGGATTAATAAAAAAGTTTAATTGAATAAAATTAACCTATTTCTTTAAATACAGATACAATTAGAATTATGTAAAATATACTCGAAGATAATTAAGATGATTTTAATGTTTAATATATAAATTCAAAATATGTTAAATCAATTGAAGAAAAGGATGAATAAAAAATTATTGAATCAACAAGAGAATAAGTAAATCCATTATTTAAAGTAATTAGTGATTCATATAAAGAAGTTAATTCATCTTAAGTAGGTAATAATTCTTTATATCCATTTACTGAATAAAAATTTGAATCTTTTTACTGTCCATAATAAAATAAATGTTTTTTCAAAATTATTTAATACTGTCTTGAACATTTAAAAGGTTATAGTTTTGATTAATAATTATATGATACTTTCATTAATAAAACAGCCAAAGAGTATAAATTAATATCATACGCTATGCCAAAATGTAAAATTCAAGATTTCTCTTCTAGATTAACTGAATTCGTTAATAGTAAGTAAATGATTTTATCGTAATAGATATGTATTGATTGTTATGAACCAAATAGTAGAAAGTATTCTAAATTTATAACTAATAACATAGATATAAAATTACACTTAGTTAAAGACCATTATTTTTTAGTGGTAAATAAATAAAATAAGAGGATTTCTACTGTTTAAATTTATAATTAAATTGTTAAATATACTGAATAAATAGAAAAGATTTATTTATAACAATAATTTAATGTTACAAATTATAGAACAATAGATTTTGATACTGAAAAACAAATTTTAAAAGAATATTCGTTTAACTAAATAAAAATTAAAAAAAGTAATACGTCATAATAATTAAAAACTACATATGTTTACGATTTAAAAACTTTACTATTAGATGAGATATAAGTACCATATAATGTGGGATTTGCATGTCTTAAGGATTTTAACTTTGAATAAGAATACTCTAATAAAATGATTTAGAAGAAGTTAGTATCAAGAATTGCAGTTACAGAATAAAAAATAGCAACTTATAAGAGAAATTAAGCAGGACCAACTTTAAATGAACTTAAGGAAGATTTAATTAGTGATTAAGGATTTTTAAATGATTTTTAATCAAGTCAAGTAAAAAACATTTAAAATAACATAAAATAAGTAACAACTCTTTTTGATGAAGATTATTCAAAAATTTAATCATAAAACGTTATTTATAGAATGTTAAACATAATATAGCGCGAATAAATAGATTAATATGTAAAAAAAAGTAAATTATCAAAAACTAAAATATTGAAGAAAGATCGTTATTAAAAAATTTAAATGATTGCACATAATGGATCTAATTTTGATAATTGGATTATTCTTAGTTAATATCAGAAAAAATAAATACCATAATTCAAATTAACTGATTATTAAAAGAAAGAAGATTCAAATACATTAAGCATAACATTAACAATTACATATTAAACATTAAATTCACCTTTTAAAATAATATACGAATTTGTTTTTTTAGATTCATGTAGATATATCGTTTCATCATTAAAATAGTCATGTATAGATTTTAAAGTTCCAGTTCATCATAGTAAAATTATAGATATAAATATTGCTGATATAACAGTAGATAATTTAGTTGCAAATAAAAAGAAAATTATGGAATACCAAATAAATGACATAACATCTTTATCATACGTAACAATTGAATTATTTGTCAATTTTAATAAATTATACAACTAAAATATATTCGAAAATGAATCTATAAGTTAAATAGCAGGTAAAATTTTAGCATACGATTAAAGACATATGAATTTACCTATTTTTACTAATAATTTAACTAATTAATTATTAAGAAGTCAATGTATCATTGGAGGTAGAAATTAAGTATGTAAAAAGAGATTTGAAAGAGCAGATCATTATGATATATTAGTATTCTTTTATGATTAAGGTTATGAATAAATAGATGATTTTATGGAAGAAATAGTATAATTTAAAATTAAATGTGAAGATGAATTTTATAAATTACCAAATAGAGAAGAATTAGATATTGAAAAAGATTATTCATAAAAATTTTAAACTTAATACTCAATAATTTATAAATACTTTAATGAACTAGATAAAGAAGACTTGTTATATGATTTACATGCTGTTTCATTATATCCATCTGTTATGAGTAATGTAGATTATGTTTGGCCTGATATTGAACATGCTTATGTATATGAAGATAAATAATTACCAAAATTTTAAATAAAAATGTAAAAATTAGGTTATTATAACAAATATGTATTCATTATATAGTGTGATATATTTATTCCTAAATAAGTTGGTTTTATTGTTATACCTTGTAGAATAGATTAATAAAAAGTTTTCGCAACAGGTACTTTCTTGAAGTAGACATTTTTATCAGTTGATTTAGAAGAATTAATTAAACATAACAAAGCATAAATAATTAAAGTTCATTAAGTAATAGCATTTGGAGCTAATTTAAAAGTTAATCCATTTAAAGGTACAATAGATAAATTAATAGCTGATATAAAAATGTATAAAGATAAAAATCATGATAATTATAATTAAAGTGCGTAATTACTCTGTAAATTTGTGTCTAATTCATTATATGATAAATAAGTATAAAAACCTTAAAAATATAAATATAACATAATTAACAAGACTAAATAAGCAAACAAATTAAAAGCATAATATAGACATAAAATAGTAGAATTAGCTGAAACAATTGGAGATAAATTTATAGCTAAATGTGTAAATGAAGATGAAACATAAAAATAAGATATATTAGGATGTTTAATTTTATCATATTCAAAAAGATTAATGAATACATTTATTGAATAAGTTGATGGTTTTAATTAATGTGTAGTTTATGCATTAGATACTAATTCTATATATGTTGAAAAGAAACACGCAGATAAATTAATGGCTAATAAAGAATTATATGGTAATAATCTTGGATAAATTAAAAACAATTATGAAAACAATGGAATAATATATGCATAATTTATTACGAATAAAGTTAAAACAGGTTTATTAAATAATAATGGAGTTTTAACTGTATTTAGAACTTTTAAAGATTTACCATAAGATTTAATAAAATAAGAATATTTCTCCAATTTAATGGCTAATGAAACAGTTGAAGTAGAACAGAAAATAAATTTGTTAAATCATGATTTGATGTTAAATATATGGATATTGAAAAATGTTATACATAAAAATTAACAAAAATCAATATTGAAGATCAAGAAAATTATTTAACTGTAAACATTACTGAAAAAAAGATTCAGTGATTTATTAAAATTAAATTAATAAATTAGATTAAAATAACTTTAAGATTAAACATAATAAAGTGCTTTTGCTTGATAAATTATTATGTAGTGATAAATTATTTGAATGATTTATTATGTAGTGATAAATTATTTGAATGATTTATTATGTAGTGATAAATTATTTGAATGATTTATTATGTAGTGATAAATTATTTATTTTTTATTTATTTTAATAATAGAAAAATTAATAAATCTATATCTATATCTATATATTAGTTTAACATAATAAAAATAAATAACATAATAAGAATAAATAACATAATAAATTTAACAACTTTATTAATTTACGCCAGATATTTATTAATCTATTAATTATTAATATAAATAAATACAATTATTATCAGAATAGAAAAATAATAAAAAACCAAATAAAAATCTAAATGATAAATTAAATAAATAAATAAATAAATAAATAAATTAATTATTTCTTTTTCTCTTATATATATATGATTTTAGGAATAATTAACCCCATATTATCTGCTTTAATTTTTGCAATTGGAGCTTATTCATTTTATTAAGGAGATAAAGTAGCATCTATATTCTTTATGATATTAGGATTCTTCTTATTTGTTTTTGATATGGTTTAAATTGGACTAGTTTAAGAATGGCCATTAATTGCTATGGTTGTTATATCTGGAGTTTTAGGATTCTTAATGATTGTTAATATGTTAGATAATGATGAATATAGATATGATTTAGGATATTTCTTCTTATTTGCTGTTATAGTTAGATTAATAATTTAAGTTGTTCAAATTTAAGGTGATATGCTTGTTTGATTATTAATTATTAATATATATTTATTATTAATATATTTTTTATTTATTTATTTATATATGTCTTTTGTTGCAAATTTAATAACATCATTTTTGACTTTAATAATAGGATGTTTATAAAGTTATTTCATTCCTGGTAATAAATTTGGATTAGTTATAATTATTTTATCACTGATATTAATAATTATGGAATTAGTTTAATATATAGAGTTAGAAGAAAAAATATTAAAGAAGACTATGCATTTTATGTAAATATTTATATCTTTCATTGGACTTTGTACTTCAATTGGATATTTCTATGATTCAAATGTTTAAGATAAATGTTATACTGCATTTATAGGTTTATTATTCACAAGTTAGATAGTTACTAATTCTTTATCTTTAAATGATATATTTAATGAAGATGATGATGAATAAGAAGTATAAGAAGTATAAATTTAATAAACTCCAATTTAAAGATAACCTCTTGAATATACTCCACCTTAAAAATAACCTTAATAAATTCCACTTGAATATACTCCACCTTAATAATAACCTATTACTTTAAATGATTTAGTTAATTAATAAAATTTAGGTTCAGTATTTAATAATTTATTGTTATAATCAGGAATGGGTTAATTAAATTTAGCTGATTTAGTTAATTAAGCTCCAGTTATTAATAATGAAATTAATGAAGTTGATCCAATAATTTAAGAAGAATAAGCAGCAGAAGGAGAATTTATGCCAGATGATGTATATTCTTATGGAGGAGCACCTACATAATATGGTTATTGATTATTTAATTATGTTATTATGTTATTATGTTATT
>Ga0105051_10008454_pt1 | contig 10425 bp, 8 predicted proteins | sample FRY02_FD_78383 | JGI IMG/M metagenome (GOLD analysis project Ga0105051, IMG submission 78383) | Freshwater microbial communities from Lake Fryxell liftoff mats and glacier meltwater in Antarctica - FRY-02 (megahit assembly) | ecosystem: Environmental > Aquatic > Freshwater > Ice > Glacier...
CATCTGGCTTCAGCTGCCGCGGCCGGCGGTGTCCTGCTGCGATGAAATCAGGCCAGGATGGGCGTACAGCCCATCCTGGCCTGAGTAAGCCGGCGGCTCAGGAACTGCTGCTGCGCCAGGAAGCCGGCCAGTAAGCCGGCGGCTCACAGGGGTCCTGCATGCACGCCTCAGTCTGCTGCCCTCCGTCATCCTCCGAGACGGCTCGGGGAATCACCGCAGGCCGTTGGCGCCAGAAGACGCTCGTTTGCACTGCTGGTGCGCAGTCTGAGCACGACAAAAGGCCGGCTGGGCGCTGGTGGGAGGCATGGGATGGGCGCATCCGAAGGACGGCGACACTAAAAATGTGCATGGAATGTGGTTTATATTTTACTGCACATCCTCAGTTCGTGGCTGATCTGAGTGCGCTTACCCGCACACACATACACAACCTAGACCTGCCTGCTCCACCGACGTGTGGGCGGTCGTCGCCAGAAATGCGACCAGCACATTGGTCATCGCACGGACACATCCGATTCCGGCGTGATACTGTTGACGATCCATCGTGCCGCGAACAGGTTGATCTGCATGTTGACATTTCTTTCAGACAGCCATGTTTGTGAATTCAAAAGGCTGACACCGTGGGGTGGCAAGTTTCCTGCAGAGAAGTTGTCACAGCGCACACGTGCGCCGGGGGGTGTTCCGGATGAAGCCTTTCTGCAGCAGAAGGTTGGCGGATGGACAGCCCGCAGGTAGAATGTAACACAATGTTTGCGAATGTAACAGAGTAGACTCCTTTGTTGAGACTGGCTTAACACAACCTGCTGTTTTACATTTCGTCCTTCTTTGACTCCAGTTCGTCGTGTGCAGAGGCTACCTCACGTCTGTCATCTTGGGCACTGCGCCGGCGTCGCCCTGCGCTTACCCACCAGGGAGGAGGAGGACAAAGGGTACTGGCTCAGAAAGAGACCCCGTGGACGAGGCAGCCGTGAGGCTGGCCTTTCTTGGGTATCCCTGGCAGTATGCCTATTATGCAATCGATCCCCAGGACCGCCCTTCTAGTCCCACAGAACGACAGGAAAATACAAAGCTCAACAGGACTTTCCACAGGCCCTACCGGAAGGAGTACGACCAAGCTTCCCACACGTGGAAGACAATCTACACACGACAAGAGGACCCGGTATACAAGTGGGTAGATCCGGAGGATGCTGACAAGCCCCAAGCAGCCTATTCGATTGCGCCGGGTGTGCGAAGGAGGCAAGCAAAGGTGATTCATCCAGATGAGGGCCCACGCCCTGGAGGCACTCCCTGTGCTCGCAAGAAGGCGTGGTCGTCGAACGATGTCCGCGAGGATGTGTGGGGAGGCACGGAGATGGGACCGCGGCTTCCGATAGATGCTGCCCAGAGTGCAGGGAGAAACATGTTCATTGATCGTTCGCGCCATTTTGCTATTATCATGCAGCGTCTAGACGAGTTGGAAAGGCTAGCACGCATCACGCCCATTGAGGGTCGGGAATTGCGCGCCTTATGTATGCGCGAAAATGACGAGTTGTTCGTTCTGCACCGCTCTTATGAGGAGTCTGTCCAGGATGGTATTTTTGGTAAGAATACCAGCATGCAAATCTCTGTTGGACCAAACTCAGCACATCAATTGTTATGTATATTCTGTGCTAAAACGAGCCAGATAGTTACATCGCCCCTTTTCACCTTTTCTTGAAATTCCGCATGACTTCTTAAAATCTCTTTCTCTCCCTGCCTTTTCCTTGCAACTTGGCAGTTCTGCGGTGTCGGGAGCTTATGGAAGACTTGATGCCAGTAAATTTTGGGTGTGGATCACGCAACGGCGAGGTGCAGCGTATTGAAGCACACAACAATATTGTTCGACGCCACCAGGACTTGCGCTATCGTGGAGTCGGGCACTGAGACTCCGTTAGGCGCGTGGCGGTGGAGGGCTACTTCAAAATGGCAGCAGTGGGGAAAACAAACGTACCATAGGCCGGCCAAAGGTTAATTAATGAATTAATTAATTTGAAGAAGAAGATTCTGAACTGTCATTCGTGAAATATAAATTACATACTATATCAATAGGACAGAGAACCCATTGGGACTTGGTCAAAAAATCTGGCCTGCGGCGCATTTTATTTGATAGGTCTTGCCTGCGATGCATTTTGTCTGGCACTTCGAGCCAAGCCACGGTAAATTCTAATGATGATTTTGTGTCCTTTTTCTTTTCTGCAATCCTGAGTCAAGTAAACACCCTTCAATGAGGATTTAAACAAAAATAGATTGGCAGGACAAGCATGTTTGTGTAAAATGTCCGGAGGAAACACCTTTGTACTTCGAGAGGCCTGAGAATCGAGTCTCAAGTACGTACGAAAAGAATCGAGAAATCTGGAGGTTGTGTTTTTACTGCAGGGTTTCGTCTTTCAAGTTCTAGGGGCACGCGGAATCCAGGATGATCACCCGGAAACGAAGTACATATTTTGTTGGAGCAACGACATAGACACCGTATGAGAGCTTACTTTCCGTCACAAATTGAGTTCAAACCCGAACGAAATCCAGAAATCTCCACAAACGAGAGGTAGTTCCTCTGTTAGATTTGAATGTATTCGAGTATCGGCGGCGTTGGGGCTCGTCGTCGCCGCGCGCCCCCACTGCCACAATCCCACACATGTTTTGGTCCCAATCCTGCATCTTCTCCTTGTGTAGGACCTTTAATTACATCAGAAATCATTATGGTCGTAATCATTTCGATCAAGAGACTCCGTGGAGTTTTCAAGTTGCTACCTCCTATCACTGCGAATCATGAATATGGGGTAGTTTGAAAGTTCGCTTAGCATTCACTATCAATTCAAAGCTGCAAGATCAAATACAAGGCACTGGCAAATGTAATTTTTTAGTATTCAAGCCTTCGCTCTGAGATCAAATACGAATCAAATGGAATTCTTAAAAAAAACGCTACGCGTAATCGCAAATGAACACAATCGTAAAAGAATACTGTTCGACGGTTTCCGGGCCCAAAACAGAATACTCGGATTTTGAAGGAGAGTTCTATGTTTGGTTTTCAATCCGAGTACTCTGTTTGGTTTGCAAACGTTTTAGTATCATGACTTTTCATTTTATTTCTTACTCTATGTAGAAGGAAGGCAGAAGGTTGACAGGTTGTCTCTTTGATTGGACAAAGTCGATCCGCGCCATGACTACTGCAACACACATTGCAACACACTCTTCCACTGCAACACAGACAGTCGCTCAGACTGCAGAACACAATCATACAAAACACACTGCATCACACTGCAACACACTACAACATACTACAACACACTACCTCACATTGCATTACACGCAAAAAGTGAATCCAAGAGATGCGTACCGTTGATCCGCGCCATGGAGCCGTGACTCTCGGATTTACTTTGTGTGTTGCAGTGTGTTGCAGTGTGTGTTGCAGTGTGTGTTGCAGTGTGTGTTGCGGTGTGTGTTGCAGTGTGTGTTGCAACGTGCGGTACGCGTCTTGCAGATTCGCTGATGATCTGTGCTATAGGACCATGACTCTGGAATAACTTGAGATTGCTCTTTAGCAACGGAAAAAACGGATGGCCCCGGGAAAAGCCTTTTCTTCCTCAAAAAGCCAAATTTACCCTTGCTTACTGTGTGTGTTACTTTGTTTTTGTGACGGTTCCAGAGCTCTCTGTTAAAGACCGCCCAAGAATGCGCCAATTGCACTTATTTTGGCTGAGGTCCGTCCAATGTGTAGTAAAAAACTTGATCTTTTGTCCGTCCAATGTGTAGTAAAACTTTTGAACTTTTCGGCGATTATAAATCATCATGTACCATTTGCACCTCAGACGCCTGAAGTAAGACTTTCTCAGAGTAATTTTTTCATCCGCCATTTTGATATAGTAGACTAAGTTATTTGTACCAGAGTTGTCTTTTGCCTTGCGTTTAGTACCATAATAATACCAATGACAAGGCAAAAGATCAATTCGTGGCGTTTGGAGTGCGATTTCTCCATTCTTTGGCGGGTGCGAGGGGACTGCAGCAACTTGATTCAAAGTGGTGAAAACAAACGTACTGTAGGCCGGCCGAAGGTTATTTAATTGATTGATGATTGCTTTTATTACTTGTAATAGTAATTTAGTACGCTTACTTGAGGGTCTATGTAGCTCAAATTCATGTAGAGTTCAGTACTCGTTTTTTTGAGTTTTTGCCGGAATCGAAACGACGACTTCGGGAATTTTAGTCCCACGTTCTGACCAATTGAGTTAGTTTTACATCGTCTGGGATAAAAATTCATTAATGAATGCATGCATGAATTAATTCTTTAAGAAAAAAGATTCTGAGCTGTGATATGTGAAAATGAATTTCATACTATATCAATAGAACAGATGTGAAAGATGTTTATTAATAACAGAAAGTCCTAAAACCCCCGGTCACTTTAGGTACCTAATATGGGTCCTCTATATCAATAGAACAGACAACCCATCAGGATTCAGTCAAAAAATCTGACCTGCAGTGCATTTTGTTTGATCAGTCTTGCCCGTTGCGCAATTTTAGCAAATATAAATTCTTGCCTGCGGCGCATTTTTTTCATGAAAAATCTTCTTGTTAATCATTCCGTTGTGCATTTGATTTCAACTTTATTTTCCTGTATTCCAATTCATTGGTGGTGTAAGTGATTCGAACTTCAATACTTAGTGATTACAAAGACATAATTTGTACCAAACAGTAATGAAAAAAGTACCAAAAACCACACCCTTTTGTCAAATCAGACCTCGTGAGACCCAAATTGCACAACACCAATTCAATTCCAAAACAGTTTTATAAAAAAAACAACGCACGTCAACACACGTAACTTAAATATCACAATTAATAGACTTGTCTGTATCCACATGGCTCGACTCGGCGACGCTATGACGACACCAGTTGACAAGAAGTGAGTGAATTCTTGTGTACTTAAACACCTCTTTTTTTTTTGGAGTGAGTGCAACAATAAAAAAAACCGCCGTAGAAACCCGGGAATACTCATTCCGACGTGCTACTGATGTCACGTTTTCAAAACTTCAAAATCCTACCGCACGGTTTTGTGGAACCGAGGGTTTTAATTGATGAATAATAAATTAAGGCAAGGTTGGGTTTTGTTCGAAACGAACGTACGTATTTAGTGGAATCCAGTTTACCAGGCATACAATCGAATCTGTTGTTGTGCAAACGAAACAAATTGTCGGTAGCAATTCAAAAGTGATCTTGACGCGGCAAACCTGCGGCCAGCGTTCAGGCATGGCTGCGGCAAGCAAACCCTGAGCGCTATTATTTATACTTCCGGGGAAATTTGCTATGAGTTCCACAAATCGAAATATAGATTTGAATCAGATCTAGGTCTGTACATGGGTTCGGTACTTGCAAAAAGAATGCCTATTAAGAACACATCGCAAATTCGAGTCGAAAAAAAATTCGAGTTGAGCCGACTCAACCTATTTTTTTTGAAAAAATCGGGTTGAGTAGGCTCAACTCGACGTTTTCAAACGGCCCAAAATTGCCCCAAAATCCCCACTTCGGGTTTTTTCCCAAATTTGGGTTGAGCTGGCTCAACCCATATTTCCGAAACTTGGGTTGGCCTGGACTGATGGACTGGCTCAATACAAAAAAAATATTGAAAAGGTGAGTTTTGGGTGACTGTCCGTATGGGCACTGACTGACTATGAGTGGCGCCCAGCAGCTCCGAGGATAAAGCCCCTCCACTTGCCACGCGCCCCGGAAAAATGAAATACTGGCGCTCGGCGTTTGCTCAGCAATGTCCGAGCCCTAGCCGCATGTTTGCCGCGTCGAGATCAGGTTTGAATCTCTACTGAACAATTGATTCGTTTCCACAAAAACGGACTCGATGATTTGCTTTGTAATCTGAATTGTGCTAAATGTGGACGTGCGTTTGAAGCACACCCAACCCTATCTTAGTGCATAATTTAATTTATGGATTAAATCATTAATTTCCAAATTAGTTAATTACCAAGTTAGTTCGGGGCCAAACATTCTCACAAGAATTTTTCTTCACTGTTGATTCGGGCTCTATGGAGGCCTAAGCGGAGCGCATTTTGTGTGATAGCAAAGCCAATCTTTGAGCGTTTGATGTGGGTTCAGGAGTTGAATTGCAAGAAAAGAAAAATTCGATTGAATGTTGCTTCGATTTTTCGCATTTTCGGTGTGGTTCATCCTCCAGCACCCTCCTGACTGGGTGTTTTTGGGGGCGTTGGGTTGTGTTCGAGTCTTTGTGAAAGCGTTTGGTCATCTGAGACTGAAAAATATGGTTGACACACTGAACATTCCCAAATCCGTAAGTGTTTTGGAACCTCGCCGACAGAAAACCGAGTGGCGGCGAAGGGAAGAATTTCCACATTTCTCCCGAAACCCACTTAAGAACAACATACCCATACCCACTATCAATAAAAACTCTGCTCTAAAGAAAGGAATTCGGGCAAAGTTCGTGGGGTCGGAGTTGAATTGCAAAAGGGAAAACCGTGACTCACGCTTCAGCATCATCTGATTCGTTTTCGGCCGCCTCGCTCACGACCATTACCAGACCTGGCTTTTAGCCTCAACACTATATGCAGTGTGTTGCAGTGAGTTGTGTGTTGCAGTGTGTTGCAGTGTGTTGCAGTGCGTAGCAGTGCGTCGCATTGTGTTGGCACTCTCAACTCAACACACCCATTTCTTAACCTCAACATTACGTTTGATTTTCAAGACTTCCCTGCTGTTCCTGAGAAAAAAGTGTCGGTCATCAGGCGGCGATTGCCAGTCACGCACGACTTTGATGTACCAAAATCGCGGTGTCGCCGGTGCCACTGCGTGCCACTTGGGTACAACCGCAATCAAATCGCATCACTTCGAGCAAGCTTGAAGAGCCCTGGCTAGTCCAAGTGCCACGCATTTTGGGGCATTCCTGTGGTTGGCGTTGGGGGCGTCCAGTCTATATTTTGGTCCGAAAACAGCGTTCCGACATAATTTTTTTGGAAAAAGATGGTCCCCCAAGATCACTGAGGCCCAGCCTGAGGTTTTTCCCGGGGTTCGCTTAGTTGGTTCCGAGCTTTTTCCCGTCATCATGATCACGGCACTTTTTCCAGGCGTCCCAGCATCCTCTTCCCACCTACCAGAAGTTTCCGCCGCGGCTTTGTGGTGAGATTCTGGACCATTTTGCCCTGTTTTGGGTGCGTGCCGATTCGGATACAAGAAACAAAAACATCAATCGTTCCGATTTACAGTAGTTGCGTCAGAACGCAAAAAATGGAAACAAAACGATGATGGAACCGTGACGCCGTGAAAATAGTTGAAAATGAGGCGTAAGACTCTTGAAACACACCGTTTGGCGGTTCGTGGGTGCTTTGGCGTTGCTGAATATGGTGAGGGGTTTGTTTTTGAAATTGACAAATATAGTTTTCCTCATCAATGTATCAGCCAGGTCCCATTTGATGGCTCTCCACTGCTTACTCTGAGCCAAGTTTCAATGTAGTTCACGGCGATTGGTTTCGTCCTAGTTTCAGTTTTAGCACTAAGGGTGACAAAACTTGTTTTCCCCCTCCGCCGCCGCACGCCCCAGCAAATAGGTATATCAATCCCAGCATCTTCATGTGCAAGCACCCAATTGAGTTAAATTATTTTTGGCGCACATGACTCAGCATGTCGGGTGCGATCCCAGAGAGTCTTGTGCCGTCTACGCCACGCAGCAGGTTAAGCTCGACTACTAGCGGACGAGCTTTGAGAGCCTCGACCTCTTCGGACCTCATGCCGTCGGGCATGCTTTGCATATCCTCTCAACAGGTGTACACGAGCACACAATGAGTGTAAGCGAGCAAGAATAAGGGACAAAATGCAAAACCTTCATTTACTCACTACATCTTTCATCACGACGAAATCTTTGAAGATTTCGATTCGTCACGTTTGATCCTCCCAAAAGAGAATATTTGGAAACATTTTACACATATATTTGCACGTGCACGTGCACATCTGTGAACACACATGCGAACATGTGTGCAGACACTTCTTATCTTAGGCATTGTCTCTGAGAACATGCCCGCCATCATAATATAAATAAATACATCTGTACACATGCGACACATACACATACGCACGGGTACTGGATCAACACACAAAGCATCATCCGATAAACATCGTTGCACGCGTAGCGAAAATATTTTCGAACGCGTCGCAACATCCAGGCTACATCACCAGTGGTTTTCACACTCATTCTCATAGTTGCGATTAGTGCCCACGCATCAAGCAATACGCCCACCCCTTTTTATGGGCCTTGCATTTTTTGCACGCCGCCGTTCGGACTTTCTTCGCCCTTTTTGCTACCGCCCCCCGCCCCTCTCCCCCCCCCTCCACTGCCTCTTGTAACTCGTGACCCGTGGGCAACATGGCATTTTGTAATGTTTGCGGCGCATCGTGCAAAGGCATTTGTAGGTCGGACTGCATGCGCGCTTGCGTTGCTTTACGTTCGGATCCCACCGTACCCACCTCTCCAACATTCATACACGTATGCACAGCATCCATGTGCATTAAATTGTGCCACCCATGCACCTTTTCAACCACCCCAAACCCGCTCTCCTCCATTGCCGCCTTTGTGTATGTATCTGGGCGTGCGTGCGTTTGTGTGTTTGTGGGGAGCGTTTGTGTGGTCGTCGCTGACGAAACTTCAGCATTCATTGACTCCTCACCTATGCTCCTGGGTTCTACTTCGAATCCATTTGAGTCAATCCGCGTCAGCTCCACTGCCTCCTCCACCTGTGCATCCTCGCACACATTCCCGTCAGTCACTCCCCGAAACCCCCACCCCTCCTCCCCATTTTTCTTGACTCGCTCGGCTGCTGCGCGTATAAACGGGCTAGCCACATTCGGTGCGACCTTGGCAACATCCAAGAACACACCACACGCTCCTCCTGCGATGCCGTCCTTGTATTCCTCAACTTTCAACATTTCGCCCGGCAATGCACTAATGGGAGAGACAGATTTGGTTGCAAAATTGGATGCTGATGTGGGGGTCAAGGTCCAATCTAACGTTTCGACGTTTGTTGTGGTTGATATAGTAGCTGAGGGAGCAGAGCAAGCGTGGAGACGATGTCGATCGCGAGGTATGACTGAGTTGAAATGTTCACCGCCAGAGTACTCGTGCATGTGATAGCTGAGCCGTAGTGGTGCTCCATTGTATGGTTGGTGGGTGTTTGGATCGGGAAACCTGTCACAATTTTCGTGCGTGTGTATGTATATATACAGAAAGTGAGCGAAGGCAGCATCGAGGTCTCACGGGATCAATTTGCATCACTGTAGGCAAGAAAGAAAAAACGATTGAAACGCAAACTAGCAATCACACAGAATCTCAGTATCGATAATTCATACCTTTTGTGTCAAAACTTGTCTTGTTTAAAAGGATAATTTTGAATCTCATAATCAAGAACTACTCTTTTCGCAAACAAGAGTGTCTCGTTTTCAGAAAGTGCGTTCAGTTTTCGAAAAGAGTAAGAGCGCTACTAGTTTGTGGTCATAAGAGATAATTTGGAATGAGCGTAGATCTAGTCGTGGGTCGTGATGATGACAATAATACTAATAATCTTGCTACTGGTTTGTGATAATCATAACAATTCAAGAGGGGTATGGTTAGTGGTAAATAGTTGTGGGTCGTGATAATAGTAACAGTGCTACTAGGTTGTCTACGGGAGGCAATATGGAATAAGTGTAGAACTATGCGTGAGTCATGATAATGATAATGTGATAATGATGATACTACAATACCGTTGCGACGACATGTCATGCCGGAAAACATGAATATTCCTCTTGAGACAGTGGCTGAGGGCAATGAGCTCATGCTGACCACCCCACATATTGCCACGCCCAATGCGGCTACAGTAACCTTCAAAAGTGTCTCTTTCGAACGACAGAAAGTTTCTGAAATGGTCTTTGTTTTTCAGCATATACGACGCAGCACACCGTCGCAGACTCCGATATGTGTGCACCTCCCGATTGCTCACCTCCTCTGTGCTGTGTGCTCTTACGCTGTGTACTTCGTGCAATAACCCCCCCCCCCCCTCACCGCCATCTTGACCACAGCTGGAGGCGTTTGCTACGCTTTGAGTAATCGCAGATTTCGCGCTTTCAGCGCTGGGATTCCGGCGCAGTTGGTCACTAATAGCTGCAAATAAACAATGTCCGTCGGGTGCTATCTCGACCAGACGCAAGCCTTCCTGCGCGAGTTGCGCTGCAAGTCCGCGCCGTTCACCTTCTTTCTTCAGACGCACCGTACCGGGGGCTTTGCTCTTCGTGTCGGTCTCTGCCCTTTTACGTACCGGCTCGCTAATGTGCGCACTCGCCGCCCTGTTGTTCGATTGTTTTGAGCTCGCGGTGTTGCTTTCGAGATCCGTGATTACCCTTTTGCCTCTTTTTTGCTGCTCGTCCGCAGCGCTC
>Ga0105051_10008462_pt1 | contig 10414 bp, 3 predicted proteins | sample FRY02_FD_78383 | JGI IMG/M metagenome (GOLD analysis project Ga0105051, IMG submission 78383) | Freshwater microbial communities from Lake Fryxell liftoff mats and glacier meltwater in Antarctica - FRY-02 (megahit assembly) | ecosystem: Environmental > Aquatic > Freshwater > Ice > Glacier...
ACCCCTCCCCCAGTACGCGACCGTTGGCCTTTGCAATGCCACCTGCAGGGGTAACCTCGGACCGCCGGCAGCTGCCCTTCGACGGCGCCAGCTTGCGGAGCCACTGCGGCTGGCATTTGACACAAGACAGAGGGGTCGGATGTTCCGTGAATTGTATTTTCTCTAAACCTACCTTACATATCATCATTTTTCTTCTTCTTCTTCTTCTTCTTCGCGTGCCATAGATTTTTGCAAGGCTCGAAAGGCGCGTGGCGCTGGATAAAATATCGGGGGCAGCGCCAGCGGCTGCTGACAAATATGACGGCTTGCTCCGTGTGCCTTGATGACTTGGACCATGCCAGTAACGGCAGCGTTGGCGACGGCGACGAAGTGGTGAGGCTTTTGTGTGGACATTTGTTTCACGAGGGTTGTGTTAGACCGTGGTTAGAATCACGAGGCACCTGCCCGTGCTGTCGACTAAGTGTTGGCTTGAGTATGTCGGTCGTGCACATGCTACACGAGTAATGCGGCAAAGCTGGGAGAGGTGGGGGGTGGAGAGAGGAAGGGGGTTCGTACCACGAGGCCTCCTCCACCGCAGTAGGATACAGTGCAATGCAAGTAGATGTTCCAGGGTGTGGAGCGAGGGTGGAAAGAGAAAGTTAGGGAACGCTCGCACTGCAACATCTGCGAGCACCAGCAGCCGCTGAGAAGCGAATGTGACATGCATCAAGACATTTTCCACGACCATCCCGTTTCAGACGTGTTTTACGTGAACATTGTTTTAATCTTGGTCATCAGTATTTGATGAATGCACACACCCGCACATGCGACTTGGATCTATTCGATTGTCGATATCACTTGGAAATCAGCACTCAGTTGCTCTCTTTCTTTGGACTCGGAGGAAAATCCCCGTGATTTGGATATTTTACCGTGACCGGACTGGCAGTCTCAGTAACCGTGACTGTGATATTGAGAACAAAGGTCTTGGTCTGCGAGTTATAACAGAGAAAAAATGAATTGTTTGTGGAAGCAAGTGTCAAGACACGCTTGGTCGCCTTTGGTTGCCAATGCAAGAGCGAGGGCGACATACTGTTATTATATCATGCAGCGACATACTCTCATTACATCACCGAGCTCAACTAGAAAAGTTCATTCTTTATCAGACGCGTCTTATATTCTTTATAAGACGCACCACCCACCTTCCACCCTTGGCAATCAGGCAACCAGCATCCGCGCACATTTTTGAAGAGAAGCAAAAATGTACCAAAGGAAGTGCGAGGCATGGAGTATAGAGGTGAGTGCCTTGTGGGGCAGGGCATTCACTACATACCTGCTGTTTAGTGCCGTGATTGCTGTGTAGTGCTGTGTAGTGCTGTCTAGTGCTGTCTAGTGCTGTCTAGTGCTGTCTAGTGCTGTCTAGTGGCGTGATTGGCAACATTTGCTGCCTAATTGACAGGCATGTAATAAGTGGATGCAATTCGCGTGGCGCAATGCAATTCGCGTGGCGCACTGAATCCAAAACCAGTTTGCCTGCCTGTAAACCCGCTATTTCGCAGATGGCGACGGGTGCTAGCAGAGTCTTCTTTTGCTGATTTAGCACATTCGGTGTAATGTGCACAATCGTGACACTGCCCTCATGCTGAGGTGCGCATACCAGAACAAGACCTAGACAGACTCAACACACATGGTACACGCACCTTTTGCTGTGCATACCAGACCAATTCCAACACAGGCCCACCAAAAACATGTATACGTATACACATCGAGTACACCTGTGAGCGTTTGCTTGCCTCTTCATCCACTAAATCAAAAATGACGACTGTTACCGGCAATGTCGCCATCTTCTCATTTCGGCTTTTTCCTGCCTGAGGAAATGGTGAAGATGACAGCTGCAAAAAGTGCTGCTGAGGATTACTTCTACTAAAATGACCCTTGTGCTGTGCATACCAGACCAACACTTTTACCCCACGTCCACTGCGTGTGTGTATATGTATACGCACGCACGTATAATCTATGCACACTGGTACATACATGTGTATACACAGATACGTCGTTGCACCAACACACACATGTACACACACACACACAAATACAAACACAAACACACGCGCCCACACACGCACAAACACACATCCACACGCATCAACACAGACACTTAGCGCGCGCGCACACACACACGCACGCAGTCTCACTCCTTGCTTTATATCCATACGCTCCTTCTATCTCTCCTTCTGTCCACTCGTTAAGATTTTTCGCGCCTTTCATCTTCATCTGAGAGATCCATGGAGAAGTCTGACGAGGATCGAGTGCTACTATCATCCGTTACATATGACTCGCTGTCAGCCACCTCAAACTCGGAGGATTCGTCAGACTGGATATAGTCATCGCCAAGGAGGACCATCTTCTGCCGTCGGTGGTCCTTTTTCTGCTGTACAATGACCTTCTGGGCAAGACGCAGCTGATCCTGCAACACTTGGAAAACGCGTTTCATTGATTCGAGCACCTCCACACACATGGCCTGAGTCTGCTCTTCGCCCCAGTCCTTGTCCCCGTCGCCCTTAACAACCATCACTAACCCAACGGCCACCACCAGAATAATGCCGGTGTTGATGAGCGCTGCGTTGCCATCGTTTGGGTCCGTGAAAGCCTGTTGTGCACAAGACAAAAGACAAGCTTTTCATGTCACTTGTCCAACAATCGTCATGTCACTTGTCATGTCACTTGCCGAACAAGCAACAGACAAGTGTGTTGCAACTTCATGTCACTTTTCATGTCACTTGTCCAACAAGTCTTGCCGTATCACCACCTAGAGACAAGAGGCCGAAACACAAAGGACACGCAAACGGAAAGCCTCTCGTCCACACACCCTTTGTGTGCCACCACCTGCACCTTGCCATAGAACATGTTTTCCTCTTTTCCGAGTCGATTCGATGTGCTCTTGTCACAGGTTGCTTCTGAAACAATAGCACAAAGGGAAGCTTTATTACACGCTTTATTACACTGGTCTATCAACAAGAGGCCATAATGATGTAAGGAAGATGAATGCGAGGCCATAAGGAAGGGCACCACAATGGATACAAAGATGTGAGAAGGAGATGCGAAAAGACAAGACAAGGAGGTATGAGAGAAGATCAAGGGGCCTCACCTGAAATCCAACAAAGATGAAGGCATGGAGGACGATGACCATAAGCATCAGCCCAATCACACTGAGCACAACAGCGGCATGCGAGAGGCCATTTTGAGCAAGAGCCAGCTCGGTATTGCCATCAAGAACACCTTCAATAACGCGTTTCGGGAATTTGTCGCCAAGCTTACTCGCGAAAATAACGATTCGTTTGCTGACTTGGTGCGCCACACGGATTCGAAAACGCATGAGCTTGCCGTAATACGTCGCTCCTACCGCCACCATGCACACGGCCGATACCGCATATGGGGCGAGCAGGGTGGGCTTCTGCAGCACACCCAGGAAAATCCAGGTGGCGTTGAGCAGCAGCATCCACAGCGCAATCGATACAAAAAAGGCGAATGTTGCGTAAAAGACGTGGCGCAGAATGCGTGCAGGGAGTGCATAGGGGAGTCTAAGGTAGTATTGCGAGAGCTCAGCCACGTACACCAACGTCAGAAATAACACGCCGAGATTGAGCAGATTGGAAATTGGCTCGGGCTTGCCATAGCATTTGCCCTGCGCAACCACATTCTCGCAGTGGTACGCCTTAAAGCCAGCCTCCCAAGAGGTCGAAACGTAACTAATGTACAAGACAGGGCCGGCAAGCAGACCCAGGTGCAGCAAAATAAGCGACATCTCTACAAATATCGAGTTTTGTGTGTCCACCAGGCCGACAGAGTAGTCGACTACGTAAAAAAACGAGGTGCGTGCATCCATTTCTTGAAAAACCTCAGGCGCAAGCTCAAGTTTTTCCTCCTTCTCGTAGTAGGTCATCTTCTCGATGCGAGTCTGTTCGTAGATGTTGAGCAAGGTATTTTCGCGCCGAATCTTCGTCGCGCGTAGCTCGGTCAAGAAGGCGGTGAAGGCTTTCACTATGCTATACAGCAAAAGCGACGCGAGAACTGCTGGCAGAAAGACACTCAGCAATACAATCAGATAAAGAATTGGCCCATCTCCCGTCCATGGGTTGATTTTCGAAAATCCGAGCTGATTTGTCGCTGGATCCAGCACAAACTGACTTGGAAGTTCTGCCAACGGGACCCATGCAATCAAGCTACCAAAAGGAAATGGGTTTGCGGGCAGCTCTGGCGGGAAAAACTGTAGAGTTCTCGAGAAGAGCTGTTGGATTGCGATGATGCGCTTTGGTATCAGCGGGTCGCCCTCTTTCAGGACAGGCGGACAGAAGCCTGGACGTAGACGGGTTTTCCCAGCCGCCTTTTTCGGGTTGAGAAATCCGTTTGATACTACTTCCAAGAAATAATCGGGTAGGACAAGGAAGCGCACAGAGGAAATCCACAGCAAGGTACCGAGCGAACGAGAAGGGGCACCCGGACCTGCGGCGCGTAACCAAAACCAATCGACAGCTGGTGCTTGGGCACCACCAGGATGAAACATGACATCAAGTGCCAATTTGTCGCCGTAGTTGAAATCCAAAGCAATGCTTGACATTGGATTTTTCTCTGGAAAGTTTCCTTTGTACGAGTGAAATGCACTTGGATTGGCCGCCTCGGCCGCAAAATCGTACTTGACGCTGTCGGGATTGTAAATCTGGACGCTGTGGTCGAGCGCAGCCAGAGACATTTGGCCCGAAGCGCTTGTGAACCACCACTGCTGTTCAAGCTTGCCGTCACTCCATTGTCCACATTGGGGCATTGAACATTTTGTTGCGGGCACGCACGTCCCACATCTGACTGTGTTTGGATAAGGGAAGAGATCTGCTCGTGAGTAGCCACCACACAGAATCCGACAACATTTCCCCTCATCGCTGCACTTGCCTTCAACTCCCTTGAAGCCATTGAAATCGAGGTCCTCAGGATCCACCATGTCACACGAAGGTTTGCAAAGACACTGGGGAGTCTCTATCAAAGTGCATGCCTCAGTAACGCAGTCTGGCACATTTAGAATCTTTTTGCAAACAGACAAAAGATTTCTCCGTCGGTAGTAGCGATCAAACAGCCTAAAATCCGTCTCTGTTTGTGCAGAAGGACCAACATTGCCGCTGTCTTGCATTGGCACATACTCACAGACCTCATTACACGACGAATCGACAAAAAGTGTGGCAGCTGTCAAGCACATCAAGTTTGCAGATTTCTGCCAGAAGTGAGCCGTAGTCATGCCCGACGTGGTGACTGACATGTCCGCAGTCATACTGTTGAAGGTAGCGAAGGGGGTATAGGAGACATTGGTCGCCAAGAGGGATCCATGCATCACGTCATACTTCAAGTGTTTTGCTGTCACGTTGTCGAGACGAGCAGTCATGCGCTCCCCCGTCATTATGAACTCGTTGGCGCCAAATTCCAGACCGAAAAAACGCGTGTCCTCGTCCATCGGGCCAGATCGAACAGTTGTGAGGTTGTTGCCAATTGCATTGATCGTGGTAGTTGGGACAACGAATCTATCCGGGATCAGAATTTCAACATTGCAGTAGAAGTTGGTGTACTTTTCAGCAGGGTTTCGCTTATTGTTGAGGATGAAGCGAACACCTGGATCGCATGCTTCCTTCTCCAGCACAATTTCTGCGTGTCGGAAAAACGCAAACCTGATTTGCACTGCGTCAATCTTGGACGTCGGGGCTTTGTAGTTGCGGGTTGGCATAAAACGAAGGTTGCAGTTATCCAGATCAAATGTCATTGACGTGACAGAGTCTAAATAGATTTCATCTTGGAAATGGAAGGGCCCGCTGGGCGCAATGAATGCACCACTGAGCATCAGACCGGCAATAAGCACTGTAATGACCAACGCAAAGAAGAGCACGTAGTTTGCACCTTCAGGCGGAATCAGGTAAAGCTTCCGGCCATGGTACGTGATATCAAAACGTTTCTTTTTGAGGAAGACGACCAGAGAACCGTGTCGACGTTGCAGCCATCGCACCATTGAATACACAAAGTATACGATTATCAAAAATACAGCCGCTGTCACACCAATGATGACCAATAATTGCGATGGCGGGTTGCGGCACTGGCGGTATGCAAGGTTGCCTGGGAAAGGCAAGGAAGGATCCGTCGCGCACGTCTCAAATAGAGGACTACCTCCCTTTTCAATCATGCATTTCCCAGCACCGCCACAGAAGCTGGGACACCATCCGCAGCCATCGCCGTGTGGTCTGGCAGCAAATTCAGAAGCACCGTTGCACGTGGTACAATTCGAGAATTTACAAGCAGCAGCTCCTCCGACAAGCACATCGACTGTGGCACGAGTCAGACCGGGAATACTTGGATTCGATTCATCCACACCTTCTACTTGCCGGGTAGCGAGATTGTAATAGCCACAGCCCAAGCAAGACCACGGACCAGACCAGTCGCTGCCCTCCCTCACCTTGATACGTGCACACTTTGATGTCACACCTTTGCACAATACAGCATCTCTTTGCTTAGGCTCGCCCCTGCACCCAGGCAGGCACTGGTTAGGGCGAGTGCGCACATCAGAGCATGTAATAAGGCCTCCCGGAAGGAATTTGATAACAGAATTATCTGCGCCGACAGCCTTGCCACATACGAATTTATTTTCGAGAGAAGACCCAAAAATATTTTGGCAAAAGGCACGATTGCACTTGTATGGAGATTGTCCGAATCTGGGAGTACAAATTCCGAAATTATTATTGTCCACAGCCACAATTTGAAAAGGAGCAGGTCCCGAATAATCGTCTGTGGCGTCGAAAAAGATCCGTTCCATCAAGGCGTTGATGTCCCGCATTTTACCTCGCATCTGAAGATTGAGCATTTCGTCCATGTCGACCCACTGATAGAGGCCAACAGTGCTGAAAATGTCATTGATCGTAAAAGCTCCAGCATTTTTCCTTCCAATTTTCATGTTGACCGTGATATTGCCAAAGGGAGTTTCGTTCATATCAACATCATCAAATATGATATTGTTTGACAATTCTGGATATTCAGCATAGCGCGGCCGAATGTTGGGAATCGATGAAAGGTTTGCTTCCTTACATTCAAGTGCTCTTCCCAAAGGCCAGGGATCTGAAAATCCATATTTCATCCAGTCGTTTTTACAGTATACTCCCTTTGTGTAACCCAATGGAGGCACAGATGAACAAGCGCATTTCCCGATGCTCGCGTCACATTTACACCCTTGACCGCCCGGGAAAAGAATGGACGGATCATCATTGATTGCGACTACCCCGATGGGCAGTTGAGTCTCATCTGTCAGTGGGGCCTGCAAGCCAATATCAGTATATCCATCATCAGAGACCCAGGCAGTCAGCATATCGTTTCCAGCCCAATCTTGTTTGCCGACATACCTCAAAAAGCCCTGTCGCATTGCTAGCTGCAGCTTCGGTAACCGTGCCCGGATCCATATTTTGCTCTGGTTCTTGGCACATTCTATTTGGTCGGCACACGGCTCAATTGCAGGTTTTGGAGCTCTGATGTCGGCCACTGAAAGATTGGTCATGAAGGTAATACCCCTAATCAACTGGCGTGTCGGGGGAGGAAAGAAACTAATTTTCCCGACTCTCACTTCGAGGGCCACTAGAACCTCTGAAGGCAGACCCCGCTCTGACACCAACTTCATTTTTGTGCAGAGTTCCGGGCAGCGTTCTGCAATGCAACATCCGACAGTGGGGTCAGCAACCACACTACCACATTGACCAGCGCATCTGGGATTGACGTTTGAACTTCGGAGCTCAGCTTCCTCAGCATCCACGTCTGCAATCCACAATCGATCCGGCATGATGGTGAATTCGGTGTCTTCATTCACGTCAATCCTGTCAAGGCTCGGGTTGATAGCAAAGAGTCGCTCGTCATCTTTCACCTCAACTAAACTGACAGTTCCGTCAGTCTTCAAGTCCACACACTCAGCATTCTGCAATCGGCCGATGACTGGAGGATCGTTGATAGGCAGCACCCTAATAGGAATGACCAGTCTGTCAGTGTATGTTATGATGGGTGCATCACCGATGATACCATTATCTGACACCTCAACAACAAGTTGCTCGGTGTACCCGTAGCCAGTATTGAAGTCCTTATCGCTCAAGTAGGTCACGTTGGAAAGCAGCCTATTGATATCAGGAAAGCGGCCTTCAAGAGCCAGCATCTTAGCGCAAGCACGACCTCCATAGCAGTGTGGATCCTTCCCTGGCGTCGTGTCAGAGTAGCAGGGAGCACTTTCAGTTGCTTTACATTGCGGGTCGGTGCATCGTACAGCATGCAGCCCATCTTTGTCCTGTCCATAGTCCTTCAACCGAATGGTGCACCCTCCCATGTCGAATGACTTGTCCAAGTTGCAATCCGCGCCGCCCAGCACCGCCTTGTTTGTAGCTCGATTAGCATACTCCGGTCCAAATCTGAGAAACTCTTCATTCACAAATAAACACCCGTGTGTTACCGTCAAATTGACCATGAAACCCAAAGATTCACCAAAGACAAGTCTAGGATCATTAAACCCAAAATTTGACTGATCAGGGTCCGTGACGTTGATTCCGTACTTATTTGCTGCCGGATTGTTGATAATATTGTACGGTACATCTTCGTAAATATCGTTGATCCTTGGCGGTCCAGACAGTTTAGGCTTATTGTTGACAGCAAGAACAACTATAGGCAGACTCTTTGTGACGGTTTTGATATCGCGATAGCCGCCGCCCGAGTTGCCCATATCGTTGGCAGTCACGTGTAACACATCAAAGTCATTGGCATCGATCTTGAAGGTGGTAGGGTCTCGCTCCTCCACAGGCAGTCGATAGAGACGATTGTAGAATGGGTAGTAGGGATTGTACGTCAAATATCGAAGACCACGAAGCGCTAAGATTGCTAAAAGTTTTTCCGCATAAAATTCAATTCGAGTGCTGCCTCTGCCGGCCATTTCGTTATTTTCAAAACTCTTCGGGTAAAAGATGAGCTGGTCCAGAATGCGTGCATCTTTCGTTCCCTCAAATCCGTACAAAGTGCTGGAACATTTTTTAAATTCTTCCCCAGGAAGTCTGTGAGTGCAGGGCTGCCCATAGCCAACTTGCATATCGACTGAGGCGATACCACTTTTGGTGTATGGACCACATATGGGATAATGCTTAGCACATCCGCACTTGGAACCCTCCAAAACAGCCTGGCAGTCAGAATCAGAAGCGCAATACTCATCAACATCTGCACAGCAGACCCTGTCCGTCACATGAAATATGGAGTCCTCCGCCGGCGCTGAATATCCCGAGGTGCATCCGCAAAACTGATCTCTTTCAAAGGGATTCCCAAAGGCTGAACAATCCGCATCAACAGAGCAAGTAGAAGTGAGATTTCCGCAGCATTTGCACGTCTGCCCAGGAATACAGCGTTCAAAGGAGACCTCTAGACAGTCAGAATCGTCGGTGCACCGCTTTGAAAGAGATGACGTGAATGGCAGTGGCCTCATTGGAAGTGCCCCGCATGTTTTGTTGAGATTGTCGAGCGCTTCTACCAACTCAGCAATGTATTTCGTGTGCGCGGGTTTGGTGATGTTCAAGTGCAGACGGTACTGTCCCTCTGCCCCACATGTGTTACTCAAAAGGCACTTGCAATTGCCTTCTTCACCTTCGGGACATTTGCTCAGCCACAGCTTCGAGAGCTCTGGCGTCGTTTCTTGTGCGCACAATTGCTGCAGATCTTGGCCTTGATACGTGCATTGTCCAATCTGAGGCTCTACGAGCATCACCCAACTAGAATTAAACTGAGGAGTGCTGCGTGCTTTGAAATCGTTAGACCACGGTGCAGCTTGAGATAGCTCCACCCTTACTTCTGTGGCATTCCAGTCATCAACATACCCCGACAGCCCGCGAGATTCACCATCGGTGATTACAAGCCGCAATCGCGGCTGCCATCCTCTGGATGGCATTCGTGATCCTGAAATGGGGTTTATCGAAGTACGAGGATTGAAATTCTTCAACTCATGTGCCAGAACCGGATCGAGATGCGTAATATGAGCTGCAAGAAGGATGCTTGTGTTGCTAGTACCCATCTGTGTTTTGCCTTGGGCCATCGCCGAACAAGTATGGAAATCCCAAGACCCCCGACATGGCTTGCCAGCTTTTGACGGCACACTGCCTTGACCACAAGTATACTTGCCAGGTCGGTAGATTGTTTCCTCGGCAGCACATGCATAATTTGAGATGTAGTTAGATCTAATGCTTATATAGACCTGCGAACCGTTGGCGACAACATAAAGGTCGCGGGCATCACTATTGAGATAGAGTAGGCCACGTCCCTTATCGTTGCCGAAGCCCTTCAATTCGGCAGTGATGCGTAATCTGTTCTTGTAAAATGTGTTGTGTTTAATCGACAGCCAATCGAGAAG
>Ga0105051_10008463_pt1 | contig 10414 bp, 10 predicted proteins | sample FRY02_FD_78383 | JGI IMG/M metagenome (GOLD analysis project Ga0105051, IMG submission 78383) | Freshwater microbial communities from Lake Fryxell liftoff mats and glacier meltwater in Antarctica - FRY-02 (megahit assembly) | ecosystem: Environmental > Aquatic > Freshwater > Ice > Glacier...
ATATTAAAACTTAAAACCTTCATTTCAAATAGTTAATTTAAATAGTTAATTTAAATAGTTAATTTAAATAGTTAATTTAAATAGTTAATTTAAATAGTGATTTAAATTTAAATTTAAATTTAAATTTAAATTTAATTTTAATTTAATTTACTATATAAATTTAACCCCAAAGGATCATTTTAATCTTATTTATTTATTTAATTATCACTTTCGTTTTCCAACATCTCCTTATTCTGCTTCTTTCGAAGTTCGGCAGCCTTTAGCATACTTTCATGAGTCTTCTTAACCCACGAACTAGGACGCTTCTGCTTAGTACGGACTTCAACCTTCTTCTTCTTTTCAAGTCCGTTACCTTCACTTTCGTTACTTTCGTTACCTTCACTTTCGTCTCCGTTACTTTCGTTAATCTGATTATCCTTCTTCCACTTTTCCATTTTATCACTAGACAATTTACTCTCTGCCGTCTTTTCCTTAATCTCAAAGGCATCAACAGCATCCGCATACTCATCTTTCTCCAATCCGTTTGCTACCCTTTCAGCATCCTGTTCCTCAGTTAGTTCAATCACTTACTTAAAATCATTATCAGGTTCAGAGTCACTAACATCATCCTCTCCTTCAAATTTCTCCCAACTCTTACTATGTTTAAAACAATACTTAAACTTTGCTCCTTCTGGGGTCATCATCCGGCCAGTTTGTTTACAATTTGAACCATTTGCGCAGATTGCATTACATTCTGCAGTATCCGGACTAGGTTCTACAACTTCCTCTTCCTCTTTGGGGATGTGGGTTTTGCAATAATCCTCACCATCGACTGCATATTTCTTACAATCAGTACCAGTCTTAGTTTTACCACTGCACTTAATCCTATCAACCTTTTCCTTCTTAGGCTTCTTTTCTTTTACAACCTTCGCTTTAGCTCCTTTCGCACCCTTTGCGGTATCTTTAACACCAGGAAGATTCATTATTCCAGTTGCTACGTGTACCATACACTGATTGAAAAGTTCAATTAGTTTAATTTGTCCTTCTGCGTCAATGTTGTAATTAGAACAAAACTCTTCAACACGATACATTTGAGTATTCGCTTCAATGTCCATTCTTAATTAATTAATGTTTCTAAACTTTAAATTTGATTACTTTTTTAACTTGGTGAAATTTTTAACTTATTTACTTTTTTAAACGCTGATGCGTTAAAGTTTGAAAAAATTTGAAAATTTTTTTAATTTAAATTTGGGGTAAAGTTAAACAAAAATGCAGTACCAAGCTCCAATTCCTTCTTTTTTAGAATATGTTTAGAAGTTCCGACTATTTCAGTATAGTCGCTTAGGGTTGGACTATTGTCAAGCAAATATTTCATGGCAATGTAATAGCTTGTAACACAAAGTGTTTTAAATTGACTACCTTTACTATTATTACTATTAATCCCCAAATACTTTTTAATATAAGCTTTAGCAACTAAAATTATATTTTCTTCATTGTAATTATAATAAGTATTAATTTTTTTGTCAATGACAGTCATAATCCTAGATACAGAACTTTCTACCGAATCGTAACTAACACTCATACTTACAATTATTATACTTACAATTATTATTATTATTGTCGATGTTTGTAAAACGCTGACGCGTTTATTAAATATTGTAATTTCGATTAAAGTTTTGAAACTAAATTTTCAACCGTTTCTTCTTCTTCGTACTGATATTGGTACTGACAATCAGGATCTTCTTCATCGTCGTCATCACATTCCTCCCACTCACCCCACTTTACTACTTCTTCGTCGTCATCTTCGTCATCATCTTCTTCGTCATCATCTTCGTCATCGTCTTCGTCATCATCGTCTTCGTCGTCGTCTTCGTCGTCTTCTTCGTCGTATTGGTATTGGTACTCACAATCCGGATCCTCTTCGTCATCATCGTCACATTCTTCCCACTCTCCCCACTCTTCAACGTTATTATCTTCAACGTTGTTATTTTCTTGAACCATTTTATTAATTTATAAAGATATTTAAATTTATTTACTTTTTTAAACACCAAAGTGTTAATGTATTTTTATTTTTGTTTTTTTAATTTAAATTTAAATTAAATTTAAATTTCATAAATTAGAAGATTAGATTGGAAAGCAAGCTGTACAAAGGTTTGGGTTCCACCTATATCTATACATCTTAGTTTTACCTGAAGAGAACCACTATTATATGTATTATAGGTAGTTTCAAGAAGATGGTGTCTTAATGTAGTTGGTGTAAACCCTTTAGTCCCAATAGCTAAATTTGCAGGATGCGTAACCCATTGAATTTGGTTACTTTGTGCGTCAGTAAGGTAAGATGCTATTAAATCTGCCACAAGAATGTACGATTTATTAGCTTGAAGGTTGAAATATCTATTTGATGTTGATGTTATTAAATTACCTGTTGTTGCCGTAAAAAGATTAATTACGTCCGTATCAATAGAAACATTTTGAAATCCTTGAATTAGTGCAGTGAAAAATCCTTTCTTAGCCTGAAGTGCCGTAACCCGCGTGTCAAGAGTAACTGTTGTTGCTAGTAAAGTATTTACTGTCGTGTTTAGGCCACTTACGGTTGTATCAAGACCACTTACGGTACCTTCAAGTGTACTTACGGTACCTTCAAGACCACTTACGGTACCTTCAAGTGTACTTACGGTACCTTCAATACCACTTACGGTTGTTTCAAGTGCACTTATTGTTGTATTAAGGGTATCTATATTAGTTGAAAGGGTAGTTACATCATTTGAAAGAGTAGTTACGTTTGTTGATAGTGTATCTACGTTTGTTGAAAGTGTATCTACGTTTGTTGAGAGTGTATCTACGTTTGTTGAAAGGGTCGTTACATTTGTTGAAAGGGTACTTACGGTTGTATCAAGTGCTGTAAGTTCTGTATCAAGTGTTGTAACTTCAGTTGATAAAGTTCCTACTGTAGATGTTAATGCTGTTATTTCTGTATCGATGGTATCTACGGAAACTTCAAGTGCCGCTACGGCAATTTCAAGTGCTAATATCTGTTCTTCTATGGGTGTTATAGCACCACCAACTAATATTTCAATTTTAGCAATATTAACTTCCATGGAAGAAAATTTAACAGAACCTGGTATTAAAGGTGGTGTTGAAATAGGAATTACAGGCATGTTATTACATTTAATTTATATATTAAATTTTATATTTTATTTCAAAAATTAAATTTCATAAATTAGAAAACTAGTCAGGTATCCACAGTCTATGTTTGACTGACTCCCACCTATATCTATACATCTTAGTTTTACCTGTAGAGAGTTACTGTTATATGTATTATAATGTGTCTCAAGAAGATGAGCTCTACCCGGAGTTGGTGACCAACCTTTAGTCCCGATGATTGTATTAGCGGGATGCGTAACCCATTGAATTTTATTACTTTGTGCGTTAGTAAGTGTGAATGATATGAAATCTGCCACAAGTATATATGATTTATTAGCTTGAAGGGTGTACACTGTACGGTTAGAAGTTATTAAATTTTCATTAGCAACAAACATATTAATTATATCTGTGTTGGCCAAAACAGATTGAAATCCAAAAAGTTGTGCAGTAATATAACCCTTATTGGCCTCTAGTGCAGTAACCTCTGCATCAAGAGTTCCTACCGTAGTTGAAAGAGTAGTTACAGTACCCGTAAGAGTAGTTATTGTTGTATCAAGTGTACCTACTGTTGTATTAAGCGTACCTATCGTACCCGTAAGAGTAGTTATTGTTGTATCAAGTGTATTTACTGTTGTATTAAGGGTATCTACATCTGTTGAAAGAGTTCCTACCGTACCAGAAAGTGTACCTACTGTTGTATTAAGTGTACCTACATTTGTTGAAAGAGTACTTACGGTTGTATCAAGTGTACTTACTTCCGTTGAAAGTGTAGTTACGTCTGTTGAAAGTGTACTTACGGTTGTATCAAGGGTTGCTACTGTACCAGAAAGAGTTGTAACTTCTGTTGTAAGGGTTGTTATTTCTGTATCAAGTGTTGTGATCTCTGTTGATAAAGTTCCTACGGTAGCAGTGAGTGCTGTTAGTTCTGTATTTAGGGTATCTACGGAAACTTCAAGTGCCGCTACGGCAATTTGAAGTGCTAATATCTGTACTTCTATGGGTGTTAGAGCACTCCCAACTATGGTTTCTATTTTCGCAATATTAACTTCCATGGAAGAAAATTTAACAGAACCTGGTATTAAAGGTGGTGTTGAAATAGGAATTACAGGCATGTTATATTACATTAAATTTATATTTTTTTCAAAAATTAAATTTTATATTTTTTTCAAAAATTAAATTTTATTAAATTTCAAAAATGAGAATACTAGAATCTACACCCATTTGCATAGACGGATCACTTCCACCCACATTAACACATCTTAGTTTAACCTGAAGAGAGTTACCATCATATGTATTGTATATAGCTTTAAGAAGATGGTTATATCCAGATACAGGTGAGAACCCTCTTGTCCCTAATAACGTGTTTGCAGGACTTGTAGACCATTGTAACTGGTTAGCTTGGGCAAACGGGATTAAAATAACAACAGGGTCGCAAACCAAAACATATGATTTATTAACTTCTAGAGTGAATACTGTACCATCAGATGTTATTAAATTATTACTTACAGTCGAAAAAGAAACAACGTCTGTATTGTTATTAACGTTTTGTAGGACCGTAAGTTGTGCAGTAATAAACCCTTTGTTAGCTTGAAGTGCCGTAATTTCTGTATCCAGTGTACTCGTATTAGTAGAAAGAGTCGTTACATTTGCATCAACTGTATCTGTGTTTAATGAAAGAGTTACTACGTTTGTGTTAAGGGTATCTACATTTGTTGAAAGAGTAGTTACGTTCGTTGAAAGAGTACCTACGTTCGTTGAAAGAGTACCTACATTAGTTGAAAGAGTTCCAACTGAAGTTGCAAGGGTAGTTACGTCTGTATCAAGTGTACCTATGGTTGTATCAAGTGTACTTATAGTTGTATCAAGTGTACCTACGGTTGTATCAAGTGTGGTTATGGTTGTATCAAGTGTATCTATAGTTGTATCAAGGGTACCTACGGTTGTTGAAATAGTACCTACATTTGCAGTGAGTGTTGTAAGTTCTGTATTAAGGGTCGTAACTTCTGTTGATAAAGTTCCTACAGTGGATGTTAATGTATCTATGTTTGTATCTAGAGCTGCTACGGCAATATCAAGTGCCGCTACGGCAATTTGAAGTGCTAAAATCTGTTCTTCTATAGGTGTTAAAAACCCTTCAACCATATTTTCAATTTTAGCAATATCAGTTTCCATAGATAATAAATTAGCAGAACCTGGTATTAAGGGTGGAGTTGGAAGAGTAGGCATATTATATAATGTTTATGTTTTAAATTTGTTAATTTGTTAAAATAATTGTTAAAATAATTTAGTTCTTCTAGTCCAAATATTCATTAAATTTCCATTTTTATCAGCCTTCTTTTCTTTTCTATAAAATCTAGTATAACATTGTACGACTCCTTTAGTTTTATTATATTTATTTGGAAAAGCTTTTGGAAAAGTTGTAAAGGTCATTTTTTTAGGAATGTTTTGTGGAATTGTTTTCAAAACGTTTCTTAATTTAGAATCGGTAAGATGTTTTTTGTCAAAACGAAAAGTGTATTCGTCACCGCTTCGCGGCGGCGCCGTCGGCGCACACAGATCTATAAATAATTGATATAACCAACAATAATTTAATACAGACTGTCTAACCCAAACACAACAAGGATGATTTATATGAGTAGATTTATATATAATATTTTCTAATTCTTTATTTTTTAAACCCCATTTTTTAACTTTTCTTTTTCCAGTACAGTCTGTATATTCTTCTCCGTCCAAAACTCGATGAGCAGTAGATAAAATTTGAGCATATTCGATTATCATTTTTCTAACATGTTTATCAATATGAAATTTTGCACAGTTTTTTGTTATTAAACTTAGAAAAAAAATGTTCATATTACAAAATATTTATTTAAAGATTTATTATACAAAATATTAAAAATCCCGAAGGATTATTTAATTTTTTTTATTTATTTATCTTTAAAATCAATATCATATTTATTTATCTTTAAAATCAATATCATATTTATTTATCTTTAAAATCAATATCATCAGCAACAGTAAGAAAGATACCATCTTCTCGAATAGCTTCAATAACTTCTCCAATATGACTATTAGTAAACATCCAACCTCCAAGTGCCTTATTCCATTTTCCTCCGTTTTCACTCAAAGTATTCTTAATAGGAAATGTATCGCCCGTAACCAAAATCCCTTTTTTATATTTGTCCATCATAACCTTCCCATCACCCTCTTTCTTAACATACTCTTTTAAAGAATTGTTTGAAGTAGAAGATTCTTGTTTAGCTTCGAGTTTTTCAAGACGTTTATTGATATTCTCAAGCATTGTTTTAATTTCTTCCATTGTATAAATAATGTTGTCAGTAATTTTGTAAGTAATTAACGTATATAATTTAAAGTATATAAATTTTTGAAAAAAAAATATTTCTATTAATTAATGGAACTAAGAAGATCACCCAGGTTTACAAATAATGAAGCTAACCCCTATAACCCCGATATAAGAAGAAGATCTCCCAGATTTACAAATAATGAAGATAACCTTCCTTCTTTTACCGTATTTGACAGAGACGAAGAAGATGAAAACGAAGAAGATGAATTTGATGAAGAAGATGGGTTTGAATTTGAAAACGAAGGTGAAGAAGATGAAAACGAAGAAGATGAATTTGATGAAGAAGATGGGTTTGGCCAAGATTATAAGCCAAGTAGTAATAGATGTTCTTTGGAAGACAAAATGTTGGTAGATTCAATAATGGATGATCTTAAACTTGATTATTTAAATCAGGGGGATGAAAATTTAAAAGATTTCTATAAAACAATTTTTTCCGAAACTTCAAGAAATTCTAGTTCTTTTAAGAAATTAATAGGAAGTAGGACAAAAATAGATTTTGAAAATATATCTTTGGCAGACCCAACTTTAATGTTTATGTATACTGATCTTCAAACCGAAATTACAAAATATGTGTATGTAATAATGAACCCTTTCAAAGAATGGATAGGAAATATTAAAAGGGTTGATGACATTTTTACTTTTAGACAAAGTAGGGCAATCCAACCTTGGATGTTAGATACAGAATGTGTTAAAAAGTGCGAAGATTTAGAAACTATGTATTATGAAAAAAATATAGAAATGATAGAAGCTATGAGTCTAAAAAATGTCAGTGCTAAAGTTGTAAATGATCTTTTAATGGAAACTATTATGTTAGGAAGAAGTTATATCCAATGTAGAAAAGATTGTAGATCAGAAATTGATAAAGAAGGAGTTGTTGCTTCTGCTGCTAAAGCTATTCAAACAATAACAAGATTTAATCAAATAAGTATGAGTACATCTTTTTGGTTAGTTTCGAGTTTTAGTTATTATTACATGTATCAATCGTATTTAATGACATTTTATTTAGGAAATATTGGTCAAATGCACGAATCCGTTTTAGAATATTTAAGTAATACAAATATTATAACTAATTTGTACAACAAAGGTAAAAAACTCAATCAAAGTCAGATGAGTTCGGTTATTTATAATTTTATGACCCAAACTTTCTCAATCGAATCAGACATTTTTGCTTTATATTATCAAACGTTTGGCTCCTATAGCGGTGTAGCAGGAGTAGAATTAACCTCTTCTCAAATTGATTTTATTAGAAATCAAATGATGGCTACTGTAGAAATAAATAGACAAATAACTCCAGATTCAGTTGACCAGATAAATCCAGGAGTAATGGGATGGATAGGTACTCAAGTACGTAAAGCATTATTTAGAGTTGAAGAGGGGGGAGAAATGATTACAGGAAGACAAGATAGGGTTATATTTAATGGGTTTTTTAGAAGATATATTGAAAGAATAGAAAATTTTACCATTGGGTCTAAAACTAGAGCTCTTTTTACAGCCACTACTTTATTTTCCCAGTATCTATCTTATAAAAATTTAAATGTATTAATGGGTTGTATAAACGGTAATTTAGCAAGTAAACTACAAATAGTTATAGCTGCGGCAGGTCAAATGATAAATTACGGTTATGGACATTTAGATTCTTTAGTCTCTTACGTTTCATCCTCACTAATTTTATATTTTCTAAGTATTTTTATATTTTACATTGGTAAACATTTAATAACTAATGAAAATAAGTCTACTAAACAAATATTATATGATGCAAGCAAAGAGACTGTATGGAAAAGTATTCCAACTGTAACCAATCTAGTTAATATGGGTGAAGATATGGTACAATTACTTTACGTAGGTGGAAAAAGAGGTGTTGTTAGTTTAAATGATTCTAGAAAGAAAATTAATTATTGTGGAATGTATGATGGGAAAAAATTAGAATTATGTAACAAATGTGTTAATGATTTTAATCTTAAAGACCCAGAAAGTATTGAAAGGTGTATACAGAGAATTATAAAAACTTCAAGTGTACAAGATATGAGTTATAAACAAATTATAGAAGCTTGTAGAAAGAAAGGCTTTAAAGGAGCACAATTAAGTTATTGTATTTTACAACTAAAAAGAAATAAACAGTATTTTGGGTCTGTCCGAAAGGGGTCGAAGAAAACCAGGAACCGAAAAAGGTCTAACCGAAAAAGGCCTAACCGAAGGTCAAAGAAAAAGACTCGAAGACAATAATGTTACAATAATGTTTTAAATGCAGTAACTAAGGCTGCATAGTCTGAAGATAATGTATTATAGTTAGCAGCACTTGTTACATAAAATCTACCAAAATTTTTAGTTCTGTTTAGATTAAAATAGTATGGTAACAATGTTTCGTCTGCTTCACCTGTTGATATACTAGCATAATGATTTCTGTCTGAAGCATATAATTGATAATTAGCTGGTGTATAATTAATAAGTGATGATGAAGCACCTTCTTGATTTATTACACATGATACACCTGTATAAGTAGCTAAATTTTCATAAAGAGCTACACCTGGGTTTAATATAACTGTTAAATTTGGATTAAGAGATAACACATAATCAATTAGTTCTGTATAGTATTCAAAATCATCTGGATCATTAGATACTTCATCTAAAAATATACCTCCCCCAACCCAAAGATTCCAATTATTAGCTATATAACCAGCAATAACAGCTTTTACAGTTGCTAAACTTCTTGCACCATACTGAGTATATGTATAACCATAAATATTAGTAGCTGACCATGAAGTACTAGCAGCAGTTTGTAAAGCATTAAGGCCACCAATCCAATCTGAGTTGGCAGCTGATAAAGCATCATCGCCATTATTTGGATTAATAATTACATCTACACGTCCTAATAATGATAACATAGAAGCACCAACTGTAGTATAATCGGTGTAAGGGTTTGATGGATAAATATAAATAGGGACTATCAAACGATCTCTTATATTAGAAATAGCTTGTGCTACTGACGGAGAAACATACTGAAGAGTAGCAACGTTTGACGTAATATCTGTTACTGTTAAAACTTGGCCTAAAGTTGGTGTAACCGTAGGCCATATATATTCAGTAATATTTGAATTTTTAATTGAAAAATTACCAGAAGTATTAACCGAAAGATTATTACTAACAAGTTCATCAGCATATATTAATTTAAAATTACCACTTGGTGGAATGGTAGGAGGGGTAGCAAGTTTATTGGTTAGTGACATTTTATTTATATTAATATAAAATATATTAAAATTTTGTTAAAATTTTTAACAAAATTTTAATAAACCCGAAGGTCAAGTAGAAAATAATTACTTTAAAACTATTTCACTACGTTCAACTTGTAATGCAAATCAACGTTTTCTTCTTTTAAATCCTTTGCCAACTCTTCAAAATTATCATTACTAGTAAAAATCCAACCATAATTCTTCTTGTTCCACATTCCTCCAAACTTTTTAATAATACTACGATACTGATAACTATCACCCACAAGAATATACTCTTCTTCTAAATTTTTCATAGTAAGATACTTACCCCTTTTCTTTTTACCAGTTTTATTATCAAACTTTTGGTTCATATTTCTAAAATCGGAAAGTTGTTTATTTGCCATAGACGTAATATAATCATCACTTTTTTCGTCATTAAATATAACACACCCCGTTTTTTCTGATTTTGGAACATACTTAGATTTAAACATAGACTCTTGTTTACTGTTACTATTAATCTTTTTATTATTCAAGTCATCCAATTTTAAATCAAGGTTAGATAATTTAATCATCATCATAGAATACTCGATACTTTCATCATCACTTAGGTTATCCAAATCTAGTTCCTTAATTTTTAACTCAATTTCATCCTTTTCATCTTTAGCTACAACAATATTTTTATCAATAGTAGGCATAAACTTAACCCCCTTGGTACCCGTCTTGG
>Ga0105051_10008464_pt1 | contig 10413 bp, 2 predicted proteins | sample FRY02_FD_78383 | JGI IMG/M metagenome (GOLD analysis project Ga0105051, IMG submission 78383) | Freshwater microbial communities from Lake Fryxell liftoff mats and glacier meltwater in Antarctica - FRY-02 (megahit assembly) | ecosystem: Environmental > Aquatic > Freshwater > Ice > Glacier...
ACGGACCGTATCCGGCCTCTGGGACCTCATCGGCAAGCTCGTCGACATCTTCAAACCCAATGAATGCGCCAACTACTTCAGCTCATGTGGATATGATCCAGAATGATCGGAAAACGCTCTAGTACCTCGAGCTTGCTTAACCACTTTGCACCGGAGATGGTTAATACCGGACAATTGCGCTCGGGAGCGAATACGTAGCCGGGTTCTGCCGCTCCGGTTTGACAGGCACCGACCGCTTGCCTATATGCACTCCTCGCTCGGCGCTTCGAGCAAGGCGGGTCCATGCGCGGGATCCACCCGGGAAGGAAGCGGCGAGATTGCCGGATGACGCGATGAGGCTGCGGGCCAGGGGCTCCCGGGAGGGATTGCCTTTGCCATGCGGCCATTTCGCGTGTCGGGTGCCCCACTCGCGTGGCACGATTTTCCCTGCGGCCCGGTATCCCCGGCCCGGCACCGACGAGGCAAGCTCTCTCATGGCGACCCCCAAGACTTCCGCTTCCCCGGCGGTTCCCAGCCTCGCGCGGTCCAGCGCGAAGAAGCGCATCCGCAAGATTTTCGGCGACATCCACGAAGTCGTCGCGATGCCCAACCTGATCGAGGTCCAGCGCGAAAGCTACGAGCAGTTCCTGCGCTCGGACCCTTCGACCGGCTATGTTTCGGGCCTCGAGAAGACGCTGCGTTCGGTCTTCCCGATCCAGGATTTCGCGGGCACCGCCAGCCTCGATATCAAGAAAGAGGGCGGCTATGTCCTCGAACCCCCGAAGTACGACACGACCGAGTGCCGTCAGCGCGGGATCACTTATGCCGCGCCGATGAAGGTCACGCTGACGCTGGCGACCTTCGAGGTCGATCACGACACCGAGACCAAGAGCCTCGTCGATATCAAGGAGCAGGACGTCTATATGGGCGACATGCCCCTGATGACGAAGAACGGCACCTTCATCATCAACGGCACCGAGCGGGTGATCGTCAGCCAGATGCACCGTTCGCCGGGTGTGCTGTTCGATCACGATCGCGGCAAGACGCACTCCAGCGGCAAGTATCTGTTTGCCGCGCGGGTTATTCCTTATCGCGGTTCATGGCTCGATTTCGAGTTCGATGCCAAGGACATCGTCAACGTCCGGATCGACCGCAAGCGCAAGCTGCCGGTCACCGCGCTGCTTTATGCGCTGGGTCTCGACGGCGAGCAGATCCTCGACGAATTTTACGCCAAGGTCACCTGGGTCCGTGGTCAGGGCGGCTGGATCGTGCCGTTCGTGGTCGAGCAATGGCGCGGCCAGAAGCCGACCTTTGCGATCGTCGATGCCGCCACGGGCGAGGAAATCTTCCCCGCCGGGACCAAGATCAGCCCGCGCGCTGCCAACAAGGCGCAGAAGGACGGGCTCAAGGACCTGTTGATCCCGACCGAGGAAATCTTCGGCCGCTTCGCCTCGCGCGATCTGATCAATGAGAGCACCGGCGCGATCCACATCGAGGCGGGCGACGAAGTCAGCCCCGAGAACCTCGAGAAGCTGGACGCCGCCGGGATCGACCGGCTCGAGTTGCTCGACATCGACAACAACACGGGTCCGTGGATCCGCAACACGATGAAGGCGGACAAGGCCGAGGAGCGCGATCAGGCGCTGGCCGACATCTATCGCGTGATGCGCCCGGGCGAGCCGCCGACGCGCGAAACCGCCGAGGCGCTGTTCGAAGGCCTGTTCTTCGATGCCGCCCGCTATGACCTTTCCGCCGTCGGCCGGGTCAAGCTAAACATGCGCCTCGGCCTTGATGCCGAGGACACCATCACCACGCTGCGTACCGAGGACATCCTCGCGGTGGTCAAGGAGCTGGTGAACCTCAAGGACGGCAAGGGCGAAGTCGACGACATCGATAACCTTGGCAACCGCCGGGTCCGTTCGGTCGGGGAATTGCTGGAGAACCAGTACCGCGTCGGGCTGCTCCGCATGGAGCGCGCCGTGAAGGAGCGCATGTCGTCGGTCGACGTCTCGACCGTGATGCCCAATGACCTGATCAACGCCAAGCCCGCGGTCGCCGCGGTGCGTGAGTTCTTCGGCTCGTCGCAGCTGTCGCAGTTCATGGATCAGACCAACCCGCTGTCCGAAGTCACCCACAAGCGCCGCGTGTCGGCGCTTGGGCCGGGCGGTTTGACGCGCGAACGCGCGGGCTTCGAAGTCCGCGACGTTCACCCGACCCATTATGGCCGGATCTGCCCGATCGAGACGCCGGAAGGCCCGAACATCGGGCTGATCAACAGCCTCGCCTCGTTCAGCCGGGTCAACAAGTACGGCTTCATCGAGACGCCTTATCGCAAGGTCATCGACGGCGTCGTCACCGGCGACGTGGTCTATCTTTCGGCAATGGAAGAGCAGAAGCACACCGTTGCGCAGGCCTCGGCCGAAACCGGGCCGGACGGACGCTATATCGACGAGCTGGTCTCGGCGCGCGAAAGCGGCGAGTTCGTGATGGCGCCGCGCGACACCGTGACCCTGATGGACGTCAGCCCCAAGCAGCTGGTCTCGGTCGCTGCCTCGCTGATCCCGTTCCTGGAAAACGATGACGCCAACCGCGCGCTGATGGGCTCGAACATGCAGCGTCAGGCAGTGCCGCTGGTTCAGGCCGAAGCCCCGTTCGTCGGCACCGGCATGGAAGAGACCGTGGCGCGCGATAGTGGCGCCGCGATTTCCGCGCTGCGCGGCGGCACGGTCGATCAGGTCGATGCCACCCGCATCGTGATCCGCGCCAATGGCGAGATCGAGCCGGGCAAGTCAGGCGTCGATATCTACACGCTGCAGAAGTTCCAGCGCTCGAACCAGAACACCTGCATCAACCAGCGTCCGCTGGTGAAGGTCGGCGAAGTGGTCGAAGCCGGTGACATCCTTGCCGACGGTCCCTCGACCGATCTCGGTGAGCTGGCGCTGGGCCGCAACAGCCTCGTCGCGTTCATGCCGTGGAACGGCTACAACTACGAGGATTCGATCCTGATCTCCGAACGCATCGTCAAGGACGACGTGTTCACCTCGATCCACATCGAGGAATTCGAGGTCATGGCCCGCGACACCAAGCTTGGGCCGGAGGACATCACCCGCGACATTCCCAACGTCGGCGAGGAAGCCTTGCGCAACCTCGATGAGGCTGGGATCGTCTACATCGGTGCCGAAGTGCATCCGGGCGATATCCTGGTCGGCAAGATCACGCCGAAGGGCGAAAGCCCTATGACGCCGGAAGAAAAGCTCCTCCGCGCGATCTTCGGCGAGAAGGCCAGCGATGTGCGCGACACCTCGCTCAAGCTGCCGCCGGGCGTTTCGGGCACGATCGTCGAGGTTCGGGTGTTCAACCGCCACGGCATCGAGATCGACGACCGTACCCGTGCGATCCAGAATGAGGAAATCGAACGCCTCGCCAAGGACCGCGAGGACGAGCGCGGGATCCTCAACCGCGCGACCTATAACCGCCTGCGCGAGATGCTGGTCGGTCAGGTGGTCGCCGCCGGGCCGAAGTCCGCCAAGAAGGGCCAGGACATCGACGAGGCGGTACTCGGCGAAGTCGAAAAGCACGAATGGTGGAAGTTCGCGGTCGCCGACGATAGCCGTCAGACCCAGCTCGAAGCCGTCCGCGCGCAGTACGAAGAAGCCGTCAAGGGCATCAACGAGAAGTTCGAGGACCGCCGCGAGAAGCTCGAGCGGGGCGACGAACTCGCCCCCGGCGTGCTCAAGATGGTCAAGGTGTTCGTCGCGGTGAAGCGCAAGCTGCAGCCGGGCGACAAGATGGCCGGACGTCACGGCAACAAGGGCGTCATCAGCCGCATCCTGCCGGCCGAGGACATGCCGTTCCTCGCCGACGGGACCCCGATCGACGTTGTGCTCAACCCGCTCGGCGTGCCGAGCCGGATGAACGTCGGGCAGATCTTCGAAACCCATCTGGGGTGGGCCGCGCGCGGCCTCGGCCAGCAGATCACGCAGGCGCTCGAAGACTGGCGTCACGCCAACCCGAATCCGGAGGCCGCTGCGCCGCCGACCGCGCTGATCGACCGGCTCAAGCTCATCTACGGGCCGAACTACCACGAGGAGATCGAGGCGCGTTCGGTGGCCGAAATCGTCGAGCTGTCGGAAAACCTCAAGAACGGCGTGCCGATGGGCACTCCGGTGTTCGATGGCGCGCGCGAGGCGGACGTTTCGGCGATGCTGGAACTGGCCGGGCTCGATACCTCGGGTCAGGTCACGCTGTATGACGGGCGCACCGGCGATGCGTTCGATCGCAAGGTGACGGTGGGCTATATCTACATGCTCAAGCTGCACCATCTGGTGGACGACAAGATCCACGCGCGTTCGATCGGGCCGTACAGCCTCGTCACCCAGCAGCCGCTGGGCGGCAAGGCGCAGTTCGGCGGACAGCGCTTCGGCGAAATGGAGGTCTGGGCGCTCCAGGCCTATGGCGCGGCCTACACCTTGCAGGAAATGCTCACGGTCAAGTCAGACGATGTCGTCGGGCGGACCAAGGTCTACGAGGCGATCGTCAAGGGCGACGATACCTTCGAGGCCGGCATTCCCGAGAGCTTCAACGTGCTCGTCAAGGAAATGCGCTCGCTGGGACTGAACGTCGAATTGAACTCGGTCATCGATCACGACGATGCCGACGACGAGGCGATCAACCTGCAGCGCGCGGCGGAATAGTGACTTCTCCCCTCCCGCACGCGGGAGGGGTCGGGGGTGGGCCTGCAATGGGCAGCGCTCACCCGGAAAAGCCCCACCCCTAACCCCTCCCGCATGCGGGAGGGGGATGAAGGAACCAAGACATGAACGACCTGACCAAATTCACCAACCAGGTGGCCAAGCCCGAGACCTTCGACCAGATCCAGATCGGTCTGGCGTCGCCTGAGCGCATTCGCTCGTGGTCGTTCGGTGAGATCAAGAAGCCCGAGACGATCAACTACCGCACGTTCAAGCCCGAACGCGACGGCCTGTTCTGCGCGCGCATCTTCGGTCCGGTGAAGGACTATGAGTGCCTGTGCGGCAAGTACAAGCGGATGAAGTACAAGGGCGTCGTTTGCGAAAAGTGCGGCGTCGAAGTCACCGTCACCAAGGTCCGTCGTGAGCGGATGGGCCACATCGAGCTGGCCGCGCCGGTCGCGCACATCTGGTTCCTCAAGTCGCTGCCGAGCCGTATCGGCCTGCTGCTCGACATGCAGCTCAAGCAGCTTGAGCGCATCCTGTACTTTGAATCCTACGTGATCATCGAGCCCGGCCTGACCGCACTCGAGAAATATCAGCTCCTCACCGAGGACGAGCTGCTCGACGCGCAGGACGAGTACGGCGAAGACGCCTTCTCCGCTGGGATCGGCGCGGAAGCCGTGCGGCACATGCTGATGAGCCTCGACCTCGTCCAGGAACGCGACGACCTGCTGGAGGAGCTGCGGGTCACCAAGTCCGAGCTCAAGCCCAAGAAGATCATCAAGCGGCTGAAAGTGGTCGAGAGCTTCATCGATTCGGGCAACAAGCCCGAATGGATGATCCTCGAGGTCGTCCCCGTGATCCCGCCCGAACTGCGCCCGCTGGTGCCGCTCGACGGCGGCCGCTTCGCGACCTCGGATCTCAACGATCTCTATCGCCGCGTCATCAACCGCAACAATCGTCTGAAGCGCCTGATCGAACTGCGCGCGCCCGACATCATCGTCCGCAACGAGAAGCGCATGCTTCAGGAAGCGGTCGATGCATTGTTCGACAACGGCCGTCGCGGCCGGGTCATCACCGGTGCCAACAAGCGTCCGCTGAAATCGCTGTCCGACATGCTCAAGGGCAAGCAGGGCCGGTTCCGCCAGAACCTGCTCGGCAAGCGGGTCGACTATTCGGGCCGTTCGGTGATCGTCACCGGGCCGGAGCTCAAGCTGCACCAGTGCGGCCTGCCCAAGAAGATGGCGCTCGAACTGTTCAAGCCGTTCATCTACGCCCGGCTCGACGCCAAGGGTCTGTCGATGACGCTCAAGCAGGCCAAGAAGTGGGTCGAGAAAGAGCGCAAGGAAGTCTGGGACATCCTCGACGAGGTGATCCGCGAGCATCCGGTGCTGCTCAACCGTGCGCCGACGCTGCATCGTCTGGGCATCCAGGCGTTCGAACCGGTACTGATCGAGGGCAAGGCGATCCAGCTTCACCCGCTGGTCTGCTCGGCCTTCAACGCCGACTTCGATGGTGACCAGATGGCGGTCCACGTGCCGCTTTCGCTGGAAGCCCAGCTCGAAGCGCGCGTGCTGATGATGTCGACCAACAACATCCTCTCGCCCGCCAACGGCAAGCCGATCATCGTGCCCTCGCAGGACATGGTGCTGGGGCTCTATTACCTGTCGATGGACCGCGAAGGCGAACCCGGCGAGGGCATGATGATGTCCGACATGGCCGAGGTTCACCAGGCGCTCGAGGCCGGGGCGGTTACGCTTCACACCAAGATCATCGCGCGCGTGCCGCAGACCGACGAGGCCAAGAAGGAATACCTGCGCCGTTTCGAGACAACCCCGGGCCGCATGCTGATCGGCGAGTGCCTCCCCAAGAGCCACACCGTGCCGTTCGACGTGGTCAACCGCCTCCTCACCAAGAAGGAGATCGGCGACGTCATCGATCAGGTCTATCGCCACACCGGCCAGAAGGACACCGTGCTGTTCGCTGACGCGATCATGGCGCTGGGCTTCCGCCACGCGTTCAAGGCGGGGATCAGCTTCGGCAAGGATGACATGATCATCCCCGACAGCAAGGTCGAGCTGGTCGCCGGGACCAAGGCGCTGGTTGCCGATTACGAGCAGCAGTACCAGGACGGCCTGATCACCCAGCAGGAAAAGTACAACAAGGTGATCGACGCCTGGAGCCGTTGCGGCGATCAGGTGGCGAACGCCATGATGGACGAGATCCGGGCGACACCGAAGGACGAGAACGGCCGCCAGAAGCCGGTCAACTCGATCTACATGATGAGCCATTCGGGCGCGCGCGGTTCGCCGACGCAGATGAAGCAGCTCGCCGGTATGCGCGGCCTGATGGCCAAGCCTTCGGGCGAGATCATCGAAACCCCGATCATCTCGAACTTCAAGGAAGGTCTGACCGTCCTCGAATACTTCAACTCGACTCACGGCGCCCGCAAGGGCTTGGCCGATACCGCGCTCAAGACCGCCAACTCGGGCTACCTCACCCGCCGCCTGGTCGACGTTTCGCAGGATTGCGTCATCGTCGAAGAGGATTGCGGGACCGAGCGTGCGCTCGAGATGAAGGCGATCATCCAGGGTGGTTCGGTCATCGCCTCGCTGGGCGAACGCATCCTCGGCCGCACCCTGGCCGAGGACATCCTCGATCCCAAGGACCAGTCGGTCATCGCAACCTCGGGCACGCTGCTCGACGAAACGGCGGTCGCGGCGATCGAGGCGGTTGGCACACAGGGCGCGCGGATCCGTTCGCCGCTGATCTGCGAGGCGACGATGGGCGTGTGCGGCAAGTGCTACGGGCGCGATCTCGCCCGCGGCACCCCGGTCAACATCGGCGAAGCGGTCGGCGTAATCGCGGCGCAGTCGATCGGTGAGCCGGGCACCCAGCTGACGATGCGGACCTTCCACATCGGCGGCGCGGCGCAGGTCAACGAGACCAGCCACCTCGAGGCGATTGCCGACGGTACGATCGAGTACCGCGACATCCCGACGATCGTCGACAAGCGCGGCCGTCGCCTCAGTCTCGCCCGCAATGGCGAGATCGCGGTGATCGACCCTGAGGGCCGCGAGCGCGCGATGCATCGCGTGCCATACGGTACCGTGCTGATGCACCAGAACGGCGACAAGATCGAAAAGGGCGAGCGGCTGGCCGAGTGGGATCCGTTCACCACTCCGGTCATCACCGACAAGTCGGGCACGATCCGCTATCAGGATCTGATCGAAGGCCGCACGCTGACCGAACAGGCCGACGAAGCGACCGGGATCACCCAGCGCATCGTCACCGAGAATCACGCTGCAGGCCGGGTCAAGAAGGACGACCTCCGTCCGCGCCTGACCCTGCACGACGAGGATTCGGGTGAATCGGCGCGGTTCATGCTGGCGACGGGCAGCACGCTGTCGGTCGAGGACGGGCAGACCGTCGAGGCCGGCGACATCGTCGCGCGGGCCAGCCGCGAAGCCTCCAAGACCCGCGACATCACCGGCGGTCTGCCGCGGGTGGCCGAGCTGTTCGAGGCGCGCAAGCCGAAGGACAATTCGATCATCGCCAAGATCGCGGGCCGGATCGAATTCGTCCGCGATTACAAGGCCAAGCGCAAGATCGCGATTGTCCCGGACGAAGGCGATCCGGTCGAATACCTGATCCCCAAGAGCCGCGTGATCGACGTCCAGGAAGGCGATTACGTCAAGAAGGGCGATAACCTGATTTCGGGTTCGCCCGATCCGCACGACATTCTCGAAGTCATGGGGGTCGAGGCGCTGGCCGAGTATCTCGTGGCGGAAATCCAGGAAGTCTACCGGCTCCAGGGCGTGAAGATCAACGACAAGCACATCGAGGTGATCGTTCGCCAGATGCTCCAGAAGGTCGAAATCACCGATGGCGGGGATACCACCCTGCTGGCGGGCGAACAGCTCGACTACGAGGAGATGAACGAGGTCAACGCCAAGCTGACCAAGAACCAGAAGCAGGCGGTGGGCAAGCCGGTGCTGCTGGGCATCACCAAGGCGAGCCTGCAAACCCGCAGCTTCATCTCGGCGGCTTCGTTCCAGGAAACCACCCGCGTGCTCACGCAGGCGGCGGTCGAGGGAAAGAAGGATTCGCTGATCGGCCTGAAGGAAAACGTCATCGTCGGCCGCCTGATCCCGGCTGGTACCGGCGCGGGGATGAACCGGCTGCGCGTGGCGGCCACCAGCCGCGATGCCGCGCTGCGGGCCCAGTATCGCAAGCTCCAGGAATCGCTGATCGCCCCGGCGACAGCCGCCGAAGAGCATGCGGCCGAACTGGCGCAGGGTCCCGAAGCGGCGATCGGCGACGATCCGCTGGCGGCAGTCGAGGGCGAGACCCACGGCACCGACGCCGATGCGGGCGACTACCTGATTGCTGCGGGTAACGCCGAAGCCATTGGCGAGGGCGAAGCGGAGTAAGCCTCGCTTTCACCGCAATACCAAGAAAAACCCCGCCGGAGCGATCCGGCGGGGTTTTTCGTCTCGGCAGTTGACCGGGCTCAGGCCAGCATGCGGACCTTCGGCTCGCGGTCCCAGTGGCGCTTGGGGGCAACCTTCGCGAAATCTGCCAGCGAAACCACGCCTGCATCGGGTTCGACCCCGGCCTTGTCGAGCAACGCCTGCGCACCGGGGTTGTGGCCGATGGTCTTGACGTGGCCGAAGGCGTCCATGACGAACTGGACCGCCGCGCCCTCCTTGCACAGCTTTGCCGCCGCCTCGGGGGCGAGTACCAGCGCGACCGCGTCGAACAGCACAGAGGGCGAACCGGCGAGCTGGCCGTTGGCCTTGAGCGTGCCGCCCTTCAGCTTCAATCCGCCGACTTTGGGGGCAACGGTAAAGACCGACCCGCCCGCCTTGGTAACCGCCGCCGTCACCGCATCGATTTCGGCCATGTCGGAGCCTTCATCGAACAGGATTGCCACCTTGCGACCCTTGAGCGGTGGATCGCCCTGGCCCACGATCGAGAGCGCGGGCGACGGTTCCATGTCGAACGGCTCGCTGGCCGGCTTGCTGGCCGCAGGGAGCGGCATCGCCAGGCCATCGGCCACCCGCGCGGCAAGATCCTGGTCGACGTTGCGGAGATTGCCCACCATCCTCAGACGCACCGCCTCGATCCCGACCTTCGACAGCTCGAACGTGAAGGCTGAGGCGATATGCGCCTGTTCGATCTTGGTCTGCGACCGGTAGAACAGCCGCGCCTGGCTGAAGTGGTCGGCGAAAGTCTCGCTACGGATACGCAGCTTTTGCGACGCGTCATTGCGCTCATCGTTGAGCGCGACAGTGCGAAAGCCCGCCTCGCTCTCACGCGGTCCCGGTTCCTCGCCATTATCGCCAAGGCTGTTGGGCTCGTAGTTGGCACGGCCCTTGGGCACCATTGTCTGCATCATCCCGTCACGCTCGAAATTGCCGAACGGGCACCGGGGCGCATTGACTGGGATCTGGTGGAAGTTGGTGGTCCCCAGCCGCGATTTCTGCGTGTCGAGATACGAAAACAGTCGGCCCTGAAGCAGCGGATCGTTGGAAAAATCGATCCCCGGCGGCACGTTGGTGGGCAGGAAGGCAGCCTGCTCGGTCTCGGCGAAGAAGTTGTCGACATTGCGGTTGAGAGTCATCCGTCCGACGATCCGCACTGGCAGGACTTCTTCCGGGATCAGCTTGGTCGAATCGAGCACGTCATAAGGCTGGGCGGCGGCAAAATCCTCGTCGAACACCTGCAGGCCCAAGTCCCA